>Ga0210401_10001484_pt1 | contig 27142 bp, 25 predicted proteins | sample IncBWH32MmetaG_FD_150866 | JGI IMG/M metagenome (GOLD analysis project Ga0210401, IMG submission 150866) | Forest soil microbial communities from Barre Woods Harvard Forest LTER site, Petersham, Massachusetts, United States - Inc-BW-H-32-M | ecosystem: Environmental > Terrestrial > Soil >...
GGCCACTGCTCAAGTTGCAAGCCAAAGCGCTTTCGCTAGGATCAAATGGAGCAGTGGCCGCGATTTTAACCGCGAGCGCGGAGCGCGCCGCAAAGTTCGCGCAAGAGTCCAGAGACCTGCCGGCATTGCCGACGAAAGTCGACGGCCAGGATTCTGAGGTAGCCTATAACTTGAACGTTCTGGAAGTTAGTCCTGACGCCGCCAGGGCCCTGGAAGCGCTTCCCGAGGGGAGCACAGTCAGCTTCGAAGGCATTTCGACCAGCGAAACAAAATATACGTGGAATGCGCTAGGCATCTTGTCCGGCAGCGATCCGAACCTGCAACGCTCGGCGGTATTGCTCTCTGCTCATCTCGATCATCTGGGAGTGGGCCAGCCGGTAAATGGAGACGACATTTACAACGGCGCCGATGACGACGCTTCGGGAACCACTGCCGTCCTGGAACTGGCGCGTGTGTTGGGAAAGGGCCCTAAACCGAAGCGCACGGTAATTTTCGCGCTGTTCGGCAGCGAGGAGACGGGCGCTCTGGGATCGCAATATTTTCGCTTGCATCCGCCGTTTCCGCTGAAACAAATCGCGGTCAACCTTGAATTCGAAATGCTGGGCCGCGCCGATCCAACGGTGAAAAGTGACACGATGTGGCTCACCGGCTGGGAGCGCTCGAATCTGGGACCCACGCTGGCGGCTCACGGAACCAATCTGGTCGGCGATCCTCACCCGGAACAGAATTTTTTTGCACGCTCCGACAATTACGACCTGGCCAAGACGGGTGTAGTGGCGCAGACGGTGTCCAGTTACGGATTACACAAGGACTACCACCAGCCCAGCGATGATCTGGCCCACATCGATTTCAAGCACATGGACGCAGCCATTCAATCGCTATTGCAACCCGTAACCTGGCTGGTGAACTCGTCGTTCACACCGAGCTGGAATGTGGGAGGAAAGCCGTAAAACGGGTGCATTAAGTCGTCGACACCGCGCACTGCCGCCAACACTGGCGACGACTGAGCCCGAGGGATATCGAACTAATTCATTCTTTTTGCTTTCGCGATCTTTTCGTCGATGGGTTTGCGGCCGGCGAAGCCTTCACTGGAACTGTGCCAGTGGGTAATTCCCTTCTCGCCCAGCTTCCAGCAGAGCAGTAAGGTGCGACCTTCGACCTGGCAGGGAAAATCGAGCAATCCCATCTCCAGATCTTTCACCTGGACTCCGGTGGCATCGATTTCGGCGAGAGCGTCCTTGACGCGGTGAATGGTCTTTTCGCGCTCCGCCTTGCGACGCGCCATGTGCACGATGTTCACGCGCAGACCACCGCTGAGGAAAACACGGTGAGCAAGTTCCTGGAGTTCGGCATCGACGGACTCGATCAACTTCTTGCCGTCGATGGCGGTGCGTAATAGCGATTCCAGAACGGGCAGAAGGCTTTGGGCTTCTTCGAGAGTAAAACTTCGTTCGGCCATGTGGGTGTGCATCCATTCTAATGCATCCAGCGGGTGGAAGTCAGTGCCGAATTGACGTAAATCACCTGGCTCTTCCCTTTGACGGATCAGCGCTGGCCGCTGTGTTCACATCGATGTGCAAGCGCATAGCGGGATCGATTCGGGGCGGATAACAACTTCCGTCCGGATCGTAATTCTTCGGGCATCCCGACGCGAAGTCCCTTCTCTTCGGAGATTGCGCAAATTGCCAGACTTCCGCGAAATTGACGCCACTTTCGGCAGGACTGGGTGGGCGTCGCGGGAAAGCGCATCCCGGGGAAGGCGGGCAGGCATCGTTGGTCACCCAAAATGCGATTTTCCTTCCAGCAGCGGTCTCCTGAATATCATCAGCCGTGATAACACTCCCGCCGCCATCTTCCTTGGCGGCGATGCCGGAGCAGTAGATCCCCGCGCGCAGACCTCCCGCGGTGATTTCGTCCACCCAGGCATGGAGATATGCTTTCTGCTCCGGCAGCATCCGGCCCCCTTCCTCCTGATCGAGAAAGATCAGAGTGCCGGCAGGAAAACCCTCTCGTTGAGCGTCTGCAATGGCGGACTGGGCATCAGACTTGCCTAGTTTGCCCGCGTTCGACACCGTTTTGAGGGCAGCGAAAAGCCTCCCATTGTAGAGAACGAGAAACCCCAAGCCCGCCGCTTCCACCGTCTGCCGTTTGCCGGCCCAGGTATTGGTCTTTTCGCCGGGAGGAGGGTTGAGCCAGAAGCCGGTATAGGAAAATGTTTGACGGAGGCGCGCCAGATTTTCGTCCCCGGGATAGTCATTGCTGTCGAAGCCAAGATAGGCAGGGCTTGCGGAAGATTGGCCTTGAGCTTTCACTCCGGCATGCTGAGAAAGGATGACGACCGTGGCGACAACAACAATCCGAGCGATTCGCCTCATGCTCATCCTTTGTCGCTGATAAAGACGATTGGCGATGTACAACTGACAACCGACAACGGATGACTGACAACTGAAACTATTACTACCCTCCGATATGCACCATGGTTCGCGACGCCGGCACGAAATCCGGTTCGCCAATGTGATGACGTGCTTCTTTTCTCTGAATTACTCCGCGAATGAACTCCGCCAGTTCTTCATCCGAGGCGCCCCGGCGCATCTGGCCGTAAAGATCATGATCCCAAACGGAAAACAGGCAGGTGCGGATTTTGCCATCGGAGGTAATGCGAATGCGGCTGCAGTGTCCGCAGAAGGGATGAGAAACCGGTGCGATGATTCCGATTTCTCCCTGGCCGTCCTCGAAGCGGTAGCGGCGAGCGGTTTCGCTGCGGGCGTGCGGAATTTCCACCAGTGGGCGGTATTCGCCCATGCGTCGCAGAATTTCGTCGAGCGGGACCACGGTGTTGGGAGCCCATACCCGGTCTTCTTCAAGGGGCATGAATTCGATAAAGCGCACAACTACGCCTTCCTCGCGGGCAAACATGCCAAACGGGATGATCTGATCTTCGTTGAAGCCCCGCATCAGCACACAATTCACTTTCACTGGCCACAATCCGACGCGCCGCGCAGCGCGGATACCGGCAAGCACATTGTCATATCCGTCCGGCACGCGGGTGATGCGGGCGAAGCGATCGGGATCGACCGCGTCCATGCTGACTGTGACGCGGCGTAAGCCGGCGTCTTTCAGCGGCCGCGCCAAGTCAGCCAGCAGATGGCCGTTGGTGGTCAGCGCGATGTCGAGATCCTCGCCGCTGGTTGTGCGCAGCCGAGCCAGCTCGCGGACGAAATCCACCACTCCCTTGCGCAACAGCGGTTCGCCGCCGGTAATGCGCACCTTCTGGATGCCGAGCGTAGTGAGAACACGCGCCATACGCAGGTAGTCTGTAAAAGGCAGGTCACCGTAGAGCGCGCCCTCGTTTCCGGTACGACAGTAAACACACTTATAGTTGCAGCGATCGGTGACGGAGATTCGCAGGTCGGTGATGGCGCGACCGTATTTGTCGGAAAGCAGCATTCAGCACTCAGCATTCAGCACTCAGCCAAACATCGGCTCTTGCCGGTACCCGCAAGAGCCATTGCTGGCTGAATGCCGAATGCTGATTGCTGGGAGCGCGTTGGAAGGAAAAAGCGGCAGGCGCAGCGGTGCGGCGACCGTTTCCTTTCCAATGGCTTCCTGCGAAGCCGGGAGGCACCGGCGTTTCCACCTGCACCCTTGGAGTCTATTTTCCTTTTGCGAACTGCGCCGCAAAAGAACCACTCCTCGCCGCAACCGCCCTGGTTATCCCGTAGGCCGATGCGGTCGGAAACTCACCTCATTATAACTGCCTGAAGGCGGTCGTGGGACCAATCGTTGTTGGATCAATTTGGATCAATTAAGGATTAGCGGCCAAAGCCTTTTGTATGGCAGCGTCGGCCAGGGGAGCCATGATCTTGTAGCCAGCCGGGTTAGGATGCAATCCGTCTTCAGCCAAATCTCGTTTCAGCATGCCTTTGTTGTCCACCATGGGGCCGAAGTAGTCGAGATAGATGCAGCCTGAAGCTGCGCAGTAGTCTTTCAACCAGCGATTCAGCTCCAGAATTTTCTCCGGCGACCGTTGGGCGTAGAGATCCTGCGATCGAGGCGTGTAATTGTGTACCGGAAGGATCGAAGAGAAAACCACGCGGATATGATGAGCGCGGGCCAACTCGGCCAGGGAAGAATATTTGGCCTCAATCTCCGGCAACGACATGGGCCCGGTGTTCCCGGCAATGTCATTTGTTCCGGCGAGGATCACCACCACCTTCGGTTGCAGGTCAATCACGTCCTCATGGAAGCGGACCAGCATTTGCGGCGTGGTCTGACCACTGATGCCACGGTTCACATATGGCTTGCCGGGAAAATAATCTTCCAGCTTCCACATATCGGTGATGGAATCACCAAAAAAGACGACCCGGTTTTCGCCGGCGGCGGGAGGCCTCAGGCTGGCATTCGCGTCGCGATAGCGCGCAAGTTCGCCAAAGTCATTGGCAAAGATAGCCACGCGCGAGGCTCGATATTTGTCGAGGCCCGGGCTGCCTGTCGAAGGCAGAGTCACCTGCTGCGCGAAGGCGCCGTAGCAGAGCGAGCACATCATCGCAACTAGCAGGAACAACCTGGAACTCACTTTTCGAGCCATAGTCTTCTTCTCTCGATTCACATTCCGTCGTAGTTGGGGCCACCGCCGCCTTCCGGAGGCACCCAGGTAATGATTTGATACGGGTCGGCGATGTCACAGGTCTTGCAGTGTACGCAGTTTGACGGATTCAGACTGATGCGTTTTCCGTTCGGCTCGGTGGCGTCGTCGACCATCTCGTATACGTTGGCGGGGCAGAAATTCTGACACGGGCTGCCGAATTCCTTGATACAGCGCGTGTTGCACACGTCGGTGTCATGAATGATTAAGTGGGCGGGCTGGTCTTCTTCGTGTTTGGTGCCGGAGTGGTAGAGGTCGGTAAGCTTATCGAAGGTCAACTTACCATCGCCTTTGGCGGGACCGATCAGACCGGCCTCATCTCCGCCGTCGGCGGGAAGTTCGGCGAGCTTCTTCATGTGCTGATACCCGGCGGTAGACGGATAGCGATTGCGCAGGCCGCGCCCGCCGGTGATCTGTTGCAGACCAGCGTCGATCATTCCTCGCCAGAATCCATGCTCGAAACCCTGATGAAAATTACGGACTTTCCAAAGCTCCTCTTTGATCCAGCTCGATTCCACTTGCTTCTGAAAATCGCCCAGGCTCGCGGCCGAGAAGTCATTTTTCTTTAGCGACGCAAACGCGGTCTCGGCGGCCAGCATGCCGCTCTTGATCGCCAGGTGAATCCCTTTCAGCCGCTGCGAGTTCAGAAAACCTGCGGAGTCGCCCAGAATCATCCACCCGTCACCGGCCACCGGCGGAATCGACCACCAGCCGCCATAGGGCAAGGATTTCGCGCCATAGCGAATCATCTTCCCGCCCTCGAACAGCCTGACAACCAGCGGGTGCCGCTTGAATTGCTGCAACACCCGCTGCGGATCGAGACGCGGATCGGGATAGTCAAGGCCGGTTACAAAACCCAGTGAGACAACATTGTCCTTACCGCCATAAATCCAGGCTCCGCCATATTCTTTCGTGGTGAGCGGCCATCCCATGGTGTAAATCACTTCGCCGGGAGCGATGCGGCCAGATGGAACTTCCCACAGTTCCTTTATGCCCTGGCCATAGGTCTGCGGGTTGCGGTCACGATCGAGAGCAAAGCGCGCGATGAGGTGCTTGGTAAGCGAGCCCCGAGTTCCTTCGGCAAGGATTGTGATCTTGGCCTGGAGATCGTAGCCAGGCTCGAAATTGGATTTGGGCTGATTCTGCTTGTCGATACCCTTGTCGTCGGTCTGAACACCGGTTACGCGTTCGCCATCGAACAGAAGCTCTGATCCGGCAAACCCGGTGAAGATCGTGATGCCGGTTTCTTCCACTTTGCCACCCAGCCACTTTACGAACCGGTTCAGCGAAATCACGTAGTTGCCGTGATCGCGCAGTGGAGGCGGCGTGATGGGAAATTTGAATTTGCCTTTCTCGGTCAGGAAGTAAACAGCTTCTCTCGCGACCTCAGCCTCAATCGGCGCCTCCTTCTCGAATCCGGGAAGGAGCTCGCGCATGGAGCGCGGATCGAGCAGCGCTCCGGACAGACAATGCTGCCCAACCTCGCGGGCTTTCTCGAGTACGTAGATATTTTCCTTGCTGAGTTGGGAATCAGAGTTGTTGGCGTTGTGTTGATCAATAAGCTGCGACAGGCGCAGGGCACACGCCATTCCCGCGGGACCGCCGCCAACGATGACGACGTCGGCGGGCATCTGGGGGCGGGTGATGTTAGGGAGAGGTTTGCGGAAAACTAACATTTGGCAATCGGCCTTAGGTGCTTGACCAAAACAACTTTCTGCCCGCGCTCTCACGTTTCAGTCATGTGCCGCGTGGGTCGACTGCCTATGATATACGGCGAAGTGGCTTCAACGAAGAGGATTAGGCACGTTAAGATCTTTGCAAATGCGAACCGCTGTTGGATTCTTGACTTCGCGATGTCGTAGGACGGTGGCGGTTCGCTGAGCGGCCGGATTGTAATACACGCTATGCTTAAGCCCCTTCACGGAGGAGAGCGCAGCCGTTTGCCTCCAGGTGGCGGACTAGATCTTGGCGCTTCATTTGGCTCTCTTTGAAGGCTTCTGGCCGCCTTTGCCAAGAGGGTCGAGGGGATTCAACGTCGGCTTAATGCCCCCTGCTTCTCGCCCGCCAGAACGTTCTGCCTCAAGCGCTAGGTCGCTAAAATTCTTTATCGTTTCGTCACCGATGAAGGCTAACCGTTCGCGTTCAAGCTTCTTGAGCGCCTCTGTTGCGGATTCATGATTCGGCCTTAGCGCGATCCTCTCTCCAAGCGTCATGCGCCTGTACGCGCCGCCGTCGGTCACCTTGATCTCGCCAGCTTCGGCGAGCCTCTTGAGCACCGTGTGAACGGAAGCCAAGAGATTCTTCTGTTCTGGAAACCCCAACGTCTTAATTCTGTCCCTCACTTCGGACGGATATAGCGGCTTGGTGGCGCCCAACACCGCGGTCTTGCACGCGTCGGTGATTCCCTTAACCAATCCTTCGGGTGGCTCCGTGTCCTGGTCGACATCGGCCAATTCGGTAAGTGCAGCCACCACCCGCTTCTGTTTTGCGATTCGCGTTTCAAGCTCGTCCATTTCCACGTACATCTGTTCGAGGAGGCTACGCGCCTCCAGCAGTTCCGCCCTTGAATCGCGACGTGTCATAGACCCATCATTAGACAATATGTCACACTGCAAGTCAAGGCGAAGCGAGGCTATTAAATCACTACGGACCACCGAGCGGAGGTGGGAAAAAAGGGCCGAAAAAAGAAGAGCAATACGGGCGCTGGCCGGCGCCGAACATAAACACTTACAAAATCAATAGCACGATGGGGGGAGACAGTTAAGCGACTGAGACGGTGATCTTTTCGCGAGTAATTTTCTTACCAGAAATCCGCTTCTCTGCGAGGTCGCGGTTGGCTTCCAAAAGGAGTTCGACTGCGTCACGCAAATTTTCTCGCGCCTCTTCCAGCGTGTCGCCTTCTGATATGGCGCCCGGCAGTTCCTCGACATAGGCGACGTAGCCATCGCCCTCACTCTTCGAAACCTGCTCAAAGACGGCCGTAAGAGTCATGTCCATGACTTTATTTTAGAGGGTTATGTCCAACATGAGTACCAGAAAAATTGTTACTTGTGGCGATGTACCGAAGCACGTAACTGTCAGCTGCCTGCTTTGGCCTTCTTCACTTCCTCAATCAGCGGGGGCACGATATCGAATAAATTTCCCACCACCGCATAATCTGCGATCTCGAATATCGGCGCCTCGGAATCTTTATTGATCGCAATGATGGTGCGCGCGCCTTTCATTCCGACAATGTGCTGAATGGCGCCGCTGATGCCGAGCGCAAGATAAAGCTTGGGAGCGACGGTTTGTCCGGAAGATCCGATCTGGCGATCCATGGGGAGCCATCCCGAGTCGCAGATGGGGCGCGACGCCGCGAGTTCGCCGCCCAGCGCTTCCGCCAACTGCTTGGCCAGTTCGATATTCTTTTGCTCCTTGATTCCGCGGCCGACCGACACAATGATTTCGGCTTGAGTCAGATCCACTGCCTGCTTGGCTTCCTTGAAAACTTCCTGCGGCTGGTTGCGGATGACGCCGTCTGCGATTTCGATTTTGACGGTTTCAATCGGTGCGGCGCTGGCGCCGCCTTCAACCTTGTCGCCGCGAAACGCCCCGTTCTGAAAGGTCACAAACCACGGAGCTTCGCAGGCAAAGCTTACGTCCGCGGCCAGTTTGCCTTGAAACATCTGGCGGGTGAAAAGCAGCTTATCGCCTTCTTTCTTGTAGCCGATGCAGTCGCTGATCGCGGTACGACTCATCGCGGTGGCCAGCTTAGGCACAAAATCACGCACCTGGTAGGTGTGCGGCATGAGCACGAGCCTGGGCTGCCTGGACGCAATGAACTGTTTCAGACCGCCCGCAAAAGCGTCCGGGTTATAGGGTTCCAGCTTTGGAGACTCGATGGCATAAACCTTTGCCACTTTCTTGCCCGCAATTTCGTTGGCGAAGCTGGCGGCGTTATTGCCAACGACCGCAGCCTCAAGTGTCCAGCCAGTTTCGGCAGCGAGAGCTTGCCCGGCGGTGAGGGTTTCCCAGGAGACGCGGTTCAGTTTGCCTTCGCGTTGTTCGACAATTACCAGGATCGAATCGGGCATGATTTAACTTCTCGAGTTTTTACTTTTCGGACTATAACACTTTCGAACGACGGATTTCGTAAACCCAGTTCTCGGATTCAAGTTCTCGGTTCTCGGTTAAAGCACTCGCACTTCGTTACGTAGTTTTTCCACCAGCTTCTTTGCCACCTCGCCGGGTGGGCCTTCTAGAAATTCCGTGTTCTTGGTTTTCTGCGGGATGTAAAGCCGCTCGATCTTCTGCATATTGCCGCTGAGCGCCGACTGTACCTCCGCCAGCGCCACTTTTCGCAGCGGCTTGTTTTTCGCTTGCTTGATTCCGATCAGCGTGGCATAGCGCAGCTTATTGATTCCGGACTGGATGGTGAGCACGGCCGGCAGGGGCATGTTCACGAATTGGAAAAATCCCGCCTCGAGTTCGCGCTTGACCTTGATTCCGGTGTCCGTTTTTTCGATCTGCATGATAATTGTGGCGTGCGGCCAGCCCAGTAACTCAGCCAGGATCACACCAGTTTGGGCATAGCCGTAATCGTCAGATTGCAAGCCAGTGAAGATGAGGTCGAACTTTTCTTCTTTGATCGCCGCGGCGAAGGCCCGGGCGGTGTTGGAAGCGTCCAGGCCGACGAATGCGTTGTCTTCCAGATGGATGGCGCGGTCCGCGCCTTTGGCCAGCGCTTCGCGCAAAACCTGTTGCGCCCGCGGCGGCCCCGCGGTAATTACCACTACCTCGCCGCCGTGCTTCTCTTTCTGGCGGAGCGACTCTTCGAGCGCGAAGGCGTCGGGTTCATTGACCTCGTAGGAGACATCTTCGCGGATCCAGGTGCCGGATTCGTTGAGTTTGAGCGGTGCATCCTTCTGCGGCACCTGTTTCATGCAGACCAGAATCTTCATGCACTCTCCTGAGGGAAACAGTTGAGTATAGACGAGCAGCCAGCGTTCAGGCACCCAACATTAGTCCGCAAGGAAACGCGGCCATTTCCAACGCAATGATTCTTGACTGCTGAAAGCTAGTCGGTAAAGACCACGGATTGTACGCCGGATATTTCGAACCGTTTGCGGCAGCGCATATTCTTGCAGGCCATCAGGTCGTCTTTGCGGAGCATGTAAGAGCGGGCCTTGGCGAAACGAGCGCGATCGCGTTCGTCGGCGCGTCCTCCTAATTGTCTTTTCTTGGTGCGAACAATCCAGGTGACTTCGTACTCCCCAGGCTGATGGCAGTGGGGGCAGTTCAGAGTGGCCATCTTCTTTTCCGGCCGCTCGTCGAAAAATTCTCGTTCTTCCATGATTATTACCTGTCGGTCCAATTATTACAGCTTTGCCGCAGCCAAGCTATGGCAAGATTGTTTAATGGCGAACAAGAAGCGCAAGCCAAAGAAATTCAGCGCAGTCAAAGCGGTTAAGGCGATGGCGCGAGCCCAACTTGGTATTACTCCGGGATCGCGAGTCGTGCCTGATACAAGAAAAAAGAAATCGGATAAACACAAGCCCACGCTGGGGACACTTCTAGAAGAAAACTAAGCGATGCCGAATGGACTATGGCGGCGGTAGCGGCGTCTTACTCACTGTTCCCTTCCCCTCCACAACTATATAAATGAAATCCGCCGGGAGGTCGCGGAGCACTTCCACTTTCCCGCTCGGCCACTTGATCTCAACTTCCGTCATTCTGCTTTCTGCGCCCAAGCCAAAATGCAGCCGTGGATCGTTTTGTGAAATGTAGCTGCCGCCGGCTCGAACTTCGCCCAATTGCGTCAACCTCCCCGCTTTCACCGTGACTCGCGCCCCGATCGCCGATCGATTGCTTTTGGGGCCGCTCCCGGTCAGCTTGAACAACACTCGATGATTTTGATTTCCGCCCTGGTTTAACAGCAGCGTGGGAGGCGCTCCCACGTTCACCATCACCACGTCGATATTTCCGTCATTATTAAGATCGCCAAAAGCTGCCCCACGCCGGCTTTCAGCGGGAATTTCAGCCAGCACGCTCGAGACATCGTCGAAGGTGCCATCGCGATGGTTGCGAAACAACTGGATCGGCTGACGGTACGTGATGCTGCCGGGAACAGAATCCACCTGCGGGTAAACGTGGCCGTTGGCGACAAAAATATCCAGCCAGCCATCGTTGTCCATATCAAAAAAGGCGGTGCCCCAACCCACCATCAGGAACGTGGGATGGGCAATTTTCGACGGCCAGCTCACATCTGAGAACCCGTCCTTCCCCAGGTTGCGATACAAGGTGTCGGGCTGTTCATGAAAGTTGGTCACGAACATCGACAACCGGCCGTCGTGGAGATAGTCGCCCCAATCCACGCCCATCGAGCCTTGAGCCAGGCCGTCGCCCCCAAGAGCGATACCTGAAAGCATCCCGACCTCTTCGAAGGTTCCGTCGTGTTTGTTGTGATACAGATAATTCGGCCCGGCATCATTGGCGACGTACAGATCAGGCCAGCCGTCGTTGTCATAGTCGCCCCAAACCACTCCCAAGCCGTAGTAGCGGTTGGTATCTTCCATGCCAGCTTTTTTGGAAACTTCTTCGAAGGTGCCGTCACCGCGATTGTGAAAGAGCAGGTCCGATTCGCCGATCATTCCCCAGGGTCCGCACTGCACCAGAATTCCCTTGAAGCGGCAATTCTTCTCATCGCTGCCGAAGGTGGGCAGGTGGTCCATGTCGAAATGAACGTAGCGGGAGACGTACAGGTCCACGAATCCATCGCGATCGTAATCCGCCCAGGCTGCACCCGTGCTGAAGCCACCCGCGGCCACACCAGCTTTGTCGGTGACATCTTCAAATTTGCAGTTGCCCAAGTTGTGATAGAGTGCGTTGCCACCGAACCCCGTGACGTAAATGTCAGGCAGGCCGTCATTATCGTAGTCGGCGACGGCCACGCCCATGCCCCAACCTTTGCGCGTGAGACCCGCCGCGCTGGTGATATTGGTGAACTTGAAATCCGCATCCTGGTGATAGAGCGTGATCATGGGATCGCCGCCCTGGCGGTAGCGATCGATGGTCGAGCCGTTCACCGTGATGATGTCGAGCTTGCCGTCGTTGTCGCAGTCGATCAAACCCGCGCCGCCGCTCATGGATTCAACGATGTATTTCTTTTCCGGAGTCGAAATGTGGGAAACGGTCAAACCCGCTTCCCTGGCTACATCCTTGAACATGGGTACGGGGGAGAACGCAGGCGCCGGCGATTTTTTCGGAGCGGCCGTCTGGGCTGACGCTAGAAGTGGAAGAAGAAGACCCAGAAAGAGGAATAAACGCATGATGGCGATAATTCCGGATTATAGGCTAGAAGATGCCACCTCAAGACAACCTACGTTATCCTGAGCGGCCTTCAGGCGCGACGGATCCAGCGCGCAGCGCCACAACAGTGGAGCGTGGCCTTTGACAGGGGTTTGTAACTTTTTTGTCTGCCCGTACATCCACTCAGGCGGCGTGCGATACTTCTGGTAGCGCTGGATGGGTGTGAAATGGATAAACTCTCAGCCTTGCTGATGGCTGTTTTCTTCGCAGCCGGGATGTCGGTGGCTGCCTCAGATGCTCCGAGCCACAATGTTGCCTTACCGATTCTGGTCGAACTCTTCACCTCTGAAGGCTGCTCCGACTGTCCACCCGCGGACGCGTTGCTGCAGAAGATGGACCAGTCGCAGACTGGCGGCGCGCAGCTGATCGTGCTCAGCGAGCATGTCGACTATTGGAATCACATCGGCTGGATTGATCCGTACTCCTCGCATTTTTTTAGTGACCGCCAGACCTCTTACTCGGATCGCTTCGGGTTAAAAAGCGTTTACACCCCGCAGATGGTGGTGGATGGAACCACGGAGTTCGTGGGCAACAACCCGAACTTGGCTAACCAGGCCATCCAAAAGGCGGAGGCACAGGCGAAGGTTCCAGTTCGCATATCTGCCATCTCGTTGGACACTCCACACGCATTGCGGGCTCACCTCGAGGCCGATGCTTTGCCGGAAGGCTCAAAGGTCCGCAAGGCGGACGTTTGTCTTGTGGTCGCGCTGGATCACGCGGAGTCACAGGTGCTGCGTGGTGAAAACGGTGGCCGCCACCTGACCCACGTAGGCGTTGTACAGAGCCTCACTAAAGTCGGAAACGTCGAGATCGGCAAAAGCTTCGCGCAGGACGTGCAGGTCAAGCTCGATTCCAAGACCGACTTAAGAAATCTGCGGGTGATCGCCTTCGTGCAGCAGACTGGACAGCGCCAGGTGCTGGGCGCGGCCCTGGAAAAGGTAGCGAAGTAGAAGTGAATTCCGGCGAGCGCTAGTCGGCCGGAGCAGGAGCAGGTGCAGTCTTTCCGCGTTCGCCCAGCCTTCGATGATCAGATACCGCACCGGAATAAAGAACAGATTCATAATCGTTGACAACCGAAAACCGATTCCTTGAGGCCGAACTCTTTGGTTTTCCAAAGGTATTCGCCGATAGCATCGGCAAAGATATTCTTCTCTGCCATGATGAAGAGCAGGGGCTTAGCATTCAGCTTTTTGTAGGCTTTGCGGCGGTCCTTCCAGCGTTGCACAGCAGCCTGCAGCCAATATCCATACTTTTCAGCGACGTTTTCTTTGTTGATATGGTCAGGGTCGTTCTTGGGACGTTTTGGGTCGTCTTCCTTGGTGACGATTGGTGGCGCTTTCACTATTCTGTCTTCCACCGCTTGTGCAAGAGGGTAGTCACATAATGTCCATGGATAGATCCCGTTCTGATCTGTGGGAGTTGCCGAGAAATCGAGCCAAAGACTCAGGACCTTTTGGCAAAGCTCGATGAACACTAGTCAAGGACTTGCTCCACTCCAAGTCGGGGTCGTGGACGTGGTGAGCCTCATCATATTGTCGCACCCATTCCCGCCAAACGCCTGTGCGGTCGATTACCGATTTGGGCAGTGGTTCGAGAGTACAATGCGCGTTTATGCAAATCGTGCAATTAGGGCTGCTCGCGGGCATGCACGAATCGACAAGGATATGGATGTAACCAACGGACCGAACTTCCGTTTTGATTTCAATAGATGTCGGCTGGATTTCTTGTCATGAAACCCTGAGGACGGATGTTGCGCATGCAAAACAAACATGAATTTAGAACGATTGCCTTAATCCTCACATTGTTTTCTGGAATGATAGGTTGCTCGGGAAACGCGAAGCCGGCGCAGCCGGCAGGGGGCGGATTTCAGGCCATGCCGGTGAAAGTCATGGAAGCTAAGGCGATGCCTGTCAATGAAACCAGTGAGTACGTGGCTACCCTCAAATCGCGAGACTCGGCCGTGATTATGCCGCAGGTGGAGGGCCAGATCACGCAGATCTTCGTGCATTCAGGGGATCGAGTCGCGGAGGGGAGCGCTCTCATGGAGATCGATCCGCTAAAGCAGCAGGCGACCGTAAAGAGCCAGGAGAGCGCCCGCGCGGCACAGCAGGCGCAGCTGAATTGGGCGAAGCAGCAATACCAGCGAACAGAGAATCTGGCAGGCGCTGGAGTCGTGAGCAAACAGGATCTGGATCAGGCAAAAGCGACATTGGATGCGGCGCAAGCGCAGATGGACGCCCTGAGTGCGCAAGTTCGAGAGCAGGAGGTGCAGCTTCGCTACTACAAAGTGACGGCCCCTCGAACAGGTATCGTGGGAGACATTCCGGTCCGGGTAGGAGATCGCGTCACGACAACGTCGCAGTTGACCACTGTCGATCGGCCGGGCAGCCTCGAGGCATATGTCTATGTGCCGGTCGAGCGCTCAGCGCAACTGAAGATGAATTTGCCGGTACAGATTCTCGACAGCACCGGAAAAGTTCTGGCGGACACAAAAATCAACTTTATCTCTCCGCAGGTGGACAACACGACGCAGACGGTGCTGGTGAAGGCCCGAATATCGAATGGAAATGACGCACTTCGGCAGTCGCAGTTCATACGGGCGCGGGTGATCTGGGGGACTCACCAGAACCCTGAAGTGCCGATTCTTGCGGTGTCGCGGTTGGCGGGACAGTACTTCGCCTTTGTCGCGGAACCACAGGAAAAGAGAGGGTTCATCGCGAAACAACATCCACTGACTATTGGCGAGACCGTCGGCAACAACTTCGAGGTACGAGAGGGGATTAAGTCCGGCGACAAAATCATCGTTTCCGGAACGCAGTTTTTGATGGATGGGATGCCGGTGGTTCCGATGAGCTGAGTTGGGCTTCGGACTCTGGAATTCTAGCTTCCGTTAGTTCTTTTTGTTCATAACGATAATAGGCAAAGGTTCGTTCATGTTTGCGAATTTCTTCATACGCCGTCCGGTGTTCGCCTCGGTTTGCGCGATGTTAATCGTGTTGGCAGGCGCAGCGGTAATTCCGACTCTGCCCATAGCGCAGTTCCCTAATCTAGCCCCGCCGCAAGTGACGGTTTCGAGCTTTTACACTGGTGCCAGCGCGCAGACTGTCGAGAGTGCGGTCACAATTCCGCTCGAACAACAGATCAACGGAGCCGAGGGAATGAAGTACATAACCTCGACCAGCGGCAATGATGGATCGAGCGGCATCACCGTGACATTCGATCTGACACGCGATCCTGACCTGGCCACCGTCGATATTCAAAATCGGGTGAACACTGCACAGGGAAGATTGCCGAGTGCTGTGAAGTCAGTTGGAATCACGACCCAGAAGAGTTCGCAGAACTTCGTTTTCGGCGCCGCGGTCACGTCTGAGAACAACCGATACTCGACCCTGTTCATGAGCAATTACCTCGACGTGTACGTAAGGGATACGCTCAAGCGAATTCCCGGCGTGGCCGACGTGCTGATTTTCGGCGAACGCAAGTACTCCATGCGTTTGTGGCTCGACCCGGCGCGCATGGCGGGACGTGGGTTGACGGCACCTGATGTAGTGAATGCGCTCGAAGAGCAGAACGTTGAAGTCGCAGCCGGGCAGGTTGGACAGCAGCCGGCAATACCAGGGCAACAGTATCAGGTCAGTGTGCGAGCGGTGGGGCGGTTGAGTGAGCCGGGGCAGTTCGAGAACATTATTCTTAAAACGAATGCAGACGGCACGCTGGTCCGACTTAAGGATGTCGGGCGGGCCGAACTTGGGGCGGAGCAGTATGCATCGGATCTGAAGTTTAACGGGCAGGACGCGGTGGGAATCGGAGTGACGCAGCTCTCGACGGCGAATGCGTTGGACGTGGACCGGCGGGCCATCGAGGAGCTTGACCGGTTATCGAAGAGCTTCCCGCCAGGAATGCATTACACGCTGGCATTCGATACGACGGATGCGGTCAGCGAGTCAATCAAAGACGTGCTGTTTACGGTGGGTTCGGCGATCGCGTTGGTCATCCTGGTGATTTTCATTTTCCTAGGTGACTGGAGAACTACGATGATTCACTTCATCGCCACTCCTGTCTCGTTGATCGGCACTTTCGCTTTCGTGCAGTTACTCGGCTTCTCCATCAATACGCTAACGTTATTTGGCATCACCCTCGCAACCGGACTCGTCGTCGATGACGCAATCGTGGTCATTGAGAACATCGAGCGTCACATGGCGGGGGGAGAGCAAGACTCCCGCAAAGCCTCTGTCGCCGCCACGACCGAGATTACGAGCGCGGTCATCGCGACTTCGCTGGTGCTGGTGGCGGTGTTTGTACCGGTTGCATTCTTTCCCGGAACAACTGGCATTCTGTTTCGTCAGTTTGCGCTGACTATTGCATTTTCGATCGCAATCTCCGCTTTCAATGCACTGACGTTGGCACCGTCGCTAGCCGCCATCTTCCTGGCAGGGGGCCATCACAAGAAGATGTGGCTGCTGCAAAAGTTCGACGACGGTGTGAATCGGATGATCAACGGATATCGTCGCTCGCTGCACCACTTCCTGGAACACAAGATAGCGATGGTGGTGGTGTTCTTCGCTGGTCTGGGACTCACCTATTTCGTATTTACGCGCGTGCCGAAGTCGTTTGTGCCAGATGAAGATCAGGGATTTTTGATTGTGGTGATGCAGTCCCCGGCAGGCGCTTCGCTCGAGTACACGACTGCGATTGGAAATCAGGTAACCCAGATCATGAGGCGGCAGCAGGAAGTGGAGAACATTTTCTCCGTTGCCGGTTTCAGCTTTTCAGGAGCGGCGGCCAACCAGGGATTGATGTTTGTGTCGCTGAAACCGTATTCGCAGAGAAAGGGCGAGCAGCACTCAGCCCCGGCGATCTTGAATCGGATTCGACCGCAACTGTTCGCAGTCTCGGGAGCGATCGTGTTTGCGACGCTGCCCCCAACTATTCAGGGACTCGGGGCTTTTGGCGGATTCCAGTTTGTCGTGCAGGATCTCGCTGCGCACAGGCTCGATGAACTGGCAGCAGCAACGCAGGGGCTGATTCGAAGCGCATCACAGCGGAAAGACCTGGTCAGCTTGTACACGCCTTTTACGGCGAATGACCCGCAATTTGTGGTCACGATCGACCGAGAAAAGGCGAAGAGTTTGCATGTTCCGCTTTCGCAGATTACCGACACCCTCGGCGTGTACATGGGATCGGCGTACGTTAACGACTTCGATTTCAACAATCGGTCCTATCGGGTCTACGTTCAAGCCGACAAGCAATTCCGATCGACAGCCAAGGATATGAAAGAGTTTTATGTGCGCTCCGACAGCGGGGCGATGGTACCGCTCGATAACCTGCTCGCAATTTCGCAGACGACCACACCGCAGGTGATCAGCCACTACAACCTGTTTCGATCGGCGGAAATCGATGGTTCGGCGGCACCGGGTTACAGTTCTGGGCAAGCCATTACGGCGATGGACGAACTGGCGAAGAAGTTGCCGCAGGGATTCTCGTACAGCTGGACGGGACTATCGCTTGAGGAATTGCAGGCGGGCGGGACATCTCTGCTGCTTTTTGGATTGGGAACATTGGTTGTCTATCTGACGCTTTCTGCACAGTACGAAAGCTTTATTTTGCCTTTCATCGTGTTGCTGGCCGTTCCAATGGCTCTGCTGGGAGCCTTAGGTGCACAGTGGATTCGCGGGCTGAACGACGACGTGTTCTGCCAGGTGGGACTGGTAATGCTTGTCGGACTGGCGAGCAAAAATGCGATTCTGATCGTCGAATTCGCTGAACAATTGCGAGAACGGGGATTGCCACTAGTGGAGGCCACGATCCAGGCGGCGTCGATCCGGCTGCGACCAATATTGATGACATCGCTGGCTTTCATCTTGGGCGTTGTGCCCTTAGTCGCTGCAACGGGCGCCGGCGAGAACGGCCGTCATTCGGTGGGCACGACGGTGTTTGGCGGGATGATCATGTCAACGGTGCTGAATCTGTGCTTTATTCCCGTGCTCTATCTGATCATCGAGGGGTGGCGGGAACACGGGAAGGCGCCCGAGCATCGGTAGCGATTACCTTATATGACTGGTTGTTCTAAGGCTAGCACCTTCCAGGGCGAGCGCCCGTCTGAGACAAACCTAACGAACGCCAAGCAGGGCTTTGACTCGACAACTACGGATAGAGATTAAAGAGGCTAGTGAAGTCTCAGCTTAGACAAACCTCCCCGGACATAGAGTCATCCTGAGGGAGCCTTGGTCCCGAAGGATCTAGCGCGCACCGGTCACGGCTGCGGCCCGGTGCACATCCACTGCAAGCCAGTTGCTTCGCAGGCTCAGCATCACACCTTGCAGCATACGTGAGGGTTTCAGACTGAGCCACTACCAAGACGTTAGATTAATCAGGATAGAACAAACGACCAGAGAAATTCTCAGCAGCGGAGGGCGTCTCAATAAAGACGCGGCGATTGCGAGGACTTATTAACGTTTTCGAGGTTTGGTGGCTTCCTGCATCTGCCGCTCTTCCGCGACGACCGCCACGTAGAGCAGACCGAACGCCAGGACCACCATCAGTAGAACGAGTGCCATGGGCTCAATGTATTTAAAGCCATCCACCCTGCCAAGATCACTGACGTACCCGGCAGGTAACACCACTGTCGTGCCATCAGCGCCGGCATCGTCAGACCCGGCGTTGTGCTCGGACTCGGACCGGTGGCCGCGATTCCACTGTCGGAATCGAGGAAGATTACCGGCTTTCACGCCGGGCATTGCGCTCATCGGGCTGGCCGCACGCCCGACTGCCGAAGCCCAACGCCCGTCTGCTACATTGTTCGGAATATGAAACCCGTCCGCAGTTTTGCCAGCGACAACAATGCGTCGGTACATCCCGAGATTCTGCGCGCTGTCGTGTCGGCTAACCAGGGCCACACCATCGCGTATGGAAACGACACCTACACAGAATCTGCCGTCCGCAAATTCAAGCAGCACTTTGGCCCGGATATTGAAGTCTTCATGGTCTTCAACGGCACCGCGGCAAATTGCCTCGGCCTCAAAGCGCTGACCAACTCTTATCACGCAGTAATTTGCAGCGAAAGTGCTCATATCTATACCGACGAATGCGGGGCGCCTGAAAAGTTCACCGGCTGCAAGCTCATTTCTCTTCCCACCCGGGACGGCAAACTCAACATCGAATCCGTAAGTCACGCCTACTATGGCATCGGGGATCAGCACCACGTGCAACCCCGCGTCATCTCGATCACACAGGCCACGGAAGTGGGAACGGTGTATAGACCCGATGAGATCAAAGCCCTGGCCCGCTTCGCCCACGAACGCGGGATGTTCCTGCACCTTGACGGTGCCCGCATCGCTAACGCCGCCGCCAGCCTGGGGCAGACCCTGCGGCAGGCGACGCGTGATCTCGGAGTCGACGTGCTCTCGTTCGGTGGAACCAAGAATGGGGCGATGGGCGCCGAAGCCGTAGTGTTCTTCGACAAAAAACTGGCTCAGGACTTTCTGTATTTGCGCAAGCAGGGCATGCAGCTGGCCTCGAAGATGCGCTTCATCTCCGTCCAATTCGATGCCCTGTTGGCGGGCGATCTCTGGCTGAAGAGTGCGAAACATGCCAACCGAATGGCGCACTTGCTGCAGAAAAAACTGAGAGAGATTCCCCAGATAAAGATCGTCTACAAGGTGGAGGCCAACGGCGTCTTCGTTAAGGTTCCGCGCCCGGCGATTGCCAAACTCCTGAAGCTCTACTTCTTTTACATCTGGGACGAGCGGCAGTCCGTCGTCCGTTGGATGTGCTCCTTCGATACCACCGAGCAGGATGTAGCCCAGTTCGCCAAGTTTGTGGCGGAAACCGTGAAGAGCTAGTTCTTTCGCCGTAACTTTTCCGCACTCCGGGAATCACATGGGCGGAGTACACTATCCGCTTCCTGGAGCCACATGGAATCACCAATCGACCAACGCAAGTTCAGGCGGGTGACTCGCCGCGAGCTTCTGAAGCTTGCGCCGGTTCTGGCGATCGGAGCCTTCGCCATTCCAAAGCTTCAGGAACCTTTGCTCAAGACGGGCCTGGGTTTCAGCGACTGGATGTCGGCGCGACTGTTTCGCTCCAGGCATCTCGCCCCCACCTTCCCCGACTCCAAAGTCGCTCCCTTCGAAAAATTTCCCATCAACGGTTATGACGTGGCAGACCCCGCAGTTGATCTCGAAAAGTGGACTCTGACGGTGAGCGGAGCGGTGCAGAAGCCGGGAGAATACAAGCTGGCGCAAATCCAGTCGCTGCCCCCTATCCGGCAGAATACCCGGCACATATGCGTGGAGGGTTGGGACGTAATCGGGCGCTTCGGCGGGGCGCGACTTTCGGATTTCCTGCGCATGATCGGGGCTGACACCAGCGCCCGCTTCATCTCGGTCGAGTGCGCGGATGATTATTACGAGTCGCTGGATATGGCGACCGCCCTGCACCCCCAAACCCTGCTCTGTTATGAGATGTACGACCGCCCGCTGACCCGCGAGCATGGGGCGCCGCTGCGCCTGCAGATTCCCACGAAAATAGGATACAAACAGGCCAAATATTTGACCGATCTGAAGGTGACGAACGTCCTGGACAGGGTCGGATACTGGGAAGACCAGGGCTATTCTTCATTTTACGGGATTTAAGTTTTATGGACTGTAGGCCTTAGACCGGAAGACACGAATGCGCCAAGCCGTAGTCGAAATCGAGACCCCCAAGACCGGAGAAATCGCGCAGGCGGTCTATGAACATCCCTGGGCGGTGCGCTTCTGTCACTGGCTGAACGCAGTTTCCCTATTCGTCATGGTGGCCAGCGGATTTCAGATATTTCGCGCCTTTCCCAGCTTCGGCGCCAAGATTCCTCAGAAAGATCTGCTGCACTGGCCCCAGGCTTTCGCTCTGGGAGGCTGGCTCGGCGGCGGCTTGCAATGGCACCTGACTTTTGTGTGGATTTACATCGGCACTGGACTCTTCTACCTGGGCTATCAAATCTTCAGCGGGAACTATCGTCAGGTGCTTTTCACTCCTCGCGACATACGAGGAGTGTGGCCGATGGTGCATTACTATTTTTTCTTCGGGCCGAAACCATTGGCGCGCGAGGTTTATAACCCGCTGCAGAAACTGGCTTACACGTCGGCGGTGGGCCTGGGATTTCTGTCGGTTGAAACTGGAATTGCAGTCTGGAAGCCGGTGCAGTTTTCCTGGCTGGCATGGATGATGGGCGGTTTCCACTGGGCCCGAATCTGGCACTTTGCTGTGATGTGGGCGATTCTGTTCTTTCTTCTGGGACACCTCGTCATGGTCGTTCTTCATGGCTGGAATAACTTCGCGTCCATGCTCACAGGATGGAAGAAGAATCCGGAATATCTGCCACGCTAGCTGAACTCCGCGATTGCAACACTGTTGAAAGACATGCTGCAACGAATCAACGTCGTAGAGAAACCAGCCGACTCCACCGATGAGCGGGAGCAAGGCCTCATTGCCCGCATTCGGAATGGGGAATCTTCGCTGTTTGCGGCGCTGGTCAAGCCCTACGAGCGCCGCGTCTATGCGACCGCACTGGCCCTCTTGCGAAACGAGGCCGACGCGCAGGATGTGGCACAGGACGCCATCCTGAAGGCCTTCACCCACCTGAATCAGTTTCGCGGCGAGTCGCGTTTCAGCACCTGGCTGATTCAGATCACGGTGAACGAAGCGCGCATGCGCCGCCGAAAACAGCACGCGGAACTGTTCGAGCCGATTGATGGCTCGAAGGACTCGAGCGACGAGGGCAACTACACTCCGCGGGACTTTGCCGACTGGCGCGAGATTCCCTCCGAAGCTCTCGAAAGAAGCGAGTTGCGGAGTCTCCTGGCCAACGCGCTGGCCAGCCTGGGGCAAAAATACCGCGAGGTATTTGTGCTGCGGGACGTCGAGCACATGAGCATCGAAGAAACCGCGCGCCTGTTGAGTATTTCGGTCGCCAGCGTCAAGACCCGCCTGCTCAGGGCCCGTCTGATGCTGCGCGACATTCTTACGCCCAGCCTCGCGGACGGCTGGTTCAGCCGCGCGCCGTTCGGGAAAGGGAGTAAACCATGGTAGTCAATTGCGAACATGTGTGGCAGGAGATTTCCAACTACCTCGAGGGTGACATCAGCCCTGACCTTCGGGCCGCGATGGAGGCGCATTTCCGCGAATGCCGCCACTGCACTGCGGTGCTGGACGGAACCAGGAACATCCTTCATCTATATGCGGACGAGCGCTTGATAGAATTGCCCCCCGGTTTCAGTGCGCGGTGGCAAAGCAAGCTGGTCGAACTTATGCCGAGACCTCGAGGCACCATGTACGGATGGATGCTGGCGGCCGCCGCCGTAGCGTTAGTTTCCGGCAGCTTCGCTCTGGCTAAACTAGATGTGGGATCGGGGTCGGCCCCGCGTTCCTATCTGGCCGAACCAGGAACCGGAATTCCAGCCGGAATGATGGTAGAGGTTTCCGAAGACGGCAAGACATTCCACGTCCCCGGATGCCGATTTCTGCACAAACACGAGAACTCGAATGTCCGCCTGATTGCGGCCGCGGACGCCATCCGAGCAGGGTACGTGCCTTGCGTTCGCTGCTTGCGCCAATACCTTAACCGCTGAAAATCAGACGTCAGCTTACTCGCGAATCTTTGCGTCCTTTGCGGTCGAAGTGTTTAACCGCAAAGCGCGCCAAGGACGCAAAGTGCTGGTTACTCGCCCGCTGTGTCGGGAAACCCCTTGTCTTCCGAGGGAATCCTAGTGACTACTAGTCATCAGCAGCGGATGGAATCATGCTTATGCTGGTTCATAGTCTGTTTCGGAGGTGGAAATGCTTACTCGTAGAATTCTGCCAGCACTTTTGGCAATCATGGCTGTGGTTGGCATGGCGCACGCCGAGGATCGCGTGCAATCTGAACTCGGTTTCTCCGGTCGCACCAAGGCGGATAAGACCGCAGGCGTCTGGGTGGATGGACAGTATGTTGGCTCCGTAAAAGAATTAACGGGCGATAAGAAAATTGTCCTGTTGCCGGGAAAGCATGACATCCTGGTGCGCCAGGCCTGGTATCAGGACTACACCGAGCAGGTCATCCTCGAGCCTGGACAAGTCAGCCTGGTCAAGGTCGCGCTGGTACGGGCGGCGCACCCATCGACCAAGGAAGCCACGGGAGAGCTGAAAATCGCCGCCACCCCCACCCGCGCGGCAGTTTTTGTGGACAATCAATTCGCGGGACACGTGGATGAGTTCGATGGGGTAGGAAAAGCTATGCTGCTCACTCCTGGACGGCACACAGTCCGAGTCGCGCTTCCCGGCTACCTGCCGTTCGACACCGTGGTCGACTTGCGCCCGCACCAGAAGCTTAAGATTAAGACCGATCTGGTCAAGGGCAGTATCACCGAGGCTGGCTCGGTGGTAAATCAGCAGAATCACCAGTAGACAGGCAATCTTCAAAACCACGGTCTATACTTCTTGGCGCGACTCCGACTCGCGAGCGGTGTTTCGCAGGCAGTGGGCACACTCGTGCGGCCGCATTGCCTGTCGTCCTGAAGATCGGCGCAGCCAGGCCGGTTATCCAGACTGGGGTATCAGGATTTACTGGGGAATCAAGATTTGAAAAGAGCGGTATTTTTCCCAATTGCCGTTGCGGCACTCGCATTTTCTGCCATCGTCGGCGCAGTCATTTTCAAGGTCATGGCCGACCAGACACCTCACAGCGTGCTCTTGAAATGGAATCCGTCAACGGCAACCAAGCCGGGTGCGACCGTCGCCAGTTATGAGGTTTTTCGCCGCCAGGGCGATGGCTCTTTCGAGCGGGTGGCCTCTGGACTCGTCACTCCGACCTATGTCGATAACGGGTTGCGCGGTGGGAAAACTTACAGCTATTTCGTCAGGGCGATTGACAGCCAGGGCCGTGTCGGCCCACCCTCCGACCAGATCTCAATGACGATTCACTAGAAATCCGGACCACTCAGACTCAGCCTTCAACGTTTTAGACTCCAGCCGTGGCTTGGAGCGTGTGAATCGCCGTGGGCTTCTTGCCGGAAGTATTCACCTTGAGCAGCAAGTCCGAGATGGCCACGTGATCGGCTGGCTTGGAGAAGAAGTATCCCTGCGCGAAGCCGCAATCCAGCGCCTTCAGTTGATTGACCTGCTCTTCCGTCTCGGTCCCCTCTGCAACCGTCACCAAGCCAAGGTTCTGGGCCAGCATGATGATGATCTGGACGATCTTGTGACTTTCAGGGTCACTGTCCATCTGCGAAATGAAAGCGCGGTCGATCTTCAGCGAGTCCACCGGAAACCGCTGCAGGCGGCTGAGCGACGAGTATCCGGTGCCGAAGTCATCCACACTCAGGCGTACTCCCAGCGCCTTGAGTTCGGAGAACACCGACGCTGCCTTTTCGGGGTCGCCCATGGCGATGGTTTCCGTAATCTCCAACTGCACGTTGCCGGGATCGATCCCGGTCTGCTTCAGAGTCTCGCCGATTCCCTTCGCCAGGTTTGGATAGGCAAACTCTTTGGAAGTGATGTTCACGCTCATGGTCAACGGCGACTCGGTGGGAAATTGAGCGTGCCAGGTTCGCAACTGTTCACAAGCCTCCCGCAGCAGCAGCTGGTTCATCGGGATGATCAGGCCGGTCTCATCAGCCACCGCGATAAATTCAACGGGAGCCAGCAGCCGGCCCCCATGTTGCCAACGCGTCAGGGCTTCGAAACCGGTAATCCTGCCGGTTCTAAGAGAAATGATAGGTTGATAGTGAGTTCTGAATTCTCCCAGTTCCAGGGCTTTGCGAAGTTCCGTCTCCAGATCCAGACGCCTGAGAGCGCCGGCATGCATGGCGGTATCAAAGACCTCGCAGCGAGCTTTGCCGGTGCGCTTGGCCCGATACATGGCGATATTGGCATCCCGAAGCAGGTCTTCCGCATGAGCGCAGGCGGCGGAGCTTAAAGCGATGCCGACACTCGCAGTGATCACAATTTCGTATCCATGGACCGCGAATGGCGCCGACAGTCTGCTTTGCAGGCGCTCCGCCACCCGTATGGCATCGCTTGGGTTGCGGATATCTTCGAGCAGCACAGTGTATTCGTCGCCGCCAACCCGGGCCAGCGTGTCGTCTTTTGCGGATTCGGTCAGGTGCGGCCGCGAAATCGTATCCACTTCGCGCAGCGAGGCCGTCAGCCTCTGGCCGATCTGGATCAAAACTTCATCGCCGACGGTATGTCCCAGGCTGTCGTTAAAAACTTTGAATTCGTCGATGTCGACAAACAGGACAGCAAATTTGTAATCCGCATGCCGTTTGGAGAGTGCGAAAGCCCGCTGCAAACGGTCGAGGAAGAGAGCCCGGTTGGGAAGGTTGGTGAGCCCGTCGTGGAAGGCGTTGTGGGCCAGCATCTCTTCCGCGCGCTTGCGCTCGCTGATGTCGCGATTCACGATCACCAGCTTTTCCGTTTTGCCCTTGGGGTCGCGCACCGCGCTGGCCGTGGATTCCAGGATGCGCCAGGTACCGTCTTTGTGGCGAATCCGGTATTCGAGCCGCTGCCCCTGGCCGGTGGAACGTGCCTTATGCGCGGCTTCCAATACGCGCGCGCGATCATCGGGATGAACCTGGTCGATGGAGGAAGTGGTTCTCAACTCCTCCGGGGAATAGCCGAGGACGTGTTCATAGGCCGGACTGTTGTAGATTCTCTGCCCGGCGCCATCCACCACCGCAATCATGTCAGCCGCATTTTCGGTGATCAGCTGAAACAACTGGTCCCGCTCCGCGAGGCGGCGCCGAATTCGCTGCAGTTGCATGTGCTGATACAAGGTGTAAATGTCGAATAGCAAGACGACACAAGCCAACCCTCGGACCCACTCCTTGAGTTGAAGCCAGTAGCTGCCCTCGGTAGGTGGGTGCAGCTGAAAGAATGTGAGGGAGACGATTCCGAAGGTCAGAACCACGGTGACGACGACGGCCAAACTCCACAGCCACCACTCGCGACCCTCGATCTGCCATCCCTGAATCGGCTTCGCTGACTTAGCCGTTGGAGTTTTTCCCTGCTTCATGCAACCGGTCGCTCTCTCGCCACAGAAGAGATTCTAGACCGGTAAAACTCCGGCGAAAGTTACCGAAGTTTGAGCGAAAGTGCGCAAGCGAAGGCGCAGCGTCGGCGACAACATCGTGGCCAACACAGCAGGCAATCCACACTGAAGTGAACCACGGAGTCCCCCGGTTTTGGGAACCGGGGGACTCATCCGGGTCAGCAGATGATTACAACGTCCTAACTATTTCCGAAATATTGGACGTGTACATAAGTCCCCAGCCTCGCGTTGTACGCGAGGTACCAGCCCTCGTGGTCGGGGTCCTCATAGAGCACGATCTGGTCGGAGTCCCAGAGCCATTCATTGCAGAAGGCAACGTCGTAAGGGGCCACGCCAAAGTAGTAGCCTCCGAACCAGAAGCGCTCTGGCCCGCCTCCCGCAAGCCGCCAAACATGGCCGCGGCCGAAGCCTCCCGAGAAGTGTCCGTGTTCCCAGGGATGATCGAGATGATAGTGGACGTCATCGCGGCCAGTATCATGCCCAATCCATTTGCCGTTGGAATGCACGTGAGGAGCGTTCGGGTGTCCGTTCTTGTCGGCAAAGTTGCGATTCTCCTGGACGCCGGGTGCCGGGCGAGGAGCCGCGTGAGAAGGAGCAGCGCCCCGGGAAGGAGGAGGTCCGTGTTTGGGAATGTTTCCACCCCCTACGCCATGACCGCCGCCTGAATTTCCACCATGTTCACCGCCGCCTTTTTGTTGCGACAACGCCGCGGCGGAAAATAACAGCAGGATCACAAGAATTCCAACTATTCTTTTCATGCTGTCTCCAAAGAAAAATCCGCCCCGAGATTTTTTCTTTTTGATTTTAAAAGCGAGAAAATTCTACACCTTGTTTGCTCTCCCGCCCGTTATCGACCAGGACCATCTTGCCAGCCGGCCGGTCGGCGGTATTTCGGTCGCCAGCCTGTCGGCATTGAGATGACCTGTAATCGTCGCCTCGTTGCCTGCGATTGGTTCGATTCGGTGGACAAGCAAGTCTGGGGATGGATGGGTAGTTTCCTAATTTAACCACCAAGGACACGAAGGTACACGACGAGAACCCATAAAAATCGCGCCTTCGTGCAATTTCGTGTCCTTTGTGGTTCA
>Ga0210401_10001486_pt1 | contig 27113 bp, 28 predicted proteins | sample IncBWH32MmetaG_FD_150866 | JGI IMG/M metagenome (GOLD analysis project Ga0210401, IMG submission 150866) | Forest soil microbial communities from Barre Woods Harvard Forest LTER site, Petersham, Massachusetts, United States - Inc-BW-H-32-M | ecosystem: Environmental > Terrestrial > Soil >...
CCGCCGAACAATTCGTCGCTGCCTTCGCCCGTCAGCACCACTTTCACCTGCTTGGCCGCCAGCTTCGAGACGAAGTACAGAGACACGCTGGAAGGCCAGGTGATCGGCTCATCTTCGTGCCAGATCAGGCGCGGCAGCGCGGTGAAGAAATCGTCCATGCCGACCTTGACCTCGTGATGCTCGGTGCCGATCGCGCGCGCTACTTGCGCGGCATAGCTTAATTCGCTGTAGCGTGCTTCCTCGTAGCCCACCGCGAAGGTCTTCACCGGGCCGCTGGTGGAACGCTTTATGATAGCCGCGATGGCGCTCGAATCCACGCCGCCGCTCAGAAACATTCCGAGCGGAACATCGCTCATCAGGCGCATTTGCACGGTCTCTTCCAACCGCCGCCTGGTTTCCGCGATCCAGCCGCGCTCATCGAAGTCTTCGGCCGATTCCGGCGCCGGAGCGTCCCAATAGCGTTCGATCTCCAACCGTGGCTCGGCTTTGGACAGATCCAGGGTCAGATGATGGCCCGGCATCAGCTTGCGGATGTTACGAAACAGCGTACGATCTTCGCTAACATAGCCGAACGCCAGCAATTCCGGCAGCAGCTCTTCTTCGAAGGCGGCGGAGATCGACGCGTGCTCCAGCAAAGCTTTGATCTCGGAGGCAAAAGCGAACAGCCGGCCGTCCCAATAGTAATAAAGCGGCTTGATCCCCAGCCGATCGCGCGCGCAAAAAAGCCGGTGCCGCTCGCTATCCCAGATCGCGAAGGCGAACATGCCCCGAAAAAGCTGCAGGCAGCCCGGCCCGTGTTGTTCGTAGGCGTGCAGGATCGTCTCAGTGTCCGAGCGTGTGGCGTAGCGGTGTCCGGCCTGCTCGAGCGCCGGCCGCACATCGGCGTGATTGAAAATCTCGCCGTTATAGGTGATCCACAACGAGCTCGTTTCATTGGTCATCGGCTGATGGCCGCCGGCGACGTCGATAATGCTCAGCCGGCGGTGGCCCAGATGCGCCCAATCGTCATGGTAGTAGCCGAAATCGTCTGGCCCCCGGTGGCGGATTTCGTCGGCCATCCGGCCCAGTTGGGCCACGCTGCCTGGAGAAGGCGTGGTGGTCACAAATCCGGTGATGCCGCACATACTTACTAGTTTATCGACAAATTGCCCGAAGTCCGATAAATTGGAAGTGGAGGAATGGGTGAGTGGTTGAAACCGGCGGTCTTGAAAACCGTTAGCGGGGTAACTCGCTCGGGGGTTCGAATCCCTCTTCCTCCGCCAGTATATCTTTTGTCCGGCCCGGAGACATGGGTAACAGAATGTACCTAAGACATAGGTAACACTTTTGGCCCAAAGGGATTGTTGAGGGGCTGCAGAGTTTTTTCCTCCAGATCGATATAACCGAGATCGTAATCCATGAAGCTGACGAGCCAGATGCCATCGTCGACTTCCTTAACGCCAACGGCCTGTCTAGCCAGACAAGTGCTCAAGTTGATTTTCTTGCGTCTTTGAACCGAATCACGAAACGTATCCGTTCGTCCATAACAGAACTTTCCTTCCATGGCATCCCACTCCCGCCCCCTTCCAGAGGAAAAGTGTAACCCATGTCTCCGGTACGTTCTGTTACCTATGTGTCGAGCCGGACATTCGACCATGTGCTCCACCCCCACCGAGCCGGTAAACGAAACGCGGCAAGGGCGTGACGGCACATCTACATTACTTCAAATCCTTGGCGGTGCACTCTGCGTTGAACACATAGCGCCCGAGCCGCTGTGCCATCGGAGTTACGACTCATGCAAACTTCCGAGATTCAGACTTCCGGCCCAGCGGTCGGATCCGAGCAATCTCCGAGTGTGATCTCTGACCGGAGCCTTGCCGGTCGACTTCCGGGAGCGCACTGCCTGGGCTTTTATTACCGGGAACGGGGGGTTATCACCAGGAAAGCAAGGCCAAACGCTTCAACCTTGTGACCGGGTGTATACTCTTTAGCGCATCTTGGCTCAGGAGTGAGTCGCGGACGTGCCTCCAGAAGAACACTACGACCCTAGCGCTGCTACTGGCCATAACCAATCTGGCCAGGGAACTACTGAAGCCATGGAGCCGGAGGAAACGGCGGGGACGGTGATTAGCCGCTATCACTTGCTGCAAAGAATCGGAGAAGGCGGCATGGGTGAGGTCTGGCTGGCTGAGCAAAAAGAACCTTTACGCCGCCGCGTGGCGCTCAAGCTGATCAAAGCCGGGATGAACACCCGCGAAGTGATCGCGCGCTTCGAATCCGAGCGTCAAGCTTTGGCCTTGATGGACCACCCCGTGATCGCCAAAGTGTTCGACGCCGGCTCCACGCCTCAGGGTGCGCCGTACTTCGTCATGGAATATGTCGCCGGTGTTCCCATCACGGCTTACTGCGACAATCACAGACTCAGCACCCGCGAACGCCTGGAACTCTTCATGCACGTCTGCGAAGGAGTCCAGCATGCCCATCAGAAGGCCATCATCCACCGTGACCTGAAACCCTCCAATATCATGGTGACCGAAGTAGATGGCAAAGCAGCGCCGAAGATCATCGATTTCGGAGTGGCCAAGGCGCTGAGCAATAAGCTGACCGCGGATACCATATTCACTCGCGTGGGGGCGCTCATCGGAACCCCGGAGTACATGAGCCCGGAGCAGGCCAATTCGTCGGGCGAGGATATTGACACGCGAACCGATGTCTACTCGCTCGGTGTCATTTTCTACGAGTTGCTTGCAGGTGTGCCGCCAATCGATCTGCGAAAAATCGCATTCGAAGAATTTCTACGGAGGTTGCGGGAGGAAGAACCGCCGAAGCCAAGCACCAAGATCCGGACGCAGGACCCTGCTACCTCGTCGGAACTGGCTCACAAGCGTCATACCGAGCCGCTGACGCTGGCCAAACAGATCCGCGGCGACCTCGATTCGATCGCGCTGAAGGCTTTGGAAAAAGACCGGTCACGCCGCTACGGTTCATCTTCCGAGTTGGCTGCGGACATTGGGCGGTACCTCAGAAACGAAGCGGTACTGGCAGCAGCCCCTTCCGCGGCTTACCGTGCCCGGAAGTTCGCCCGCCGCTACCGGGGTGCCCTGGTGACTGCCTGCGCCTTCGCCCTGGTGCTCATCGCGGCGGCCGCCGTGAGCATCCGGCAGAGCATACGCGCCAATAGCGAAGCGGCGGTGGCACAGGCCGTCAACGATTTCCTTCAAAACGATCTGCTGGCGCAGGCCAGCGCCTCTACCCAGGCAGGAGCCCTCGCGAGACCCGATCCCGACATGAAGGTGCGGACAGCATTGGATCGAGCAGCGGCAAAGATAGGAGACAGATTCGTTAAACAGCCGCTCGTGGAAGCTTCCATTCGCGAGACGATCGGGGGTACCTATCGAGACCTTGGTTTGTATAGGGAGGGCCAGCGCCAGGTGGAGCGCGCTCTTGAATTGCGCCGCCACTTTCAGGGAGAGGAGAATTCGGACACGCTCACCGCAATGACCGACTTGGCAACATTTTACATCGCCGGGGGGAAATTCACCGATGCGGAGGCGCTCCTGAAAAAAATCCTTCTGCTCCGCCGCCGAGTTTCGGGCAAAGAGAGCGCGCTAACGGCGATAGTGATGGAAGACTTGGGTACGGTCTACACAGACGAAGGTAAATACACCGAAGCGGAACCCCTATATCTCAAGGTGGTCGAGATCCATCGTCGCCTGTCCGGCGAAAAACACCCCAACACTCTCAACGCGATGGGCGATTTGGGAATCCTGTATCGGAACGAGGGCAACTACCAGAAGGCTGAGGACATTTACACGAAAGTGCTAGAGATCAAGCGTCGAGTCATGGGCGAAGAGCATCCCGACACGCTCATCACGATGAATACGCTCGGAATCGATTACTATTACGAGAACAAGTATTCGCAGGCCGAGGAACTGTTGAAGAAAACGCTGGAGTCCCGCCGGCGGGTTCTGGGCTTCGAACACCCCAGCACGCTCCTTACGATGAATAATCTCGCCCTGGTTTATGGTGCCGAAGGGAAGGACGCCGATGCAGAGATAGTGCTCCGCCAGACACTCGAAGTGCGGCAACGAATTTCAGGGCCGGAGCATCCGGATACACTCCTCGCGGCGCTCAATCTAGGCGACCATTACGTGAATGAGGGGAAGTATCAGGAAGCAGAGGCTCTCGTTACGAGTTCGCTGGAAACTGATCGTCGCGTTGCAGGCAAGGACCATCCCCAAACTCTACAACTGATGGAAACCCTGGGGCGGCTCTGGGATCGCGAAGGAAAGTATGCGCAAGCAGAGACTCTATTCGCATCTGCGTTGGAATCACGGGCTCGGGTTTTGGGCAAGGAGCACCCGACCACCTTGCGTACCGCGTACTACCTGGGGCGTGTTCGTTTTCTTAGGCACGCTTACGAGCCTGCCGAAGCGGTCCTTCGCACAACTCTTATTTCTTACCAGCACGCCCATCCCACGATTTGGTCCCGGTACGCTTGCGAGAGCCTTCTCGGCGCGACTCTCGCCGCTCAGAAAAATTACGATGCGGCCGAACCCTTGCTCCTCTCGGGTTACGAGGGAATGAACCAGCGAAAAGAGTCGATTCCCGTGCACTCCCGCTTCTATTTGGAAGACACGCGCAAAGCGCTGGTCCGGCTCTACGAGGCTTGGGGCAAGCCGGCCAAAGCAGCGGAGTGGCGGCAGCAGCTCACAAAGGCACAATAGTCCCCGGCATCGAAGAAAAGGGCGAAGTCACAAAACTGCTTTCCGAGATGCGCAACGGCGATCAGCACACCGCCAAGCGGCTGTGGGCGTGTGGCCATCCCGAAGTTAGCCATAAACGGCGTTGTGGCTCTGGCTCACCACGTTCTCACTAAGCCACACGTTACCCTATTGCTGCTTTCCCGGAGGGATGTCCGTCCGTCCCATTCGTGATTTGAGCGAACCCTGCTTGCACGAGCCGTGACATTCTCGCTATCGCGTTCGTATTGACCTTGACTTCCGGAAGCAGGTCTTCATTTCTCCAGTTGTGAACGGCCGCCGTGGTCCCGCAAAGCTCGATTTGCAGTCCGCGTCTCATGAGACAAATTCCTTTGTACGGATAGCCGGTCGACACCATAGCGCAGCCGCTTCGCTGGACGAGGAGCATTGCGTTACTCGATCTCGTCGATTAACGCGGTATCCTGGATGCCGGCGAGGAGGGCGAACCGCATGAAACGATTCATCATTTTGGCGGCCGCGGTAATCACGGTCTTCGCGGCGAGCCGAGCTTTTGCGCAGAACGACGCGTTGCCGAGCGATGTATCTCTGGACTCTCGCAACAGGCTGCCTTTGCTGAAACCAGAAAATGCACCTGAGCGCGCAAAACAGACTTACGATAACGCGATGGCCAACTTCGCAGGTGCACAACCTAAGGGGCCATCAATACGACTACACGCCAGTCCAGTAATCAACCTTCAGCTGCAGTCCCCTGTCGGGCTAGTTTTGTCGCAGGTCGCCATATTGATTACCGGACGCGAACACGATCAACCGTACGAGTGGTCGCTTCATGAGCTACAAGCTCTTGCCGTATCCGTGGATCCAGCCGTTATCGAGGTCATCCGACGTAACCAGCCGACTTCGAAGTTAGGAGATAAGGAAGCCGTTATTATCGAGGTTGGCCGTGAACTCTTCGGTACCCACAAGCTCCGCACTGACAGCTATGCGCGTGCATTGGGCATTCTCGGCAAGACGAATCTGGTCGATGTAGTCTCATTAATGGCCGACTACGCCGGTGTTTGCGCGACACTGACCGCGTTTAATCAGCAAATGCCTCCGGGATTTAAGCAATTTCTCCCGTTGCCTTTCACGCCGCCCGGCGACTTCCACCCGGACTCAAGAAATCGGTTGCCGCTGCTCCCGCCGGCCCCCTACAACCCGGCTGTGCTTTACGCTCGCCCGATGACACCGGAGGGCACGGGACCAGGGCAGATCAGGCGCCATGGGGGTGGATTGAAGTCTCTCCAAGCCAGCGTTGCGCGTCGTGATATTGACCTCGCGATTCTCGTTAGCGCCCGCGAGCGCGACTCACAGTATGATTGGGCCATGAACGAATTAGAGGCCGGGAAAGACGGACTCGAACCCTCTGTTATCGCTGCGGTCTGGGATCGCAAACCAACCGAGGGCCTCACAGAGAAGGATGCAAGCCTGATCGAATTCGGCCGTGAGCTATTCTCCAAACACGTTGTCGCCACCACAACCTACGCACGTGTCGTCAAGGTTTTTGGGGAACGTGACCTGGTGGATTTGGTAGCGGTTATGGGCCAGCATGCGAGCGAAGCTACGATGCTTGCGGCCTTCGATCAGCATCTACCGGCTGGCCAGGCACACCGCTAGGCGCGCTTCAGAGCAGACCACCAGACGAACTCACCGAATCACGACCGAGGCAGGGTTGACGCTATTGAAGGGAGACGCCCCTTGACCTCCGAGCACGCGGGCAGTAACATTCATACGGGATATAATGTTGCGCAAAAGGAGCGGGAAATGAAATTGCAACCTTTTGGTTTGTTCGTTTGTGTGTCAACATTTGCGGCGCTGGCACAAGCGCAGCAGTATAAAGCGCCATTAGCTTCGGATGGGCATCCGGATTTGCAAGGGTTTTGGGCCAACAACAATGCCACGCCGCTCGAGCGCCCGCAGGAACTCGCCAACCATACGCTGCTGACCGATGCGGAAGTGAAGGCGATGCGGCAGAAAGCTGAAGAGATGTTCGTCAGCGGGAAGAATGATGCCGCGTTTGGCGATCAAATGTTTCGGACGGTCTGGGCGAATGTGAAGGGCCTGAAGATCGGCTTCACCAGCACCGACGGCGAGACGGGCGATTACAGCTCGGAGTGGAACGATCACAGAGTCTGGGATAACCGGACTTCGCTGATCACCGATCCGGCGGAGGGGCGCATGCCCCCGATGACCGCTCGGGCGAAAAAGATCCAGGAAGAACAGATCCAAGCTCTCCGGCGTCCCGCGCAAGGTCCGCAGGATCGGTCCTTCTCGGAACGGTGCATCACTCGCGGCTCGCCTCAGATTCGGGCGGGATATCAGAGCTATTTCCAGATCGTGCAGACGCCGGGGGCGGTCATGATCATGACGGAAATGTTCCACGATGTGCGCGTCATCCACCTGGACAACGGGCCGCATCCGCCGGCCGCCGTCCAAGGGTGGTTGGGGGATTCGCGCGGGCACTGGGAAGGCAACACCCTCGTAATCGACACCACGAACTACCGGCCGCTGGCTTTTCAGAATGTCTCGAGCGAGAAATTGCACACGACGGAACGGATCTCGCGTCAGGATGCCGAGACGCTTCGGTATGAAATTACCGTGAACGATCCGGACACTTGGACACAGCCGTGGAGCCTGATGATTCCGCTGCAGCGGTCGGCGCAGCCGGTTTACGAGTACGCTTGCCATGAGGGTAATATCGGCTTAGCTGGCATACTGGCTGGTGCGCGGGCCGACGAGGCCAAAGCGTCCTCGAAGTAGATACCGTCGTAACTGGCAACTCTGCGCTGAGGCTCTCGACTCAGAACGGCTGGCTCCCGGCATTAAATCGAACGACGATTAACAGCTCGCATGCATCATGTTTATAAATCGACCATCGCTAAGGCCTACCCCGCGAGGCCCCGGCGTTACGGCAAGGCTTGATTATCTGTGGGCAGTGCGCCCGCCGCATGACGCTGCGTTATCACTCGCGGCACGGCCGTCTCTGCCGGAGTATGTTTGCCGGCGCAAAGGAGTCGAAAACGCCGAACCGCTTTGCCAGTGGATTCCTGGCCAGGAGATCAAAAAAAACGTCAGCCATCTCTTGCTGGAACTTGTAACCCTGGTCACGCTCGATGTGGCACTGGCGGTACAGCGAGAACTCCAAGCACGCATGGAGGCCGACCATTTGCGGAAACAGCAAGTCGAGCGGGCTCGCTATGAATCGGAGCTAGGGCAGCGACGCTACTTGCGCGGTCGATCCTGACAATCGTCTAGTAGCGGACTCACTCGAAGCCGATTCGAATGACAAACTGCGCGCCTTTGGCCGAGGCACAGCAAGAGTACGAATGCTGCAGGGAACCGGACCGCAGAATCTTCACCGAAGAGCAGCGCGAAGCTCTCCTGGCATCGGCCACCGATTTTCCGCTGTTGTGGCGCGATCCGAATACCCCGGATCGCGAGCGGAAGCGGGTGATCCGGCTGTTGTCGAGGACGCCACCCTGCTACCGGATCGCAGGCTGGGCACGGCCTGTTTATGTTGCCGTCCACAACCGCGCCGCCGAAATCGCTTTCCAGGATTGCGAAAACGTTCTTGAAGTCGCAACCGAGAAAATTCCGTGAGCGGAAGCATCCTCAACAGACTTGGCTCTGCTAATCTTGCCAAGCAGCGCTTCGATAGTCAGAACGTGAACGTGTCCTCTTCCGCGATCATGATGACCGGAGGCCCGCCCGACGAGATCTTCACCGCGTTGGCCAAGGTTTGCTTGCCTCCGGCCGATTCCGCGCACTTTTGGAGCGCCTCCATAGATGGGAAATACACTTCCGCTACGCGGTAAAACGGAGATTCGCCTTCCGGCGAAGGCAGGACCTTCGTGGCAACTATTTTGGTCTTCCCATGGAGATTCGCGATCGCCATCGGTACGTGCTCCTGCGCATATACTTTCTCGAAAGCCGAAGCGTCCTTGGGTTGCGGATAAGCAACGATCAGTTTTACACTCTTCATCTATATATTCCTTTCCGTCTCTCTTAAAAAGGGCTCTCAGTTTATGGGGGCTCTAGTGAGCCCCATATTCTGAGCTACTGCGGTGAATCGAACGTCTTCCTCTAATTTCGACCGTTAGCCCCGTAGCAATGCCGGCCAGGGCGCACAGGATCGCAACACCCAGGTGCGATAGCAGGATGTGCCATGCGTCCAGGTTGGGGCAGTGTATCTCCAGCACACTAGTCCCGGCCAGCCCCGCGAGCAGCCCGGCTGCTGCTCCTGTCATGCGCGGAGAAAGGATCGCGCCCCGGCGCAGCACCAGCCAGAAAGGCAGGGCGGCTAAGGCCCCAACGAGAGTACCCGCCTGAATGCAGAACAAGGCGTTCCCCCAGAAATTCCCCTCTTGCTGAACCTGGAACAAAACCGCCATCACCATGGCCACTAATATGGTGATGCCTACGGCTAACAGCGCCGGAGGAATTCTGTGGCGGCTTCCGGGCACCATCTGATTTACTAGCGAGTAAACCAGCAAACCGGTGCCGATTGCCAGCGTGCTCAGAATCGCGGTGGTTTGTAGCGGTGTCATGACCGCGATCGCGAACGCCCCCAAGCGGTAGACACTGAGAGCGACGATGGAAACGAAGATGCCGACGAAAGCTCCGACAAAGTAACGCGCTGGCGCCAGCGGGCGCACCGGGCGCAAATTATCCGCGAGGCTTTCTGCAATCTTGCGCAACGCTGCCGGCGAGAGCGGGTCCACGGGAACCGGCGAGTTGAGCGCGCTCAAGAGTTGTTGGCAGCGATTACAGGTTCCCGCGTGCTCCTCCGCTTGGAGCGGCAACGGCAGCCCCTGGCTCAGAGTCCGGTCTACGTCATGGCAGTTCATTGAGCCGCCTCTTTCGCTGTTCCGTCGGCCTGAATAGGGAGTAACTTGCGAAGCCGCTCGTAGGCGCGATGCGCTTTCTGTTTCACCGCGCCCACGGTAGACGACGTGGCGCGAGCTACTTCTTCCAGGGTTAACCCTCCCACCTTCAACATCGTCACCACTTCCCGCTGGGCGTCCGGCAGGGCGGCGACCAGCGTCTCGAACGCGGGAACCCGGTTTCGCGCTTCGGCTGGGACCGGCCGCTCCGGCAGCAACTCCATCGTTGTCTCGTGCAGCGTGATGCGCCGGGTCCGGCGGTACCCGTCCACGCGCACACGCCTGGCGATGGCGTATATCCAAGGCAGAACCGGCTCGCCGGGGCGGTAGGTATGCCGCACGCGATGTATCCGTAACCACGTCTCCTGCAGCAGGTCGTCAGCCTGTTCGCGGCTCGCCACCTGGCTCCTGAAGAATCGAAGCAAGGCTGGGCTTAGGGCGCCAACCAATGCCGCCGGAGCCTCCGGATCGGCCTGCTGGTATCGTTCCATCCAGCGATCCAGATCCGCGAAGGGCTGCTGCGAAACGATATTCTCTTGGAGGCACGACTCCATCTGTTGGTCATTCGCGGCTGCGGCGCGCGGAGTTACGCCTTGCGGGAACATTTCTTTCGGGAAGCGCCCCAGAGGTGGACATCCTTAGTGTATACCGTTGCTGGCCTTGAATATTCCACTCCACCGACAATCCGCTCTCAGAGACAATCGGGGATTTGGTCGAGCCGGGATATCGTCAAGTCGGCCGAGAGGCCTAGATGCTCCATGTGCCCTTGGGACCGGTTGCACCAGCAAACATTGTAGCCAAACGACTTAGCTCCGGCCACGTCCCACGAGTTCGACGAGACGAAGAGAATCTCTTCAGGAGGGACGCCTAGGGCCTCATGCGCCAGAGCATAGACTCTGGGAGACGGTTTGTACGTCTTCACCCGGTCCACGGAAATGATTTCGGCAAAATAGGACGTCAGACCGTTGTAGTGGACGGCGGAGTCAAGCATCTTGGGCGAACCGTTGGAAAGGATGGCCAACGGGGCGCCCTGCAGAGCGTCCAATGCCTCCGTCACGTCTGGAAATGTCGACGGCCGGAGGTAAGCCTGCATGAGTCCGTGAAGTTCCGCATCGCTCGCTTGGATCTTCAGTTGCGTGACAGCCGCACGCAACGAGGCCTCGGTGACATCCCAGAAGTCTTGGTAACGCTCCATGAGCGATCGCAACCAGGTGTATTCGAGTTGCTTCTGCCGCCACAGCGCCGAAAGCGCCTGCAAATCTCCCGGGAGACTTACGGTTCGAACGACCGAGTGCACATCGAACAATGTGCCATACGCGTCAAAGACAAACGCCCGGGGATTCATTTAGCTCTTTAGACAGATACACTGAACCGCCCTCGAAAGTCCAGCTTCGGCTCGACTACGCCGCGTCAAGGAATCCCGGATCGAGGCTTTCAAGAATACTCTCTTCGCCCCGATCAGCGGCCTCCTGACAACGGATGCACAACGAGGTCCACGGCACCGCCTCCAGGCGCCGCTTGCTAATTTCGCTGCCGCAATGCGCGCACGTTCCGAACGAGCCGTCCTGGGTTCTATACAACGCCGCCGTCACGCTGCGCCGGACCGTCGATTCACGGTTCAAGCCGGCGATCGCCAGCTCTCTGGCAGTCTTGTAGTCGGCCTCCTCCAGCGCATCCGCGCTTCTTTCGATCGCGATGCTCTCCAAGCCTCGCGTTTTGGTCAGTTCAGCCTGCTTTGCCTTTAGAATATTCCGAAAATTTGCCAGATCGGTTGGTGTCATATAAATCTCTATTCCCACTATCTATTTCGTGTCACGTCCGTGAAAGGTCACGCTGGATCACGCCCATTTTTTTAGTGCCGTCCCGGCACTAACACATTGTGTTGCCCGCCCGAAACTGTCGCGATGCAGTAGGCTGGCGAGCCCGAGTAGAAGTCGCGCGCGTGGCCTCGAACGGCAACGGATCGCCAGACGCGAACTTGGACTCCCGCGCCGAAATCAAACACTCCTCGAGCGAGCTCGCGCGAGACCGCGAAATTCCAGGCGTGAGGTAAAAAATTGGCGAAGTCGTGAGTTGCCCGTGGGAACGGAACTGGAATTCGCGCCGCGGACTAGCCAGAAAATTGATCTCGCCGTAGAGAGCGACCTTGTGGTGGTTAAAGAATCGACGCCCGTGATTAATTTGAAGCGCCACGCCGGAGCCCGTATCCAGTCTGGGACTATCGCTTCGAGACAAAGCCGATATTCCACCGAACCCCAAGGCGAGCTTATTCTTGCGCCCTCATCTTCCTGGGCGAAGCAGACAGCGGCTAACGCGAATAGGAGCAGTGTGAGTTAGAGTTTTTGCACGGCGACCGCGAGCACGTGTCCCGATTGGGGGTCTTGAACGAATGCCACCAGTCGCGATCCGTTCGTACCGGAGGGAACTGAAAGTGTGACGTCTCTCGCGGTGGCGCTGTCGAGATCGATGATGCCCACCGGCTTGAGGACCCGCGTCACGGCCACGTGGGCTAGCGATCGCCCTGCGTTCTCGCCGCGCGCCACCTGGGATTCCGCTCGGTTATCGGCGATCGCGACGAATAGTACACCCCGGCGGCCTTTGAGATCCTGGCCGGCGCGCAACTCGATATGCGCCGTGACTTGATTCCCGTCGCGAAGAACCTTGGAGATCGCAATTGGAATCTTCTGTTCTCGAATCGCCTTCTGGATCGCGGCCGTCACCTCGCGGCCGTCACTTCCGACTACTCCATATCGCCCGTCCACCACCAGTTGCGGCGTGTACACACCGTCGAGATTGTATTTGTTCGTGTAGTCCTGCTGGCGGGCCGTGTACACCGACGACGAAAACGGATCTTTCCAGCCGAGACGATCCCAATAGTCGACATGTTCGCTCAACACGATCAGATCGGCGCCCGCAATTGGTTGCTTCTGGTCGAGCGTTTCAAGCAGACGGTCGGCGGGCGGACAACTCGAGCAGCCCTCTGATGTAAAAAGCTCCAGCAGTACTGGCGTGCGTGGCGCCCCGTTATCGGCGGCCGCACCAATCGGCACGCCGGCGGACAACGCGAGCGCCGCGGCGAAAAGATTGAGTTTGATCATGATTTCCTTACACTTGCTAGTTCGCATAAATATGTCGAAAAGTTCACGGCAGCTTCTGGCCGATCGAGCGTTCGATGAATTCAGCCAGGGCTCCGACCAGGGCGCCCCCTAGCGAGCTGATCAGGACCACGCCCGCATGCCAAACCAGAATGTGAAATACATTCAAGTTCGGACAGTTCACTTCCAGAACGCTGAGACCGATCAAGCCGGCCAATCCACCCGCGGTGGCGCCCATGAGTTTGGGAAACAGGATGGCGCCGCGGCGTAGGGTAAGCCAGAGCAGAAATGCGGCCGGGAGCGCGTACGTGAGCCCATTTTTCATGCACCTCAGGCCGCCCGCAATAAAGGCCGATTCCTGCCGCCAACGAAACGTGGCAGCCATCATGAGTATCAGCGCGGCAAAAATCGCCAAGGGCAGCATGGCAGGAGCAATTGCGTGCTTACTCCCAGGCACCATCTGCCGAACCATGGAAACAGCCAAAAGAACCGCGCTGGCGGAGACCGTCATAAACACCGTGATCCTCTGTGCCATGGTAAACGCGTGCCAGCCGTTCGTTCCGAGCAGGAGCGTGCCCGCAGCGGCCATAGAGAAGAAAATAACCGCGCACGCGAGTAGATAAATGGAGGATGGCGGCAAAGGTCGAACGGGTTTGAGCGCTGCGACGATCTTGGTCTGAATCCGCAGCAACTGGCTCTCTGAAGGACGGAGCCTTTCGCCGGCTGCGACCTCGTCCAGCAAGCGCGTCAGGCTGCGGCAACGGGCACAGTGAACCAAGTGTGCGGCGGATTGCGGCCCTAGCGCGGAATTTTCGGTGCGCGAACTGATGACATCATCCATATCCCGACAGGTCACTTGGCTGCTACTCTTCATGGCTGTTGCCCGAGCCGATCCTGCTCGAACCTCTCTGTCGATAGTTCGCTTCCGCGGTCGAAATGGTCACGCGGTGTAGTATTCCGCATCAATCTTTTGCTCCACTAAGCCTCGCGGCTACGACAGTTTCCTTCGCGCGCACGGACCGTAACTCGGTAGGGTCGCGCAACGAAGTAGTAGTTGACGGTGGGATAAACCGCCGATCACGTCAGACACCCAAATTTTAAGGAGAAATACAAAATGAAGATCACCAAGAATTCTCTCGTGCTCACGGCTGCCTTCACCGGCTTGCTGGGCGGCACCATGGCCCGTGTGAACGCGGCTCCGGCATCGGGCTCATCGCTCTCCGCCGTGCTGCAGGCAGCGGACAGCTCGGACAAAAAGGATGTCGAAAAGCATGCCTGCAAGGGATTGAACTCGTGCAAGGGCAATGGCGGCGGATCCAAGAAGGAGTGGGGCAAGAACTCCTGCAAGGGTAAGGGCGCCTGCGCCACCGACGGCTCTAAGCCCGCGCCAACGCACTAGGAACCCCACCGGGGCCTGCCGCCGTCGTGCGCCGGCCCCTCCTCTCAAGCATATGCCAGCCAATCGATTTAACGGATTCACGGATTACGGGATCGGGATCGGTCTGCGGATTCCTCATTACGCTCATATTTTCGACAAGAAACCTGTAGTGGATTGGTTCGAGATCATCTCGGAGAATTACATGATCGACGGCGGGCGCCCGCTGGCAACGCTGGACCTCATTCTTGAACGTTATCGCGTGGTCCAGCATGGAGTTTCAACGTATTTCGGTTCAGCGGAGCCGCTGAACCGGGAGCATTTGCGCCGCCTCAAGTCGCTGGTAAAGCGCACCAAGACCCCCTGGCTGACCGACCACCTGTGCTGGGGTAGCGTGGACGGTACCTACAGTCACGATCTTCTTCCCATGCCGTACACGTTCGAAGCGGCCGAGATCACAGCACGCAAAGTTCGCGAAGCCCGCGATTTTCTGGAAGTGCCCATCGCCGTCGAGAACGTGAGCAGCTACGCCGAGTTTCACATGTCCGAGATGACCGAGTGGGAATTCCTCAACGAGGTGGTCGAGCGCGCAGACTGCGGGATTCTTCTGGATGTGAACAACATCTACGTGTCATCCCGGAACCACGACTTCGATCCCTACGAGTATCTCAACAGCGTCCCCGGCGAGCGGGTGGCGCAAATTCACATTGCCGGTCACTCAACGTTCACGAAGTACATCCTGGATACGCACGACCATCCCGTGATCGACCCGGTCTGGAAGCTGTACGATCACGCGATCCGGCGGATTGGCCCGACAGCAACTCTGCTGGAGTGGGACGACCGCATCCCGTCATTCGACGAGGTGCATGCGGAGGCGCTCAAGGCCGAAAAGTACATTCAAGCTCCCGCGGCGGCCGGCTTATGACGCTCCTCGAATTTCAACGGAGAATGATGAAGGCGGTCATGCAGCCGCTCGCGAGCTCTGATCGGATCGCCCGGAAGATGGCGGATGGGCGGCCCATGCGGATTGAGGCCGCCGAATTCATCACGCCGAACAGCCGGCTCTCCTCCCTGGAGCGCCTGGAAATCTACAGCCGGAGCTATTGGTATCGCGCTCTGGATTCTCTCTATGACGACTTCCCGGGGCTGCGCGCCGTACTCGGCCAGCAAGCCTTCCATCGGCTGTCACGAGCCTATCTCGCGGATTGCCCCTCGCAATCATTCACCCTGCGTAATCTGGGCGCGCGCCTGGCGGGTTGGCTGCAACGCAACCCGCAGTATGCAGGAAAAACGTTTGCCCTAGCGCTCGACATGGTGCGGCTCGAATGGGCGCATATCGAGGCTTTTGACGGCGCTGCCGAAAAAGTGCTTGGCCCCGAAGATTTGATCGAGCTTGGTCCGGACTTTCGCGCCGGGCTTCAGCCCTACATCCGGCTGCTCGAATTTGAATATCCGGTTGACAGGCTGCTTATTCAGGTGAATCAGGCCTCTGAAGAGCACGAAGAGGCGAGCAACACTGTTCTAAAACAAAAACATCACGGTCTGGTGCAGCGCGTGACCCGATTCGAGTGCGAACGCATCTATGTGGCCGTGCATCGGGTGGACTTTGCAGTGTTTTACCGAAGGATGGCGGCCGAAGAGTATCGTCTGCTCAACGCGCTTCGCGAAGGGCAGCCCTTCGGCAGGGCCATCCGGACCGGCTTCAAGGACAGTCCCGTTCCGAGCGGCGAGCAACCGTCGATGCTCGAAAGATGGTTTGCTGCTTGGGCCGAATTGGGATGGCTCTGCCCGCCGGCGCGAGCCGGCCAGAAAAAGCAAGGGAGAATTTCGCAATGATGATCCAACTGATCGAGAAATACTATCGCCTGTTGATTCGCACGTCGTCGAGCCTCGAATCTCCCTTTCTGCTCGCCGTACGGCTGTATTGGGGATGGCAGTTCATGCAAGCTGGCTGGGGCAAGCTGCACGACATCGGCAAAGTCATTGGCTTCTTTACCGAGCTGGGCATACCCGCAGCAGTATTGAACGCCTATTTCGTCTCGGCGCTGGAATTCGCAGGCGGCCTGCTTCTGGTTGTCGGGCTCGGCTCGCGGCTCATCGCATTGCTCCTCGCCGTCGACATGATCGTGGCCTACATTACGGCGGATCGTGAGGCCTTGTTCTCGATCATTTCCAATCCCGACAAGTTCACCGCAGCCGCTCCCTACACCTTCTTGTTTGCTTCGCTGCTGGTGCTTATCTTTGGCCCGGGTCGGTTTTCACTTGACTTTCTTGTGACACGCCTAAGGAATCATTGGCGAATAGAGCGAACCGTCAAGGAAACTCCGAGATCAGCCGCCGTCGCTTGAAACGGGTCTAGTGAAATCTAATCAGGTTACCCGGCGAACCGCATTAGAGTGTCTGCTCGGGCTGGCCGCCGGGCCCGGAATGAGCACCATTCTTCGCGCCGCGGACTTGCCTGTGCGCCTTGAAATCGGTGAGACCACGATTGACGTTTCCTTCGATTCGGACCAGTTCGATCTCGAAAGAGCCGCCCTGCTGGATTGGGTGATGCAATCCGCGCGAGCCGCCGCGGCGTACTTCGGCAGGTTCCCCGTAACCCATGCCCGGGTCCGGATCCTTCCTTCCCAGCATGGGAGCATTTCGAACGGGATAAGCTTCGGCAACCCTGGGGCACGATGCCGGATCTCGGTGGGTCGACATGCCACACTGGCCGACCTCAACGAAGACTGGGAGCTGACTCACGAAATGATTCACTTCGGTTTTCCATCGGTCGAGGAACGCCATCATTGGATCGAAGAAGGGGTCGCAACCTACGTGGAGCCGATTGCCCGAGCCCAAGTTGGACGATTGACTGCTCAGCAGGTGTGGGGCGGCATGGTAGATGGTATGCCGCACGGGCTGCCAGCGCCCGGCGACCAGGGGCTCGACAACACTCACACCTGGGGCCGGACTTATTGGGGTGGCGCAATCTTCTGCCTGCTGGGGGACATAGAAATTCGTAAACGCACAGGCAATGCGAAGAGTCTCCAGGATGCGCTGCGGGCCATCAATCGCGCGGGTGGGACAATTGAGGCAGACTGGCCTCTCGGCCGCGCAATCGAAGTCGGCGACAAAGCGACTCAGGGTAAAACGCTCATGGAACTCTATAGCCGAATGGCATCTAAGCCAGCGTCGGTGGATTTACCCGACTTGTGGAAGCAACTTGGGGTAGTTCGCTTTAATCGCCACGTCACTTTCGACAACAGGGCACCGCTCGCTTCCATCCGTGCGGGCATTCTCGCGTAATGTAAGGTTATAAATATGGGCAACGAGATGAAGATTCAGCTCCGTCAGATTTCGGCTTCGACGTCAGAAGCAACAATGGGTCGGCATCAAGTTCTCATCGATAGACCCACCGCGAAGGGTGGCGCCGATGCCGGGCCGATGGGCGGCGAATTGTTCCTGGCAGCGGTGGGAGGCTGCTTCATGAGCAATCTCTTGGCTGCAATCAGGGGGCGGGAGGCGGATATCTTCAATGTGCGTGTGGAGGTGGTGGGTTCCCTTGCTGAGTCGCCCGCCCGGTTTGCGGGAGTGGAGTTGCGGGTTACCGCAGAGAGCCACGATCGAGGGCTGCTCGAACGGTTAGTCGAGATCGCTGACCGGGGTTGCATCATGATGAACACGCTTCGAGGGAAACTAGACGTGAAGGTACTAATCGGCGCTATCGTCTGACGCTTCAAGTGTGCTGTGAGCGGAAAATGACGAACATCATTCGTGGTGCCACTCCAAGTTGTCGTGCAGCCATCGCGAATTCGCCCAGAATATTGATACTTTTACGCCCCAGGTGATTTGTTCAATCCGGGAGACCGTTAGCGCCCGCAAGAAGCAAAGCAGTGCGAAACGCCGAATGAACCGCACATGACGTCGTGTCCATCACAGTGAACCTAAACCTTTCGGTGCCGCAGAAGGCACTACGTCACCTCGCGGTATCAGGCGATGCGGTCATAGCTCGGATGTCTCGGTTCTCGAAAATCCGGGCTTCGCGTTCTACTCTTCCGCGAACCGCGCAATCCACCATTGCCCGGCCCAAGTCGTCGGCGGCAATAACCTGATTGGGGAACAGTATCCGAAACGCCGGGTAGATTACTCGCAACAGCCGGTAGCTCAGATTCGGTTCCTTGCGCGGCTCCACGGGGTAGATATACGCGGGGCGAAATATATAAACCTGGGGGAATCCCGCGGCGAATAGCGCGTTTTCGGCTTCGCCCTTATAGCGTGCGAATGCCATGCGGCTTCGTCCCGTCGGGTCCGCGCCGCTTCCGCTCAAGAATGAGAATGCCGCACCGGGGCTGCTACCGTGGAGAACACGCGCGAACTCGAACGTATAGTCAACAGTGATCTTGCGGAGTTCCGCATCCGATACCGAACCGGTATAGGTACCGAGGCAGAAAATCCCCGCGTTCTGACCCGAAAGCGCCTCCGCGAGTGCGGAGCAGTCCGCGAAGTCTCGATGCAAAACCTCTGTCAGCTTGGAATGCGATATGCCCAACTTCCTGCGGCCGATCGCCGTCACACGTGCAACAGCAGGGTGGTCCAGCGCATAGCGAAGGGCATAGCCGCCCACCATCCCTGTTGCTCCCACGATGACAAGACGTGTGCCGCTCGCCGCCGGAACGTTCATGACAGTTCGCGCTGTTCCAACCAGTCGACGAAAAGCTTGCGCTCCGCAAACAGCCACGCGCCGTCCATCTTCACGAAGGTGTCGAGGTAGCGGAGGGCGGCAATCATCAGGCGTCGGTTTTTACCGTCGATCGTGAGGTGATGGGGCATGCAATAAGTTTCCCCTGTGCCTCGGTCGCGGGTCAATGTCAGGATCGTCGTCTGTCCAAGGAAGTGCATGGTCGCGGCGTACTGATTGAGGTCGGCGAATACCGGAGCGAGCTCCTCGCGCGAGTGCAGTTCCTGTGAAGGTTTCGGATCTTTAGCGTCCATGTACACCACGAACTGCGTATCTGCGGTAAAGAGGGCCATCTGACCTTTCGCATCACGTCGATCGGCACAGTGCGCATAGGCCTCGACGAGTTCCCGGATCGCGAGGCGATCCGCCGCTTCTTCGGGTGAGATACTAGCGTGTTTAGCCATAAATCGGTGTCCTTTGGTCCGAGATTCTGGAGTCGTAGCAAGGGCGATTTTATTCAAGGATAGCCCGAATTTCGAGAAACGCCTCGATTCCGTATCGGCCATATTCGCGACCGATGCCGGAGTATTTGAATCCGCCCCAGGGTGCCTGCGGATCATCCGTCATGTTGTTGATCACGACCCGCCCGGCCCGTATCTGCGAGGCCACGCGCCGCGCGCGCTGGAGGTCGGTCCCCAGGACGGCGGCGTGGAGACCATATTGGGAATCGTTGGCGATTTGGATCGCCTCGTCCTCGGAGTCATAGGAAATAATAGAGAGCACGGGGCCGAAAATTTCCTCCTGGGCGATTGTCATATCGTTCTTCACATTGACAAACACCGTGGGCTGCACGAAGTAACCCACCTCGAAACCTTCCGGATGACCCTCGCCACCGACAAGAACCTCCGCGCCTTCTTCGATGCCCTTGCGGATATAAGACTGCACCTGTTCGTACTGTTTCTGCGACACCATCGGCCCGACGGCGGTCTTGGGATCAGCCGGATCACCGGCTGGGAAGGAAGCCATGGCGTCCACGATGGCTCGCTTGACTTGGTCGAACCGGCTCTTCGGCACGAGGAGGCGCGTCCCTGCGGCGCATGCTTGACCGCTGTTCATGAAAGCCATGACGAGGGCAGACGGGATCGCTTTGTCGAGAACGGCGTCATCGAGCAGGATGGTGGGCGACTTGCCGCCCAGTTCCAGCGTGACGCGCTTCATGGTTTTCGCCCCGTCGCGCATGATCGTTTCGCCTACAGACAGCGACCCTGTGAACGAGATCTTGGCGACATGGGGATTACGGACCAGCTCGGCGCCGACGACATTGCCGCGCCCTGTGACCACGTTCAAGAGACCCTTCGGAAGATCGGCCTCGTGCAGCGCCTCGACCAACACCCGAGTCAGGTCGTCTAGGTGAGCCGAAGCGACCTCATGCAGCCGGCGCAGAATCTTCGTACGCTCGTCCTTGGTCGACCGTCCGAAACCGGCGAATGCCGTCTTGGCTGCAGCGATGGCGCGTCGCGTATCCTCTTCATCGGCCATCGTGACGCGGGCGATCACCTTGCCGTTGGTCGGCTTGATGATGTCCATGACTTCACGGCCGTGAGATTCAACGAACGATCCGTCGATGTAGTGGGTGGTGATTGTGTTCATGCGTGTTTCTCCTTCTCCTTTTCCGCTGATCAAGCTGCTGTTCTTCCAGGAAGCCCGGATGTCTTCAGGCGTGTGGCCAGCTTTCTCTGGGCGTTGAAAACTCGCCACTGGACCGTCCCGATCGGGATCGCTTTTGCTGCGGCGATCTCGTGGTACTCCCATCCCTCGACGTAGCGCAAAGTCAGCGCCTCGCGCTCATTCGATTCCAGCAGTGTCATCCAATGATGAAATTCGAAGGCTGAGGGCCCCATCGGTTTCGTCCTGGCGTCAACGATGTCCTGCAAATCAATGGCGACCACCTCAACGGAGCGTTTCCCGTGATGGCGGTACAGCGCGCGACGTGCAATTGTAAATAGCCAGGCACGGAATCGCGTCCGATCGCGAAGCTGCGTCGCTTTCCGATATACGGTCAGCATCACTTCCTGGCTGAGGTCTTCACTCAGATCCATCGCGCAGCCATGCGAGCGGAAGAAGGATACTAATTGGGGCGTCAACGTTAGGAACAGCTTGGTAAACGATTCCTCATTAGGTGTTTCAAGAAAGGTCTCCGTCCCTGCGACTTCCCGACGCGGGCGATCATTTACGATTGTCGAATTGATCATCCTGAATTAGCTCCTCACGGACACTCAAAAGGTGAAGTGTGTCCAACGCGCTCAATTAATTTGCCTGCGTTTGCAGGTCTCAGGTTGATCTTATTGATACCGGAACATCGGATCTATTACATATTTCAAGTACTCATAGTGAGGGACGTTTTTTCTAGTGATCCATTTGGCAATGCCAAAGCGAGACTGAAGAAGAACTCCGCACAACGCCGCGTGCGATCGAGCGCTGTGATTTGGCAAGGAGATGGTCCAGGCTTCGCTCGACTAACAGGAATATGTAATAGCGATTCGCCCCATCCACCGATATCATGAGTCTGTTTCTGGTTGCAGAAGGGAAGTCCTGGTTTAACGTGAGACTCGCCGCTGCGATGGCTTTTAATCTGACCAGTTGCGGCCGAACCTCAGCGGGCGCGGTCGAGCCGCCGCCGGAGGTCGAAGTGGATCCGCGCGCTTTGCTGACGACAGCCTAAGGATAAGACCCATGAAGAAGAAGCGCCATTGCCGAATAGCTGAGATGAGTATGGTCCTGTCGCTCGTCCCCACCCTGTTGTATCGAGGTTAAAACGGATCTGAAGATAATTGCGTGCCAGAATCGCCTGGTGACGTGAAGCCCCAAAGCGATCATTGAGTTCGTCGCCCTCGCAATAGCCTTCCACAATGACTGGGCTGTCGAGAATCCGTTCGCCGATAACCTTCCCGCTTCTTCAGCACAATCGACCAGTTCAGCCCGGCCTGCGCGCCTGAAAGCACCAGGATCTCGAGTATTTGGTGTCGCTGTGAGCGGGAACGCCCCACTCTCGATCGTGATATTCAAGGGGTTTTCTTCATTGGCTACAAAAACGAAATATCCGAGAGGTCGATCGAGACCATCGAGCGCCACGCAGGTCACGCTCACTCGGGACAGCTTTACCTTTACGTGTTGAGGAGCGTGCCGAGCGTCGCAGGCCACTGCTTCTCGAAGTCGCCGTCCCGCTGGAGTCCGCGCTCCAACAGAGCCTGGATTCGCTGTTGCGCTTCACTCCATGTCAGCGAGGTCTCGAAGGAGTTAAGGGCGTCGAGGAGCCGGTCGGCGGATGGCAACGAGACCTGATTAACGAGATTCTTCGCCGCGGCAATAGCACGCCGGTCGAAGGAGGCGACCCGGCGCGCGAGCGCGTTGACGAAGCCGTCCAACTCCACATCCGGAAGGGAGCGGTTGACGTATCCGTATCGCTCGGCCGTGTCCCCGTCGAAGTCGTTTGCGCCGAGAATGATTTCGAGCGCGCGCCCGCGGCCGACCAGGTGTGGGAGGCGTTCCGCACCGCCGCCGCCCGGGTGCACTCCCACCCCGACTTCGGGTTGACCCAGCAGCGTATTCTCGCGAGACGCAAACCGCATATCGCATGCGAGGACGAACTCGCTGCACGCGCCCCGAACACAGCCTCGGATCTTCGCGATGCTGACCACCGGGGATGTTGTGAGCCGGACGAACGTATCCATCAGGATCGGGAGACCGGAGCGCCCAACCGCTGTGGTGATGTTCCCAAGCTTGCCGGTCAGATCAAAGTGGGCAAGATAGAACTCGGGATTCGCGCTCTCGAACACCACGACGCGCAGACCTGGGCTCGAGTCCATTCGAGCGAGCAGGTCCTGCAGGCCTTCGAATATGGTGTCGTCCATAATGTTGAAAGGCGGGTAATCGAACAGAACCCTCCAGTACGCAGATGATTCCTCAATAACCCGCACTGGCTTTGTCAATTCACTTTTACTCATGGTTTGAATCCTCAGATCTCGAATGAGCGGGACGGCGAGGTAATCTTCTTCTCCTCATAGGAACGCATTCGCGCGAGCCCGGCTTCGGAGATACACAATTTCAAAAAAAGATTTCGTTCGAGTGCCAATCCCTGCGCCAGCGGTGTCTCCATCGCGTTGCGGACCAGACGCTTAATGTAAGCTACCGATTCCGGCGTATGCGACGACAGTCGCCGGGCGATCTCCATCGCGCGATCGAGAGCTTTGCCACTGACTGTTTCATGCACCAAACCCTTTCTTTCGGCTTCACGCGGATTGAGTGCTTTTCCTATGAGAATGTGCATGAGAGCGGCTGGCATTCCGATCGTGCGCGGCAGCCTTTGAGTGCCACCGGCTCCGGGAAGGAGACCAAGCTCTGCCTCGGCCAATCCGATCAGGTATTCGCCGTCTTCAGCGATACGAAGGTCGCAAGCCAGGGCAAACTCGAAAGCGCCGGCCAGGGCCGTGCCGGAAATAGCGGCGATTACTGGTTTTGGCATGCTCTCGCACAAAGCCATGGCCTTGTCGAAGAACCCCCCGTTGTAGGTCGCGTTCTCGGGCCATTGGCGGCCGGAAGCCCGTAGGGACTCGGCGATCTCGATAAGGGCAGGAATATGAAAATGACGATTGAAATAACCTGGCGCTCCTCCGGTCACGATGACTACACGGACATTGGCGTCGCCCGCGAATTTTTCCAGCTCCCCGGTGAGCGCGTCGCCCATCTCAGCGTCGAAATAGATTCGTTTGGGGCTGCCCAATGTAATGAGCGCAATTCCGTCGGTTACTTTTGTCGTCAGAATATCGGCGTTCATCGGCGACTCCTGTTTTCGAATTTCACGTCTACGCGGACGCGACCGAGTTGGCGGCCAATGTGATGAGATCAGCCACCTCTTTAGGGTGCGAGACCATGGCGGCATGGCTTGACGCCACCTTGCGGATTTCGGCGCCCATGCGCTTAGCCATGAATTCTTCCGCCTGTGGCGGAATCATCTGGTCGTCGGTTGCGACCATGTACCAAGAGGGAAGGGTTTTCCACGCCGGAGGCCCGGCCTTTGCGGTGAAGGAGTCGACGCTCAGTGGTTTTTGAACCGCGGCCATGATGCGGGCTTCTGTTGGGTCCACATCGGCGGCAAAAGCCTTTGCAAAGCCATCCCGATCAATCCACAGGAACCCATGATCGTCAGGCGGGCGAACCGCGGCAGCACCTGCGGGGGCTGGTCCCTGTTTACTCAAACCATCCAGGCTCTCGCCTTCGTCCAGAGCAAAGGCAGCGATGTATACCAGCGCTTTTACGCCCGGCATGCCGTTCGCAGCTCCGGAAATTACGACGCCGCCGTAAGAGTGACCCACAAGCACGACTGCGCCCTTCGACATGCCGAGCAAGTTCTTCGTCACTGCTATGTCTGCCTCGACCGAAGTGAGTGGAAGTTGAGCCGCCACGACGTTCAGACTTTTTTCCTGCAGCAGGGGGATCACTTTGCTCCAGGACGATCCGTCCGCCCACGCTCCGTGTACGAGAACTACGTTTGCTTTGGTTTCCATTGCCGCCCCTTTCTCCCTTTCAGCTGTTCTTCCGGCCGCTCGCGTTCCTGTGACATCCACGTCCTGATAAAGGCGGAGCCGTGTAGTACAGAAACTCCCGCCGCCTCGCACGAATTCAGGAAGCGAATCGCCTCGACATCAACGAGGTCCACTTCCGCTAAGTCCAAAGCGACTGGTGCTTGGCACCGGTCCAGTTCCGCCTTTACTTGATGCACATGCTCAGATCGAAATTCGCCACTGAGCCGAATACGCGCGTGGACCCGATCAATCCTTAGCGTCATCGATTTCGCGCCCGACTACGGTTACTGAGGCAATGCGCGTGCCATTGCCAACTATTTGAAAGTAGTCTTGTTGTGATTGTTGATGGTCCTTAAATTTAAGGAATTCCGGTTTTATAAGGAACGAGCGAGGGCCTATAATCAAAAAATGGCATCCACAGCCGGCCGTTCATCACGCGGGGCGCCAGCGCTGGACGCTCTGCTTGTGATCGACGCTATCCCTGCAATTGCGTGGTCGAGTCAGCTGGATGGCTCTGTCGATCTCGTCAATCGAAGATGGCTGGACTACACAGGCCTTTCTCCTGAAGAGTCTTATGGCTGGGGATGGAAGGCCGCGGTTCATGTGGAAGATCTTCCCGCGTTACTAAACGCGTGGGGAACGCGCGACGTTCAAGAGGGGCGCGAATGCGAGGTCCGAGTGCGGCGCTTTGACGGCGTCTTCCATTGGTTTCTTGTCCGTCGCGCACCGCTGCACGATGAAACGGGGGCAGTGGTGCGATGGTTCGGAACCGGCATTCATATTGAAGACAACAAGCAAAAAGAATTGCTTCGGGTAGCGGAGAAGCGAGCGCTGGAGATGATTGCTGATGGGGCCAGCCTCTCCGAGGTCTTGAAGCAATTGTGCGCTGCCATCGATGAACACACGCTTGCAATCTCGCTAGTCATGTTGATGGACCGAGGGGGCGATCAGCTCTTGCCGTTCCCCGGTCCTCACCTCCCGCCAGAAGTGACCGCCGCTTTTACACCTTGGCCAATCGGCCCCAACATGGGCTCTTGCGGCACGGCGGCATTTACCAGAAAGCGGGTGATCATTCCCGATATTTCGAAAGATCCGCGCTGGCCTCGTGATGATCGGGGCCTGGCTGCCAGACGGCTGGTTCTGGATCGCGGACTCCGTGCGGCTTGGTCCGAACCTCTGATTTCGAACGGTGAACTTCTCGGCACCTTCTGCATAGCGTATTCACAGCCGCGGACTCCGAATGGTCGAGATCTGGAATTGATCGAGGCCGCCGCACACATCGCTCGCATCGCGATTGAACGCCAACGATCCCAGGAATCTCTCAAATCCGCGTTAGAGACGGTCAGGAACTCGGAAACCAGGCTTCGGCAGGTGATTGACGCTATCCCCACACTCGCATGGTGCAATCTGCCGCATGGTCCGAACGAATTCCTTAACAAACGATGGCATGAGTACACAGGCCTTTCCCATGAACAATCGGACGGTTGGGGCTGGCAAGTTGCGTTTCATCCGGAGGACGTACCGCCATTAATGGAGAAATGGCGAGAGTTGTTGGTTTCCGGGGAGCTAGGTGAAATGGAGGCCAGGCTTCGCCGTCACGATGGTGTTTATCGATGGTTTCTCATTCGGGTAGAGCCGTTCCGTGACGAGCGCGGACAGCTTGTCAGGTGGTACGGAACCAGCACCGATATCGATGCCCTGAAACAGACGCAGCAGAAACTGCGCGAAGAGGAACAGGAGCTTCGCCGGATTACAGACGCGATCCCGCAGGCGATTGTTGTTCTGGACCCGTCTGGCGCTCCGGTATACGCGAACCAGACGACGCTGGACTATTCGGGCCTGACGGAGAAAGATGTGATTTCTCCGCGCTTCCGCGAACGAATGTTTCATCCCGACGACCTGGAGAGACTCCGCGATGAGCGGACGGCTGCTCTGGGCCGCGGGGTTACGTTTGAAGCCGAACTGCGAGCACGCCGAAAAGATGGCGAGTATCGTTGGTTCCTGATTCGCTACAACCCCTTCCGAAACGAGCAGGGACAACTGACGCGCTGGTACGCAACGGGGACGGACATTGACGACCGCGTTCGCACGGAAGAGAGGACGCGGAACGAAAACCTGGCACTGCGAGAGCAGATCGATCGTGACTGGATGTTCGAAGACATCGTCGGGTCTTCAGAGGCGCTAGGGAAGGTGCTCCGCCGGGTTTCCAAGGTTGCGATCTCCGACTCCACGGTTCTTATCCTTGGTGAAACCGGTACAGGAAAAGAGTTGATTGCACGCGCGATCCACAAACGGTCCAGGCGGGCGGATCGTGCGTTCATCGGTGTGAACTGCGCAGCTATTCCACCCTCGCTGATTGCTTCCGAGCTTTTTGGGCACGAGAAGGGCGCATTTACCGGCGCCGCCCAAAGACGCCTGGGCCGTTTTGAATCGGCGAATGGCGGCACAATTTTCTTAGATGAAATCGGCGACCTGCCCGGGGAAATCCAAATCGCGCTATTGCGGGTGCTGCAAGAGCGTGAAATCCAACGGGTGGGCGGAAATAATTCCGTTCCCGTTGACGTTAGAGTTCTGGCGGCAACTCATCGTGATTTAAACGCACTCGTCGCCGAAGGGCAATTCCGGGAAGATCTTCTGTATCGGCTCAACGTCGTTCCTATCGAGGTGCCACCTCTTCGCGAACGCGTTGCGGACATTCCCTTGCTTGTTGAGTACTTCATCGATCGCTTCGGCAAAAGGGCCGGCAAGAAGTTCAGAATGATCGACAAGAAATCTCTAA
>Ga0210401_10001487_pt1 | contig 27110 bp, 24 predicted proteins | sample IncBWH32MmetaG_FD_150866 | JGI IMG/M metagenome (GOLD analysis project Ga0210401, IMG submission 150866) | Forest soil microbial communities from Barre Woods Harvard Forest LTER site, Petersham, Massachusetts, United States - Inc-BW-H-32-M | ecosystem: Environmental > Terrestrial > Soil >...
GTTGAGAAGGCGGAGTCGCCCCTGAACATGTGAATTTTTCGGAACAGCCGCAGGAACGCTTCCTGAGTCAACTCCTCAGCCTCCGCCGTGTTCCCGATCATGCGAAGGCACAAGTGATAGACGCGTCGTTTATGTGCGTGATAGAGAGCTTCGAATGCTGACTCATCGCCTCTCTGTGCGCGCGCTATCAATTCGGCGTCGCTGAACGAGGCTGACGTTGACTGATTTTCCTGGCTCACCACCGTATCCTCCACGTTGAGCAATTCGTCCACGACATCAGCAAACTGCGATTTAAAAGAACCCGAGTGCAACAATCACGCTTCGAGGCGGCCACGTCTGCGCCCTTCGCGGCTCTCGATCGGAAACTGGGCGACTCAGAGTGGACCTGTGTTCCTGATCTGCTCGGTGATGAATGGCAGTGCATTGACAATCTCCACTCCGCACTCGGACAGATTTTTCAGCAGGATGATTCCGGCTCGATCCAAAAACGAAACGCCGCTCAGGTCTATCACCGCCCGCGCTGCGTTCTTCAGTTCGGCCGCACACGTGTTTTCCAAACACTCCACCCATTTGCCGCTCACTTTTCCCTCGAGATGCAGAGCAATAACTTCGTCAGTCGCCTCGGTGATCGTGATTTTCAGCACTCGGGTTCCCGGGGCAGTCAATTGCAGGCGGTGTGCCATTCGGAAGGGAGGAATCGATTTCTTTAATCCACTGAAATGTAAGCTAGTTGCGAAAACTCCTGATTTGACGGGCTCAACCGCTCCACCGCAGGCGGTGGCGACCGTTGCGAAGATCTGTGGGAACTACGATGGGTGGTAGGAAGCGCGTTTGAGACCCAGCTTCTGTATTCGGTGACGAAGTGTATTGGGATGGAGCCCTAAGATCCTCGCCGCCCCGCGCGGCCCCTCCACGACGCCTCCAGTTTGATTCAATATGGCAACAATATGCGCCCGCTCCATCTCCTCGAGAGTGGCAGGCGTTGCCGGATCGAGGTTCTCATCCTGCAAGGCTTCCGCAGATTTCTCAGTGACGCTGGAGGGCTCTGAAGGCGCAAGCTCGGGAATCAAGTCGGGTTCCAGTTCGAGGACGGAACTATGCGACAGAATCGCGGCCCGCTCGATAACGTTTTGCAGTTCTCTTATGTTGCCCGGCCACGAGTAGCTCGAGAGCCGTTCGATCGTCGCTCGCGGAATGCTTCGGATGTTTTTTCCGAACTTCTTGGCGAATCGCGCAAGAAAAAACATGGCGAGTTGAGGAATGTCTGAACGACGCTCGCGCAAGGGAGGCACTTCGATCGGAAAGACGTTCAGCCGGTAAAACAAATCAGACCGGAATGTGCCTGTCTGAATCGACTCCTGTAGGTTTCGGTTCGTTGCGGCAATTACGCGCACATCCACAAGCACGGGTTTGTTGCTTCCCACCGGTTCAAATTCCCGCTCCTGAAGAACTCGCAATAGTTTGACCTGGGTCGCCAAAGGCAACTCACCGATTTCATCGAGAAAAATCGTGCCGCCGTCGGCGAGCTCAAAACGCCCGATGTGCCGTTCCAGTGCTCCAGTAAAGGCTCCTTTGACGTGACCGAATAGCTCGCTCTCCACAAGACCAGCCGAGATAGCGCTGCAGTTGACCTTCACCAAGGGGCGGCTCTTGCGGTCACTGCGGTCATGAATGGCGCGCGCGATGAGTTCCTTGCCTGTACCGGTTTCGCCATGGATCAGTACCGTGGAATCCGTGGGAGCCACCTGTTCGACCTTGCGCAATACTGCTAACAAGGCAGGACTGTTGCCGGTGATTTCTTCGAAGTTGTGATCTGTGCGAATCTCTTCCTGGAGATAGACGTTCTCTTTTTCCAGGCGAGCCTTCAGTCGCTCGATTTCCTCGTAGGACACCATGTTGGCAACGGCCAGCGCCACTTGATTGGCCACTTCCTGCAAAAGCTCCATGTCGGCTTCGGAGTATTGGCTCTTGTGCTGGCTGCCAATGCCGATTGTGCCGATGCTCTTGCCTCCGACGATCAGGGGAACAATGCAATCTGAAAAGATACCGAGCTCCAGAAGACGGTGGTCGTTCGCGAATTGCTGTTGTTTCTCAAGGTCGCGGCGTATCCGGCCACGCTGATTCTCAAAGATTTCGGTGACCATCGATTCCTTGCGCGGTATTTCCATCCCGGCGCGGAGATAGTCCGTGGAAATCATGGTCTCCAGCGCGAAGGACCGGAAGACGTCGCTTTCCGGCACGTAAAAAGTGATCACCGCGCCGTCAAAGGGAAGAAAGCGGTGAAGGATTTCTGCGATGGAATGCATCAAGTCGCCGCGATTCAGGTGGGTCACGATGGCGTTGTTGACTTCGAGAACTTTCCGATAGCGTTCCGCCGTGTGTTCGACTCGGGCGCTGAGCGCAGCGATCTCCTCATAGGAAATCATGTTGGTAACCGCCAGCGCGACCTGGTTCGCCACCTCCTGCAAGAGTGCTGTCTCGGCTTCGGAGTATTGGTCTTTCTTCTTACTCCCCACGTTGAGAGTGCCAATACTCTTACCGGCGACAATCATCGGAACAACACAGTCGGAGGCGATGCCAATCTCGACCAGGCGGCGATCATTTGAATAATGCTGCTCCTTGGCGAGGTCGCGGCGCACCACGGGGCGCTGATGATCGAAAACCCAGGCCGAGACGCTATTTTCGCGACTGAACTGCGCGCCGTGCCGGAGATCATCCGAGAGATTGGTGTTCTCCATAGAGAAGTAGTGGAAGGTATCGTTTTTTTGATTGTAGAGCGTGATTGACGCGCCGTCTAACGGGAGGAAACGGCGCAGGATTGCTGAAATCGAGTGTAGGAGATCCTCCTGAGTGAGATGGCTAACAATCGCATTGTTAACCTCCAGGAGCGTGCGATAGCGCGCGGCCGTCAGTTCCACCCTGGTGTTGAGCGCGGCGATCTCTTCGTAAGAGGTCATGTTGGAAACGGCTAGCGCCACCTGATTCGCCACTTCCTGCAAGAACGCGGCGTCCTCATTCGAATAGCGATCCCTTTCCTGGCTTACGAAGCTGAGCGTGCCAACGCACTTTCCCTGGAAGACTAGAGGCAAGACGCACAAGGACTGCATACCTTCTGAGGCGAGGCGATGCTCGTTGGCATACTGTCGCTCTTCTTCCAGATTGCGGCGCAGGAGAGGCTGCTGATGATCGAACACCCAGCTGATGCAGGTTTCGCTCCTTTCGACCTCCAGCCCGGTTGCGAAATAGTCAGAAAGCCGGTCGCCTTCGACGGCGAGAAAACGAAAAGTATCCTTACCTGGCTGATAAAGGGTGATTGCGCAGCGGTCGAAGGAGATGACGCGATGCAAGGCCTCGGAAATAGCGTGTAGGAGAGCCTGTTGGGTCAGGTTCGTGATGATCGCATTGTTGATTTCAAGGAGCGTGCGGTAACGCTCTGCGATTGCGAGGCCCTTCACGCTCGATTGAGAACTCGGCATCTTGGCCGCCTATTGGAGTGGTGCTCGCGCCAGGTTGTCGTCAGTGAGAAAGCTGTCGCCGCCGCAACGGAGTCTGTTGCCACATCTTAACCCAAGAACCGAATCCAAGTCTTCTCCGACACGCTACTAATCGGGCTTTTACGTTGTTTGCTCAATTCGGCGCAGCAGGAGATTCTTGTTCTTGAGATTTACAACTCGGCACAGTCAACTCACCACAAAAAGAAACACGGCAACCAAATTATGAGCGAGGCATCTCACGTTGCCCTGAGAGGATGGCTTCAATCAAAAGCTCGGCAGCAATAGAGCTCAAATCAAGAAGCCCCACAAGGAGAAAGAAGTGAATAACAATTGCAGCAAGAAGTTCTGGCGCGGCAGAGCCGCTCAAAGAATTAGTCGCGGCTTGCTGGCGGCGTGCGCATTTCTGGTCGTCTCTGGCATCGCCTCCGCCCAAGACAACAAGGACGAGATCAGGTTCAACCTGCTGCCGAACCCAGCGGTGGTTGACTGCCTGCGTGCCAATTCTTTTGAAGAACCGCAGGCTCACGCCACCGTCATCCGCGGCAAAGTTAATGACACGCTCATTCTGGATCTGGATGGGATCAAGCCGGGCCTCAGATTTGACTTGTTCACCGTACAGAACAGCTTCTTCCAAGCCGATGGCACTAAAGACCCCAATTTCACAGGGAGCTTCGGTTTGGCCTGGTATCAGTCCGATATTCAGATTGGCAAGCGCACGGATGAAGGCCACGTCCAGATCAAGACGATTCTTCTGGACGATATCTTCGGTTTTGACCCCGACGTGCGCCTGGCTCCGACGAACACATTTCACCTGGGCTTCTGGTTCGACAATCCAGAGGACGCGGCGGCTCTGTCCACCTGCCACTTCGACCCGACCAAGCCGACGCCATTCAACGGCGAGCATAAGGCGGGACCGTTCGCTATGCTCAGCGTTCCTGACTCCAAGAGCGGTTTGGGCCCGCTCTGTACTAGTCCGAATAATTCCACAACGCCAGCCAGCTGCAGCGCAAACTAAGAGTCCTGCAGTGGAGAGAAGGGGCGATGAATAGTCGCCCCGCTTTCCGCAAAACATGTAAAGGCGAGACTACCCAACGTATACTCTTTTAGTTTCTGCTCCAAATCTTTAAAGGAGAACTTTTTCGATTCGTATCGGGAAATGCATCGGGCGGGGTCTTCGAGTTAGCCGCCACAGCGCTCTACATTCATGTCATGGGAACTGAACCATACGTAATCGTCGGCCTGGGTGAGATTCTTTGGGATCTCTTCTCCGGCCAGAAACAACTAGGCGGCGCCCCGGCGAATTTCGCCTATATGACGAGTCTTCTCGGGGACGATGCAAAAATTGCGAGTCGCGTCGGACGCGATGCGCTCGGAGCTGAAACGATCCAGGCACTCAAATCGCTTCATCTGGATGTTTCTCAGCTTCAGGAAGACGATCTCCATCCCACAGGTACTGTCATCGTTTCTGTCAATTCCGGCGGTCAGCCGATGTACCAAATTACAGAAGGCGTAGCTTGGGATTTCCTCCAGCGAATCGATCGCTGGACGAACTTGGCGAGGCAGGCCGACGCGGTTTGTTTCGGCTCGCTGGCCCAGCGCTCGGGGGTCTCGCGCGAAACGATCTTGGATTTCTTGCGTCACCTTCGGCCTGAGGCTTTGCGGGTTTTCGACGTCAACCTTCGGCAGAAATTTTTTACCCGCGAGATCCTGGATCATTCAGCCAGATCAGCGGACATCATGAAGTGCAATCAGGAGGAGATTTTCATTGTCGCCAGGCTGCTTAGTTCTCCCGACGAAGATTTGCACGCTTCCGCGCAGTGGCTCTTGCAAACTTATCGTCTAAAGCTGCTCTGCGTGACGCGCGGCGAGCACGGAAGCGTTCTCTTTAGCCCTTCGCTCACTCATTCCCATCCTGGCTTCCAGACCAAGGTCGTTGACACAGTTGGAGCCGGCGACGCTTTTACGGCTGCCCTCGTTCATCACTACCTTCGCGGTTCTTCTCTCGAAACCATGAACGAAGCTGCCAACCAAATGGGCGCATGGGTAGCGTCCCAACGCGGAGCGACGCCGGCAGCCGACCCTGTTGTCCTGGAAAAAGTTCGAACCTGTACTCCAAGAGCATAAAAGCCAGCCTGCTGCGAGGTTTCCGCGAACAAGCAATGACGCGCACACAGTATTCGACATTCGATCGTCATCGAATGGAAGCTTTGCGCACCACTGAATACGGTTAGTTGGGTTTGAGGCCGTACACGTCGACTTCACCGAAGACTGTGCCGGCGCCCAGGGTTGTGTCATTGCCGCGAGTACCGACGTAAACTTTCCCGTTCGCCACGGTCGGGACTGTGAATTTTACGGCGTTGCCGGCAACATCGGCGGGAACTTGGGAGCTGTTCCAGAGTTCGGTGCCTAGATTCGTAGCATCGAAGGCGTGCACTACAGCAGGCCCGGCGCTCGCTGGTCCGTTATCGCCTGTTCCAGAAGACTTCGCGTCAATCGTCCACACAATTCCGTTCGCGCTCCCGTTTGAAGAGACCGACGGACTAGAACCTGGGAACGAAAACGAAGCTCCGGTAGAAGACGCCACTGACGGATTGAATGTGTCGGTAGCTGGAAGGAACGTGTAGGCTAATCCGGGTCCGTTAAATCCAAAAAAGTAAAGCGTGTTCTGCCAAAAGGCGGGCGTCGAGAAAGACACCTCTGCGACGTTCAGAGTTTGAACCACTTTGTCGGGTCCTCCGCTCGTGAAGTGCCCCATGTTCGTTCGATCCAGAATGTACAGAACCTGCGACTTGCCGCCGCCGATTATGACGTGCGGATGAGGGCCGGAAGGTTGATCGACGAGAACGGCGGCGCCTCCCGCCCCGAGATCTTGATCAAACGCATCAAGGGAGAGCTGGTTCATCGGAGTGAACCAATCGGCCAAGGCAAGGCCGGAGGTGGCGCTCAGCTTAAGAAAGCTGTCACCAAACGCTGAGGTGCCATCGAATATGCCGTTGCCAGTGATGACGTACAGATTGCCCGCGGCGTCAGCTGCAGGCGCACCGCCCGACATCCAGATACCTGCTCGACAGTACCCCAGTCCCTCCGCGGCGTTGGGCGAAGTATTGAAGGCAGAAACGCGGCTGAGAGTGGACGCATTAAAACCCACGATCCATCCGTGATAGGGATCCACGTCTCCGTGTGATGCCCAGGCAATGTAGACGACACCATTCACTAAGGCCAGGCCCGGTCGCTGATTTTCCCTCGCAACATTAAAGGCTATCGTGGAACCGCCTTCGCAGTTGCCGGGGACGGTGATCGAGCTATCAAGTTCAACCGGGCTGTTGGCAATCTCCGTACCGTCGGCCAGGTTAAGGGCGTGCAGGCGTTGGTGTACTACAGGGCCGGGATCGTTGATATTTTTTGTCTTCGTCACGAGATAGATGACGTTGGAGGTGCTATCAATCACCGGTGTGCCGAGGATGCCAATGTCAGGGAAAATGCTGTTAGTGGAAACGTCGGCGGCGGTGTAGAAGGTTTCACCCGACGGAATGAATTGCGTATGCCAATACGTGACGCAAGGGCTCGCGTCCGCGTCGAATACGTAAACTGTGTCGTGCATGGTGGCGACAACCACAATGTTGTGTTTCGCCCCGCCAATGGTGATGTTGGAGACCCAAAGTGGCTGTGTGTAAATGGCAGCATCAGCCTGGCAGGAGAACAGTTTGCCGAACGTGGAGCTATTAACGTTTGCCGTCGTCAGCGCGTATTCAGACGTATTGGCGCCATCGCGAGACACATCGTTGTGGTAGGTGTAGACGCCGTGCAAATCTGTAACGCCAATTGTGGCGACAGCTCTTTGCGTCACATCGCTCGTCTGGGTTGCAGTGATGGTGTAAATGCCAGGAGTGGACGGGGCCGTATAGGTGACGCTGGCTCCCGAGGCGCTGGTATTGGATGAAAAGCTGCCCCCGGTCGCCGACCATGAAACCGCCTTCTGGGAGGTATCATTCGCCACCGTCCCCGAGACCGAAAGCGTTTGCGTTACCGTGAGGCCCGCGCGCTTGGGTGAAATCGCAATACCCGCTGAGGTGGAAGAAATCGTCAACATCAGCTTGACGGACCTGCTACCTGCGGGTGTGCTGGAATCAGCCACCTGGAATGTGAGAGCCGTGTTTGTAACAGCTTGTGTAGGCGTGCCGGTAATCGCGCCGGTTGCCGCGTTCAACATGAGACCTGCCGGAAACGTGCCGCTGGTGAGCGACCACGTGTACGGCGGAGTGCCCCCGGTGGCCGCCAAGACCGCGCTATAAGCCACACCCGTCTGCCCGGCCGGCAGCGAAGAAGTTGAAATTGTGAGCGCTGCGGGGGGAGGATCTCCAGCATTACCAGAACCTGAGCCGCCGCCGCAGGCGCTTAGAAGGCCCATCGCTATTATAAGAATTACGGCCAGAAACGAGTTTCGCATGGGAAGTAACGGACGTGAGTGTAGGGTCATAGGTTTCATGGGTTTAGAGATTCCCATTTCGATACACAGTATTTCAAGGGGGATATTCCTGTACTAGTTCACCGGGGGCGAAAGGGTAAGGCCCGGGATAATGTATAGACAAATCAACAGCCGTAGTAGCCCGCAGCACCTTTGGGGTGCCGTTTCGTCGTGTGCTCTTCTGCGCAGATATCTCCGGTCGCCGCGTCGCCAACGAACCGCCGGATGGGTTACAGTGAAAGAGAAGCTTTAAGGAGTTATTCCATGTCCGCTGAGAGTTCAAACTCTCAAGCCCTGCAAACCACGTGCTGCATTGCCGGAGGCGGACCGGCTGGAATGGTTCTGGGTTTCTTGCTCGCCCGCGCCGGTGTCGATGTTCAAGTGCTCGAAAAACACGCCGATTTCCTCCGTGATTTCCGAGGCGACACCATCCACCCTTCCACCTTTGAGCTGATCTATGAGCTTGGAGTACTTGAAGATTTCTTGCGCCGCCCGCACCAGGAGCTCACCTCAATCGCCGGCGTAATCGACGATACCACTGTGACAATCGCGGACTTTTCCCATCTGCCCACACATTGCAAATTCGTGGGCCTGATGCCCCAATGGGATTTTCTAAACTTCGTCGCAGAAAAAGCTCGCGCGTATCCTGAATTTCATTTGCGTATGGAGGCTGAAGTTACGGACCTGATCGTAGAAAATAATCGCGTGGCCGGTGTCCGCGCCAAAACCAAACAGGGCACGCTCGACGTCCGCGCCGACTTGGTCGTTGGAGCCGACGGCCGCCATTCCACGGTTCGCAAACAAGCCGGGTTCGAAGTAATCGATCTCGGCGCTCCCATCGACGTACTGTGGATGCGCATCCCGCGAGACAAGACCGACCCCGAGCAAACCCTCGGCCGCTTCCAAGCTGGTAAAATTCTCGTGATGCTCAATCGCGGCGACTACTGGCAATGCGCCTACGTCATAGCGAAGGGAACATTCGACGAAATGAAGCGGGAGGGCTTGCCGGCCTTTCGCAAGGGCCTTTTAGAACTGGCTCCATCTCTTGGCAATCGAACCGAGACCTTGAAAGAGTGGAGCGATATCAGCTTGCTTTCAGTTTCCGTAGACCGTTTGCGCGAGTGGTCGCGAACTGGGCTGCTCTGCATCGGCGATTCTGCTCACGCCATGTCGCCTGTTGGCGGTGTCGGCATCAATTTAGCGATTCAAGATGCCGTCGCCGCTGCGAACGCACTGGCACAAGCGCTGCTCGATCGCGCTCCTCTAGACGAACTGTGTCGAGCCGTTCAAAAGCGCCGTGAGTTTCCAACAAAAATCACCCAATCGGCCCAGCTCTTCGCGCACAAGAACTTCATTCGGCCTGCTTTGAGCCATAAACAGGCCGTACAGAAGCTCCCATTGGCGTTGCGTCTCTTGAAACAGTTTCCTATGCTCCGCCGAATTCCGGCCCGGCTCATAGGCCTAGGCGTTCGGCCTGAACACATCCGCACCCCGGACGCCCGTTACCACCCGGCCGCCACCGCCGCACACGGTTAGGTATCCACAACGAACCCTTATTCATCGTGGGCATTTCTGCCCAAGTCTCGGCCCCGCCGCCATCGCATGACCCACGCCATGCTAAGATTTCAACTTCACAAATTGAGCCGATAATGCAACTCGATCGCAGAAATTTCCTGAAGACCCTTGCCGCCGCGGGTGCAACGGCAGCCTTGCCCACTCTCCGTGCCGGCGAACCGCGCGCCGACAAACCGCCGCAGCCAGGCTCCTTCGATTTTGTCTTCTTCACCGACACCCACATCCAGCCCGAGCTCGACGCCGCCCACGGCTGCGATATGTGCTTCCGCAAAATCGCCGCCACCAAATCCGATTTCGCCATCATGGGCGGCGATCACGTTTTCGACGTGTTCGGCGTCGACGCCACCCGTGCTCGAATGGTTTTCGATATGTACGGCCGCGCCGAAAAGCTCATCGGCATGCCCCTTCACAACGCAATCGGCAACCACGATGTCTTCGGCGTGCTCACAAGAAGCGGCGTTGCTCCCACCGACCCCGCCTACGGGAAAAAAATGTATCAGGACCGCATGGGCCCCACGTTCTACACGTTCGATCACAAGGGCTATCACTTCGTGGTGCTCGATTCGATCCAACCAACCGACGATCGCCTTTGGGAAGCTCGCGTCGACGAAGCCCAGCTTCAGTGGCTGCGCAATGACTTGAAGGCGCTGCCTGCAGGCACGCCAGTCGTTGCCGTAATTCACTGCCCCCTCGTCACGGCATTTGCCACCTACGCCGAGGTGATCTCAGCCGGTCGCAAATACAACACGATGACGGTTGCGAACGCCCCCGAAGTCCTCGAAATCTTCGAGCATGCAAACGTGATTGCCGTGCTGCAAGGTCACACCCACGTCAACGAAGTAGTCGCCTACAAAAACACCCAGTACATCACCAGCGGCGCTGTCTGCGGCAACTGGTGGCACGGCCCCCGCCTGGGCACCCCCGAAGGCTTCTCAGTAATAAGCCTCCGCGAAGGCAAAGTAACGTCGCGCTACGAAACCTACGGCTTCCACAGCGTAGCCCTCGACGAACGCTGGCGCCCAGCAGGCTAGGCTTCCACGCGAAGGCGCCTGAGCCCGTAGCCGGTGTTCCCGCTTAGTGAAGTTGCCTAGAATTATTCCGCTGGAACTCGCTATGACGAAGCGTTTGCAATGCGAGGAACGGGTGCGCTTTCAGTGGCACAGGCACTCCTGCCTGTGCGCTTTTTATCACGTTGCAGCCCCACGATCTTGGCTTCAACACCCCGTAGCACTGACTCATCTTTTTTTAGCCTTAGCCGCCGCTTCAGCCCGTTTCAAGAGCTCAGGATTCCTCACCCACTGGAGATCGATGCAGCAGCCGACTCCGTCCGCGACCCAGGTTTCCGAGGTGTCTTTCAAACGTCTCACCATCAAGTGGTAGAACTCGACATCAAGCGCAAGGAAGTCCTCGTGGACATAAGCCACAAACCGACCGTCCGGCGACCAAAACAATCCGGAGTAAGCGCGCGTCTTGTGAAACAACTTTTTCTTGCCTTCACCAGAGGGGTGAATGGCGCAGAAGTAGTTGCCGTCGCGAAATGCGATCCAATTGCCATCTGGTGACCATGTAGGTTTGGTTCCCGTCGCCAAAATGCGGGTGTGATCTTTGTCGATTTCATATACCTGCGCTTTCCCGTCACCTTCAAATACCAGTTCCTTGTCGTCTGACGACCAGCACTGCGACGTAAGACTCAACTCTCGATTTGCAGTTTGAGGCTCAAGGGTTTGCATCTTCTTCGTGGCCAAATCGAGGATCCCCAGTTTGGCATCTGGCGGCTCAACAAAAACCATCGCCAACTTGGACTTGTCATGAGACCAGCATGCTACGCCGCCACGAACCTCTCGATGCTCGCGAAGCGCGCTTCCGTCTGTGCCCACGATGTCCAAAGACATCGTGTGGTCCCGATATCCGGCTCCCCAGTTTAGAGAATTAACCGCCACTTCAGCGCCATCCGGCGAAACAGTCCCGCCCGAGCTTCCCATCGGAACCAGCTTCCCCATGTCGTAGGAAGCGCGCTTCTTGAAGGAGATCACTCCAAGTTCGTTCTCATAAAAAGCAATCGCCAGCCCTGTTTCCTTCTCCAGCCTTACCAATTCGGCCAGCACCGATTCATCCATCCCCGCCGCGCCTAGGGAAATCGCCGATCCGACCGCTACGATCGCCAGCATCAAAGCGGCTCGTGTGCGTATCAGCCGGTGCTCTCTTCCAGGTTTTCGCGTCTCCGAATCTGGCGGCATCTGTTTTAAGCTCGACAAATAGTAACTATCATGTTAACATCAGTCGTGTTTGTTATACACAACTTGCGTCGCGGGCATCAATCACCAGAAGAGCGGGGATTAACACGCCTCGGCGGGCGAGCAGTCCTATTCCCCTCGCAGAACCCACTCGTCGCTGGCTACTCGTCGCCAATGGCCGGATTTCTAATCGCGAATCCGCGATTAGAATCCAAGCTAAGTGCGAAAGATCCCAGCCAGTTGCAAATTTCTAATCGAGAACGAATGGCGTTTTGTCGATCCGGTCCCTCGCGCGAACCATCAATCACTTCGAGCGCCCGGCCCCTGAGCTCAAACCTCCAACTTCTAATCGTTACACCGCGATTAGAATCTCCCGCAACTCCAACAAAACAAAACACCAATCCAATTTCTAATCGTTACAAATCGCCGTTTTTCGCCCCTCTTTCTCGCTCAGCACTCATCACTCGTCTCTCGTCTCTTGCCACCCATCACTCGCCTCTGTTGCCTCAACCTGCTGGAAAGCTATAATGTGCCGTAACCATTTCACCCAGACTCGCGTTCCAAGCCTCTCATGCGGAAGGTAACGAATGCCGACGCAAACCAAAGTTAAGACAGCGAAATTCGACGCTGCGAAATACCACGGTCTCGACCGCGATGCGCTCATCCGCATTTATCGCACGATGTTTCTCTCGCGCAAGCTTGACGACCGCGAAATCCAACTCAAGCGCCAGAACAAAATTTACTTCCAGATCAGCGGCGCCGGCCATGAAGGCGTACTCGTCGCCGCCGGTCTCGTTCTCAAGGCTGGATACGACTGGTTCTATCCCTACTATCGCGACCGCGCTCTCTGCCTGGCGCTCGGCATGACGGCTTACGAGATGCTTCTCGAAGGAGTCGGCGCCAAGGACGACCCTGCCTCGGGCGGACGCCAGATGCCGTCGCACTGGGGCCACCAGAAATTGAATATCGTTTCGCGCTCGTCTCCTACGGGAACGCAGTTCCTGCAAGCGGTCGGCGCCGCAGAAGCGTCGCTCTACTACTCGGAATTTCCTAAGGCGCTCGAACAGGCCAAGCACGCGCCGCTCGGCAATGCCGTGAGATTCCATCGCGACGAGGTCGTGTACGTCTCCTCGGGCGAGGGAGCCACGAGCGAAGGCGAATTTTTCGAATCGCTCAACACAGCCTGCACGAAGCGGCTGCCGGTTCTTTACCTGATCGAAGACAATCAGTACGCCATCTCGGTGCCCGTCGAAGTGCAGACCGCTGGCGGAAGCATCTCGAAGCTCGTTGCGAATTACCCCGGGCTGCATATCGAAGAATGCGACGGCACTGATCCGCTCGAGAGCTACGCCGCGCTCAGCCGCGCTACCGCGCATTGCCGCGAACGCAAAGGTCCGGCGCTGGTTCACGCGCACGTCACGCGGCCTTACTCGCATTCGCTTTCCGATGACGAGAAACTCTATCGCTGCGATGAAGAGCGCGAAGACGAAGTGCGCCGCGACCCCATTCCCAAGTTCGGTCTCTTCCTCGTCCGCGAAGGCATTCTCGACGAGCGCGAACTCGAGGTGATCGAGGCGGAAGTCGAGCGCGAGATTCTCGAGGCCACTGATCGCGCGCTGCACGCCGAGCTGCCGTCAAAGAATTCGATCTATGAATTCGTGCACTCGCCGGACGTAGATCCCGCCGCAGCGCAATTCGATGTTGCGCCCAAATTGCAAGGCGAGCCAAAAACGATGGTCGAAATGATTTCGGCCACTCTTCTCGATGAAATGGCTCGCGACGAGCGCATCGTTGTCTTCGGAGAAGATATCGCCGATTGCAGCCGCGAAGAACACCTTGACAAACTGAAAGGGAAGGGCGGCGTTTTCAAGGCGACTTCTGGCTTGCAGCGCAAGTTCGGCAGCCGCCGCGTGTTCAACTCTCCTCTCGCGGAAGCCAATATCGTAGGGCGCGCGATCGGCATGGCCACGCGGGGAATGAAACCGGTCACCGAAATTCAGTTCTTTGACTACATCTGGCCCGCCATGATGCAGCTGCGCAATGAATTGGCCACGATGCGCTGGCGCTCCGCCGGAAATTTCAAATCGCCGGCAATCGTTCGCGTCGCGATCGGCGGATATCTCACCGGTGGCGCGATCTACCATAGCCAGTGCGGCGAGGTCACCTTCACGCACATTCCCGGCCTTCGTGTGGTGATGCCTTCGACAGCCCTGGACGTGTGCGGCCTTCTACGCACGGCCATCCGCAGCGATGATCCGGTGCTCTTCCTCGAGCACAAACATCTTTACCGCCAGCCCTACAATCGCTCCGAATATCCGGGGCCGGACTTCACAGTTCCGTTTGGCAAAGCACGCATGGTCCGCGAAGGCACGGACGTGAGCATCGTGACCTACGGAGCCGTAGGGCATCGCGCAGAAGTGGCCGCCGCTGAACTGGCTCGCGATGGCGTTTCAACCGAAATCATCGACCTGCGCACGCTCAGCCCCTACGATTGGGACGCGGTCGCGGCCACGGTGCGAAAGACCAATCGCGTGATCGTCGCATACGAGGACACGCGCTCGTGGGGCTACGGCGCCGAAATCGTGGCACGCATCGCTGACGAGCTTTTCGACCAACTCGACGCACCCGTTCGCCGAGTGGCGGCTACAGACACATTCTGTGCCTACCAGCCGCAACTCGAAGACGTGATTCTGCCCCAGACCGAAGACATCGTGCGCGCCGTGCGCGAGTTGGCGAAGTATTAGGAAAATCGCCCGAAATAATTGACGACGCGAATGGAAACTTTTTGGGGGCTTGAATCGTAACTATAAGGTGGCGCGGAATGAGTCCGTCCGCGCGGGAGGTTTGAGGATGAATTGTTCCAACTGCAAGCGCGACATCACCGAATATTCGAATTTTTGCTATTACTGCGGAACCCGACAGCGCGTGCCAAGCGCCGGAGCTCCTCTGGTCCAGAAGCGGCTGATGCGCTCAGTGGTTGACCGGAAAATCGCCGGCGTCTGCGGCGGCGTAGCTGAATATTTCGACGTGGATTCTACGATCGTCCGTCTGCTGTGGGTCCTGGCGTGCTTCGTTCCTTTCCCGGTGCTCCCGGCGTTTCTGGGTTACTTCATCGCCTGGATCGTGATGCCCGAAGCCCCGGTCCCCGTTACGCCACCTGTCGAGTCGCAGCAGACGGTTCAGACTGCGTAAGTTTTGCGTCCGCGTCAAACGCACTGCGAAACTGAAGTGTGAAAAGGAATGATCGCCTAGCCGCGATCTTTCATCCGCCGCGGCGACCTGCCTCCGCCGCTATAGATGGCGTGATCGAGCGAGATCAACCCCGCTCCGATTGTCGCGAGCGCGAAACACGCCACTGCAAGCACCATTGGGAATTCGTAATTTTTAACCTCGGTGATTGGCCCCTGCGGCAAATGCACCTTCAGGACCGCAATCGCCATCTCGCCCGCCAGCAACAACGCGCCGATGCGCGTGAATAGTCCGAGAATCAAGACGATTCCGCCAAAAAATTCGATAACGCCCGCGATATAAACGAAATACGCCGGGAAGCCCATTCGCTGAAAGGCGGGCATCATCTCGTGCGTGTGTGTAAACAACTTGGGATAACCGTGAAAGATAAAAACGATTCCGATGCCGACGCGCAACAGCAAGAGCGCGAGCGGTTTCAGCCTTTCTAGAATTTCCACGCGAAAGCTCCCGTTGTACGAGTGATTCTCAGCCGATGGTCAACAACATCCCAAACGACCGGTGGATTGTATCAGAAGCAAAAAACTCTTCGAGCGTCGAAGATTTGGAAACTCTCGAGCGATGCGCTGCCGCGAACCGGATACTCGATGTTATAAAATCGAATCTTGCAATCGGAGATGCGTTAGGAAATGTCTGCGTCGAAACGAACGATTGGCGTCAGCACAGGAGGAGGAGACTGCCCCGGCTTGAACGCCGTAATTCGCGCCGTGGTGCGCACTGCGCGGCTGGAATACGGATGGCGGGTAGTCGGCGTGACGAATGGATTCAACGGGATCATCTGGCCCGAGCAATCGCAAGAGCTAACCATCGAATCGATCCGCGGAATTCTTCCTCGGGGTGGAACGATTCTTGGCACAACGAATCGTGGGAATCCTTTCAAGTATCCGGTGGAAGAGAACGGCAGCCAAGTGGTCCACGATTATTCGCAGCGTTGTATCGAGGGACTCGAGCGGCTCGGGATTGACGGCCTCATAGTGATCGGAGGCGACGGCACGCTGACCATCGCGCACGAGTTCGCCAAGCTGGGCGTCAACGTGGTAGGCGTGCCAAAGACGATCGACAACGATCTATCGGCCACCGAAGTGACGTTTGGATTTGACACGGCGCTGCATGTGGCCACCGACGCAATCGACCGCCTGCACACGACGGCCGAAAGCCATTCGCGCGTAATGGTAGTCGAAGTAATGGGCCGCGATGCGGGTTGGATCGCGCTTCACTCCGGACTGGCGGGCGGAGCCGACGTGATCTTGATTCCGGAAATTCCGTTCACAATCGAAACAGTCTGCGAATCGATTCAAAAGCGTGAGGCCCTGGGTCGCCCCTTCTGCGTGGTAGTTGTGGCGGAGGGCGTGAAACTTCCAGAGCGCGACGCGCTCGGCAAGCCATTTCCCAAGCCGCGGCCGGGACAAGTGGCAAATTCAATCGGATTTGCGATTCGCGAATTCATGAACAAAGAGGTGCGGGTGACGGTGCTTGGGCACGTGCAGCGTGGCGGCTCTCCGAGCCCCTTCGATCGCACCCTGGCGACGCGGTTTGGTGTTGCGGCTGTCGACCTGATCGGAGACGGAGAATTTGACAGAATGGTTTGCCTGCGCGCCGGGAAGATCGAAAGCGTGCCTCTAGAAGAAGCGATCAACGCACCCAAGCTGGTGGATCCAAAGAGTGATTACGTTCGCGCAGCGCGAGCAGTGGGTATAACCTTCGGTGACCGTCCGTGACGCGCAAGCTACTCCTCGGATTTGCGGTGCTTCTGGTCGTGGCGACTGCGGCGTATTTTCAACTGCGTCATGCCTCCACGCCGCTCGAGATCGCCTACGCGGCGAACCGCCAAGTTACGCTGCAGAGCACGACGGCACAGGTGCGCGAGCCAATCACGACCGTCAACTATGGAGATCGCCTGGAGGTGCTGCAGCGATTTCAGGATCAAGTGAAAGTGCGCACTACCACCGGCCTCACCGGATGGGTGAATGAGCGCGATCTTCTCTCCACGGATGTCTGGCAAAAAGCCGCGGATCTTGGCAAGAGGACATCTTCACTCCCAGTTCAGGCGCGCGGCCACACGAGAGCCCTTACGAATCTGCGGATAGACGCAGGCCGGGATGGAATTCGTCTGCGTCAGCTCAACAAGAACATTCCGCTTCAGATTTTCGAGCGCCGGGCCGTCGAAGTCCCCACGAGTGGTGCGCCAGCGGCTTCAGAGGAACAGGCCAGTGACCCTGCTCAAGCCCGAAAAGAAGATTGGTGGCTGGTGCGAGCACAGACCTCGGAAAAGGATTCAGTCTCAGGATGGATTCTCGGCCATTTTATCGACCTCGATGTGCCGCAACCGCTCCCCGATTACGCAAGCTCCGCGGGAATGCGGATCGTGTCGTGGTCGGAGCTGAATAAAGTGATCGACGCGTCCGGAAAAGCCAGGCCGCAGTACTTACTGCTGGGCGCGCACGGTCCTGAAGGACAACCGTGCGACTTCTCAATGCTGCGCGTATACACGTGGGGGAAAAAGCGCGAGCGCTATGAGACGGCCTACGTCGAGGGTGGCGTGTGCGGAAAGCTGCCGGTTGAGGTGAAAGATTCACCGCAAGCCGGGGAGACGAGGTTTTCGTTCACGGATCTCAGCAATGGCGCGCCTGCTCAGCGCGACTACGTGATGCACCAAACCATCGTCCGCCGCGTGAAGCAAGCCGGCGAGACGAAGCCTCGAAAGCCGCGAAAGCACACGCGTTAATCAACGCGTTCCATCGCACGTGATTCGGCGTCACTCCCGCGCCGAGATGCGATAAATTCTTCTGAGTATGCCCCTTCGCATTTGGTGTGCCGCCGCGGGTCTTCTGACGAGCATCATCGTTGCGGCACTCGCCGGTTGCTCGCAAACTTCGACGGAAGCGAAATCGCCGCTTCCGCCTGTGCCGGCTTTGGAATTCGTCGCTCAATTCGGCGTGCGAGGCGGTGGTCCGGGGCAACTGTCGGAGCCGGTAAGCATCGCGACTGATCCTCTTGGCAACGTGTATATCGCCGATGCGGGGAGCCAGTTCATTCACAAATTCGACTGGCAGGGAACGCCGCTGCTCTCCTTCACGGAGGACGCTCTCAAGCACCCACAGTGGATTGCGGTTGATAGCGATGGCGACATTTACGTTTCGGATCCGGTCCGCGCAAGCGTATTTGTGATTTACCCCGGTGGCGAAAAGGATATTCATCGCGAATTGCACTTGAAGACTCGGCCCGGTAAGGAAGGATTCGTCAGTGTGGCGGCTGGCAGCGACGATTCGATTTACGTGCTGAATTCCGGCAGCGGAAAGCTGGACACGTACTCGTCTCGCTTCCGGCTTGTGCAGTCCTGGGAGCCGGTGTCCGGCACCGGCGATGCCGGAAGTCACTGGGGTCCGGTGGTGATGGGACCAGATGGGAATCTCTACATATTTGACGAGCACGGAAGCCGGATCATGCGATTTACCGACGGCGGGCAGCTTGTCTCTGAAATAAAGCTAGCCTCGGGCGGCAATGCAGGGCGGCTGAGCTCTCAGTTTGCGGTTTCGAGGACGAGCATCATTGCGATGGATGCGGACGGGCGGGTGGCACACGTCTGGACGATTGCGGGCAAGCCAATGTTCGACCAGGATCTCGCGCCTCAGCTGGGTCAGGCATTCCGACCGCCGCCAGCGCTTGCCGTAAGCACACGCGGAGAACTGCTGGTTCTAGATCAACCCCTGGCGCGAGTGCTCCGATATCGAGCGAACTTCTGAGTGCTCTCGCGTTACTTCCGAGCCATCTTCTCGGTCATGAAAAGGAGCAGTTGACGGTCGCGCGGATCCATCCGTCCCACCAGATCCTGAACGCGGAGCATGAATCGCGACCATTTTCCCGAACTGGCCCAATCCTTTTCCGCCGGTTTTTTTGAGGAGGCTCCGGGAAGGGCAGGTGGCTTGTCGCTGTCATAGAACAACTGGTACAGCGGAATGTCCAGGGCACGCGCTAGCTTCTCGAGAGTTTCGATGGCCGGAACGGTGTGACCATTCTCCACCCGAGAAATGTAGCAGCGAAGCAGACCGGTGCGCTGTTCGATATCACCTTGCGAGAGGTTTTTCTCTTCGCGGATTGCTCGGAGCCTATTACCAATCATCATAGCGTTAAATTCTCCCGTAGTGTTTGTAGATGGAATTTAGGTCTATGTCAATGGCGTTCCTGCTTCCATTTCTGAGCTTCCTGCAGCTCTTCCTGGAGGCGTTTCTTCTCGGTGATATCGCTGGCAAGGCCGGCAATGCGCGCAACCCGTCCATTTTCATCGCGGACGATATAGCCGCGATCCCAGATGTGGCGCACTTCGCCATCGGGGCGAACGATGCGGTACTCCGCATCGTATCGGCTCCCAGTGGTCTCCTGATCGAAGAAGGTGAGAGCGCGCTCGTGATCATCGGGATGAACAGCATCGAGCCAGGAGTGGGGATCGTTGTACAGGGTGCTGCAGGGGCGCCCCCAAACAGTCTCGTAGGCCGGACTGATATATAAGAGCCGCGTATTCGTAATATCCATCAGCCAAAAGACGTCCGAAATCGTCGCTGCGAGCTGCTCAAAGCGATCGTTGCTTTCGCGCAGGGCTTTTTCCGCAACCATGCGTTCGACAACTTCCGCCTGCAGCGTCTCGATGGTGGCGGTCAGATCACGCGCTTTTACCTCGACTGTCTCGTGCAGAATGCTTTGCAAGCCGAGTAACCCCTCTTCGACATGCCGGCGTTCGGACAAAGTGGCGGCTATTGCGAGCGTCGCCGTCCCGGTGACCGCTACAAAAGCTGCCAGGATCATCGAGGAAAAGTTAGAGTCGGGGCTCACAAACGGACCGTATCCATGGAACGTACCCCAAATAGCCAGCCCAAACATCAGGAGTGTGGCTCCGGCAGCCTCCAGTTGACAGAATCGAAAACCGGCCCAAACCAAGAATGGGATGCATATCCATTCTTGCAAGAGCTGCTTCTGGTGAACGAAGGCCGAAAAAGGTCCGAAAACGGTTAAGCAGACCGCGATCAAACCGACGAGCATTACGAAGAGCTCCAGGGCCTCGCGGTTGGACAGCCGATGATGAGGTGAGCCAAAAATCAGTATGAGAAACGGAGCGAAGAGAAGGGCTCCGATTCCATCTCCCACGCACCAAGTCAACCACATCATCATCTTATCCGGACCTTGGGAAAATCCGGCCGGGTACAGGTAGCCGAGACAGATTGTTGCGCTAACGGCAGGAGCGAGCACGCAAGCGGACAGGACAAACTTGAAAACGCCCTGCGCTGTGTCAAAAGCCTTAATTCCCTGCGCGAACTTGTTGACTAGATATGCGGCCGCGAGCGCCTCGAGTGTGTTTCCAATCGAAATCGCCAACGACGCGTGCAGGGGGGTGGCGCCCGCCTCACAAACCAAAAATGAGGCAATGAAAATCGCTGGCCAGACGCGATAGCCGAGAAGGAGCAAGGCAGCGAGCGCAACGCCTGTCGGCGGCCAGACAGGGGAGACCGGAGGATGCAAAATTGTGAGCTTTAACCCCAGGATTCCCGCAGCAAAGCAAGCGGCTATGACTACGAGAAATTGAGCGAAATCCTTGCCGGATTTCGGGAGCGACACTGTCGCTCGCAGATGCTTTACCGCAGTTTGCCACCACATCATTGCGATCCGCCTCCGCGCGAATCGTTCCGCCAGTTTTTCGATGGGACGAGGCCGGCAGCCAGGACACCAAGCCACGCCAAAAAAGCCAGCGCGAGAATCGCGGCATACCCTAGCCTGCGCGGAGGACGGTGTCAAGGTGGCGCACACGACACCGTTAACCGGAAGATGACCGCGGGTCGTTTAGAGTAACCGAATGACCTGGGAATGTTGCTTCGGCAAACCGTTTACAGTGAGATAACATTCGGCCGAGGTGATTTGATATGGCGTTGTTGCTGACGGAAGCCGATGTGAAGGGGCTCTTGACGATGCCGATGGCTCTGACGGCGGTGGAGGAGTCGTTCCGGAGGCTGGCAACCGGAAGCGCGATCGTGCATCCGCGTCAGAGATTGCACATTCCAAGTAAAAGCTATCTGCATTATATGGCTGCTGCCGATGCGACGGGCGGTTACATGGGTTTGAAGATTTATTCGAGCGCGAAGGAAGGGCTGCGCTTCATCGTGCCACTGTTCAATGTGACGACGGGTGATCTGGCTGCCATTATTGAGGCTGATTTTCTGGGGCAAGTGCGTACGGGAGCGGCGAGTGGAGTTGCGACTCGGTGGATGTCTCGCGAGGATTCGCGGATAGTGGGAATCATAGGAACGGGGTTGCAGGCGCGAACGCAGCTTGAGGCGGTTTCGCTGGTGCGCAAGCTGGGAGAAGTGCGCGTCTGCGGGAGGGATGCGAACCGGCGCGAGGGGTTCGCCACGGAGATGTCGGCGCGGTTGAAAGTTCCGGTGAGATCGGCGGTCAACGCAGAAGAAGCGGTTCGCGACGCGGATGTCGTGATTACTTCGACGACGTCCACAAATCCTGTGGTGGAAGGCCGCTGGCTGAAAAAGGGAACGCATATCAATGCAATCGGTGCGAATTTTCCGCAGAAACGGGAACTGGATGCTGAGACGATAGAGCGCAGTGACGTGATCGCTGTCGATTCGCGAGATCAATCGAAGCTCGAGTCAGGCGATCTGATTCAAGTTTTTGGCCAGGACGACAAGCGCTGGAACCGCGTGGCAGAGATGGCGGACATCGTGGGGGGCAAGGCACCAGGTCGTACGAATCCCGAACAGATTACTTTGTTCAAATCCAACGGAATTGCGATTGAGGATATTGTTGTGGCCGGCCAAATCTACGAGCTTGCCCGCCAAAGAAAAATAGGACGGGAAATTCCGATGTGGGAGAAGGATGCGCGATTCGGGGAAGCGCGAGGCGTCTAGACGCGGACGCCGCGAAGTCGCTTCTTAAGAGCGTCTCTGAGCCTGAGGCGCGTATCCTCGGGAAGGGGAGCGGGTTCGGAGTTGCAATAGATCTGGATGGTCTGCTTGGTCGTGTCCACTACCACTTTGCAGTCTTCACAATGCTCGAGGTGCTTTTCGATAGATGCCTTCAGCGTGGAATCAAGCGCTTCGTCGAGGTAGTTCGAAAGTTCTTCTACGATGTTCCTGCAATTCACGAATTTTCACTCCGTTTAAAAAACCGATTCAATTTCTGCCGCAGCTTCAATCGAGCTCGAAGGAGTCTCGATTTCACCGCGGGAACTGAGAGGCCCAAAGCTTCTGCCGTTTCCTCAGTGGACAATTCTTCGATGTCGCGAAGTTGGAAAACGACTCGAAAAGATGGGTCGAGTTCAGAAATTGTTGTGTTCAAAATGTTCGAAAGTTCCGATTGCTCGTAGCGGTCTTCGGGCGAGGGGCCCCAGTCTTCCACGTCGCGGGGAATCAGCTCTTCGCCGGTATCGATTTCATCGTCGAGCGAGACTTGATTCGGACGGCGCTTGCGGAGCTTCATCAGGGCCTGGTTGACGGCAATGCGGACGAGCCAGGTGTAGAAGCGCGAGTTGCCTTGGAATTCGCCTAAGTGCTCGAATGCCTTCAGGAATGATTCCTGCATCGAGTCTTCGGCGTCTTCGCGGTTCTGCGTGATATTTTGCGCGAGACGAAAGATCTTTCGCTCGTAGCGGCCGACAAGGGTTTCGAACGCAGAGATATCGCCGGCTTTGGCGGCGGCGACGAGAACGGGTTCGTCGTCTTTGACGACCGTAGAGGGCAGCTGGTGCGCTGGGGGCTCGACGGGATTCATTTTGGGCGCGCTCATCGTGCGATTCCGATCCGAAGGCTATCCTGAGTGGGAAGGGTAGCACGGGTTCTTAAAGCGCTGACGGGTAAAACAGTTGACACGATCACAGCAGATTAGACGAGCCAACAAGCCTCCCGGATGCATGAATTTAGGGCAGGCAGGAAAGAATCCGGTAGAGGTGTCGGCCCTTGACATGGGCCTGGGCGGTCTCGTATGCTGTATTTTCGAACGAACGTTCGACAAGTAAACTGACTTTCTGAATGCCGAAAACCCGCAACCATCCGCGCGTTTCACTTTCCAAACAGCAGCTCATTTTGCGTCATGCCGCACAGGTATTCTGCGAAAAGGGGTACGAAGGCGCGTCGATCCGGGATATCTCGCGATCCAGTGGGATTTCACTCGCTGGCATGTATTACTACATAAAAAGCAAGCAGGAGCTGCTGTACCTCATTCAGCTGTTCACCTTCAAAACGATTGTGGCGCGTCTGGAGAAGCGCCTGAAAGGCTTGAGCGATCCGGTAGAAAAGTTGCGCGCGCTGGTGCAGAATCATCTGGACTATTTTCTGCGTCATCCGGTGGAAATGAAGGTGCTGACGCACGAAGACGAAGCGCTGGAAGGGGAGTATCGTAAGGAAGTGCTGGAGATCAAGCGGCGATATTATTCGATTGCGCTGGGAATTTTTGAAGAGATGCGCAAGAGTGGAATTGCGCGGCGAATGAATTCGCGGGTGGCCGTGCTGTCGCTTTTTGGAATGATGAACTGGATTCACACCTGGCACCGGCCGGAGACGGATCCGCAGGCGGATTCGCTGGCTGAGACGATTGCCGGGATGTTTTTGCACGGCGTAATGACTGAAGGGCGCGAGATCCCGGACCTTAAGCCGGCGCGCGTAACGCGCAACGGAATTGAAGTGGCGGGTCGAGCGGCAGGCTAAATTCGATTTCAGTTTCGATTTTCAATTCGACAAAATAGGAAACGGAGAAAAGATAATGGCGACAACGACCTTGGTGGAGCAAAAGCAGCTGATCAAGTATGAGAACGACGGTGGCCTGGCCATCATTCAGATGGACGATGCCCCGGCGAATACTTACACGTACGAGATGATGCAGCAGCTCGATACCGCGATCCTGCGCGCGCGAATGGATGAGAGCGTTCACGTGATTGTGCTGCGCGGCGCGGGCGAGAAATTCTTCTCCGCGGGCGCGAGTATCCCGATGCTGACGAAGGCGGACCCCACATTTAAGTATTATTTCTGTTTGCATGCCAATGAGACGCTTTCGCGCCTCGAGCAGACGCCGAAGCTCGTTATCGCGGCTTTGAACGGCCACACGGTGGGAGGCGGCCTCGAGATCGCGATGGCTTGCGACATCCGCATCGCGAAAAAGGAAGGCGGCAAGATCGGGCTGCCGGAAGTGAATCTTGGCGTGCTTCCGGGCACGGGCGGCACGCAGCGAATTTCACGCATTATCGGAAGGGCGCGGGCGATCGAACTGATGGCCACGGGACGCACATTCAGCTTCGAGGAAGCGCTTGAATTCGGCTTGATACACTATATCTACGAGCGCGAATCGTTCTGGGATGATGTTGTGGCCTACGCGCGGCAGTTCTGCCCGCCGAACAAGGCTTCGCGCGCCGTGGGACGCATCAAGCGGGCGGTCGTCACCGGCTCTGAGGTAGGCTTTGGCGAAGCGCTGGGAATCGAGCGCGAATTGCAGCAGCTTTTGTTCACGAGCGAGGATGCCAAGGAAGGATTGAAGGCTTACGTGGAGAAGCGTCAGCCGGAATTCAAAGGGAAGTAAAGAAGTAGAGTTCGAGCTTCACGCAGAAAAATGAGTAGCGGTGAATTCTCAAGGGGCGAATGAGGACACTACCCGATTACCTTCGCAAGGGAATGAAGCTGATTCTCGTGGGAGCGAATCCCGGCGACCGCTCCGCGCGCGTGGGGCACTATTACGCGGGGCGCTCCAATCAGTTCTGGTCGATCATGTACGAATCGGGCGTACTGCCGGAACCGATCGGGTATGAAGACGACCGCCGGTGCCTCGAGTTCGGAATCGGCATGACTGATCTCGTAAAGCGTCCCACGCGCGGCATCGAAGAGATCGAGCGCCAGGAGTTTGCTGAGGGCCGTGTGTTGCTCGCGCAAAAGCTCGAAGAGATGCGGCCGCGCGTGATCGCGTTCAACGGAAAGACCGTTTACGAGAAATTTACCGGGCGGCCCTGCAAGCTCGGCCTGCAGAAAGAAAAGTTGTACGACGCACAGGTTTTCGTGCTGCCTTCGACAAGCGGGCAGAACGCCGGAACCGAACGCGCTGTGAAAACCCGATATTTTAAGCAACTGGCTGCGCTACTGAAGAGTCTGAAGGATTAGAGGTCAACTAGAGGTAACCGCAATGGCTGAAGCCGCCAAGCAAGCCGCCCCAGGAACACAGAAAGAGAACCAGTCGCAGGTGGTGCTCGAAGAGCGCAGAGGCAATGTTGCGGTCATACGGCTGAATCGCCCGGACAAACTGAACGCGCTCAATATCGAGCTGGGCCGCGGCCTGGTTCACGCGCTATTGCACGCCTCGCAGGATAATTCGGTAAGAGCAGTCGTGTTGACGGGCGCAGGTCGCGGCTTCTGCGCGGGTGGCGACCTGGAGCTGATACGCGATCTTCGAAAGCGCAACGCGAGCGATGAACTGAAAGTGCTGCTGGAAGCGGGCAAGGAAATGTGTCTCGCGATCGCCACGATGACGAAACCCGTGATTGCTGCGGTGAATGGACCGGCGGCAGGCGGCGGAATGAACCTTGCGCTCGCAGCGGACATGCGGATTGCGTCGGATCAGGCCAGTTTTGCGGAATCGTTCGCCAAGGTGGGGCTCTATCCGGATTTCGGTGGGACTTATTTTCTGCCGCGCATCGTGGGCCCGGCGCTTTCTGCCGAGCTTTTTTACACGGCGGAAACGCTTTCCGCCGAGGACGCGCTGCGGTTGGGAATCGTGAACCGCGTTTTTCCCGCCGACAAGTTTGAGGAAGAAACGGCGAAGATAGTGGATGTACTGGCAGGAGCGCCCACCGTGGCGCTACGCGACGTGAAACGCACCATCGTAGGCGATGACAGAAAAAACCTGGAAACAAAACTAGATGAAGAAATTCGGCTCCAAATTCACTGCTTCCAGTCCGAGGATTGCCTGGAAGGCCTGAACGCCTTCTTCGAAAAACGAAAACCGAATTTCAAAGGGCACTAGCCTGCCATCAATGATCAGCAAGTTTTAATAACGAATTTATTGAGGAGACTTCAATGCCTGCAGCACGGATCGGCACTTTTGATGATTGGGTAGACCTGTTTCGCGTTTGGCGAAACGATATCGGCGTGAACTATCCCGAGATTGAGAATTATCAATTCGAAGCGAAATTCGGCCCAACGCGTTCGAATGAAATTGAATTTGGCGCTTTCAAAGGCCGTCCGAAATGGCAGCGAGTGCTGCAGATTCCGGATCAGAGAATCCGGGACGGCCTGATGAACTTGATCGTCTACCAGGGCGATACGGAGTTTGCTTCGGTTGAACAGCAAAGGCGCCTTTTCGCGCATTCACCGAGCGAGCACGATCGCAAATCTCTCTGCCGAGTGGTGACTGAGGAGATGCGGCACGGCTGGCAGATGTGCCACCTGCTGATCAACCATTTCGGATACAGCGGAAAAGTGGAAGCGCAGAAGATGCTCGAACGGCGCGCTTTTGAACAGAAGCGCCTGCTGGGCGCGTTTAATCAAATCGTCGACAATTGGCTCGACTTTTTCACCTATACCGATTTCGTCGATCGCGATGGAAAATTCCAGCTCACGATGTTGAGCTATTCGGGCTTCGAGCCGCTTGCGCAGTCCATGAATCCGATGCTGCGCGAAGAATCCTTTCACCTTGGCACGGGTCATGACGGACTGAAGCGAATCGTGAAAGCCGGCGTCGTGCCGCTGAATATCGTTCAGAAATACATCAACAAGTGGATTCCGGTAAGCTACGACCTCTTCGGCGTCGATTCCTCGAGCTCCGCGCACTGGTTTTATGTCTGGGGCTTGAAAGGCCGCTATGACGAGGCTCAGACCCATCAAGAAGCCGACCTCGGCCACATGAACGAGCACAATCGCCAGCTCTACCATCTCGAGTGCGAGAAGTTGATCGAGCAGATCAACCGTCATGTTCCCGCTAGCCAGCCGCCGCTGTATGTGCCGGATATGAAGTTCAATCGGCACATTGGCGAATTCGCGGATCAGCCATACAGCGTCACTGGCGAACTGTTGAGTCCCGAAAAATTCGTGGAGCACATGAAAGAGACGATTCCTCAAGCTGAGG
>Ga0210401_10001489_pt1 | contig 27104 bp, 24 predicted proteins | sample IncBWH32MmetaG_FD_150866 | JGI IMG/M metagenome (GOLD analysis project Ga0210401, IMG submission 150866) | Forest soil microbial communities from Barre Woods Harvard Forest LTER site, Petersham, Massachusetts, United States - Inc-BW-H-32-M | ecosystem: Environmental > Terrestrial > Soil >...
GATCCGTCGCCAGTATGGATCGTCAGCGGCGCGCCCCCACCATTCAGTTTCCCTTGCACGTTGCTGGAATCGTAGCGCCCTTGCACGGTTAAGGGCATGTCAAGGGTGATGTGCCCATCTCCGGTATGAAGCGTTACATCCGCCGCGAAATTCTCCGGCACAGTCAACGTAACCCGGCCATCGCCGGTTTTTAGCTCCCAGCCCTTTCCAATCGACGAACCCGAGGTTGCTTCCGCTTCGATCGCACCGTCGCTCGTGGTTACGTCCAGAGAGTCAAAGCGACCCTTCACCCGCACGTGCCCATCGCCTGTGTGCGCGCGCAGGATTCCGTCAACGCCTTCGGCTTCCACACGGCCATCGCCACTTTCGACGTCCAGTTCGCCTTTGACATCGCGCAAACGGATTTCGCCATCGCCGGTATGCAGCCGCACCTTGCCTTCGCGCGGCATGTGGATCTCGACGATGGTGCGGCGGTCCCCGATGCTCATGATGTGAATCCCATGCGGAAAGCGGACTTCGATTTCCACCGTGTCCCCAGTCTGGTGATCGAAAACCTGGATACCACCCTGCCCAAATCCCCACTTCGTAGAAGTCACGCGGGCCTCAATCGTCTTCTGGTCCCAGGTATCGACGCGGATCGCGGCATCGGAGGTCTCAACGCGTAGCTCCGGCCGTCCCGTTACGGTGAAAGTCTTGGTCCACTCTTCGGCCTGGGCAGCGAGAGACAGGGTCGCAAACACGCAAACCGCAATGGCAATCGAGATCAATCGCCGCATGACATCCTCCTTGGGACGAGGGACAGCACACATCTCCCACGTCTCAGACGCAGATACGCGAACAAAGTAAGCGCGGTTCCCGAATTCTGCTCTTTCCGCCGCTAAAGCCTGGGCACCGGATAGGCCAGCCGGACCAACGTTCGCTCAGAAAATGGTAGATACAACAGCGCCGCGGTAGCGGCGAAAGCCGGCCCGAACCCGATCTTCTCGGCCAACAGGAACGGCGCCACCGCCCACAACTGGTCCATTGCCAACAGGAACGGAAACAGGCGCAGGAATTTTTCTCCGAACCGCCGATGATCGAACGCGACCGCGGAAATCATGTAGCAGCGTAAGGGGATGCCAATCCCTGCGGTCACCAGCACCGCGACCAGGACCGTGGTAGCCCCCCATCCTGGCAAGAACGATCCCGCAATGCGATACACACTTTGCCAGTGAAAGAGCGCTTCCAGATAGAAGATCAGGTACATCCCCTGGACCAGCAGGAACAGCCCGCGGGTCAGCCCGCGGCGAGGGATCGGGACCTCAAGCTCCGGGTGGAGGACCTCAGCCGACCTGACTACCTCATGCTGCGTTGCGTGGCCATCTGCCACCGAGGCGCTGGCAGCCACCCTCACCGCCGGTTCTGCCGGCGCTCTCTCATTGGCCTGCACAGGCGCGATGAACCGGTAACCCCGTCGCGCCACGGTCTGCACAAACCGCGGATTGGAAGCCGAGTCCCCCAGCGCTTCGCGAATCTTGTTTACCGCTGTATTCAGGCTGTGATCGAAATCAACGAAGGTGTCAGAGGCCCAGAGCTTGCTTCGCAGATCCTCGCGCGTGACCAGTTCGCCCGGACGCTCGAGAAGCATAGCCAAAATCTGGAAGGGCTGCTCTTGCAGGCGAATCAGCGTTCCGTTTTTTCGTAATTCGCCGGTGGCGAGGTCCGCTTCGTAGATCCCAAAGCGCAGAATTTTTCCGGCAGATCGGGCTTCCGGCATAAGGCAACAGAGGAAAGTTTAGCACCGCGGCCAGCTCGTGCACGGCCTGCGTCCCTCGTCTCTCGCATCGCTTCTAACCTGTGGTTTGCTGCTTAGGACACCCGTCCCCTCCGTTCCACCGACCGCGAGGGCCGAACTCCCAGAGCCTGAATCCTAAAGCCTCCTCGCAAAACACTGTTGGACCTCGCTTTTCTCGGCGCTACAATACGCGCATGCCCTCCCCGGCGCAGCCTAAGTCGCAGCTCGACCACCGCCATGCCTCGCATCATGTCTACGCGCTTGAGACCACTGGACTGCTCATCATCGCGGCGACTCTGCTCGGCATCACGCTCGTGCGTTTCTGGCAAGCGATCCACTGGAGTTGGCGCTGAACATACAGTACGACCCGTTGCTGGTCGTCGTTCTCGGCCCGACTGCAAGTGGTAAAACCGCGCTTTCGCTCGTCCTCCGAGAACAGTTTCAGGGGGAAGTCGTTAATTGCGACTCCGTCGCTCTCTACCGTGAGTTCGAGATTGGCACGGCGAAGCCGAGTGCCAGCGAGCGGGCGCGCGCGCCCCACCATCTTTTCGACGTAGTCGAACCCACCGTATTTGTCACTGCCGGCGAATACGCGCGTCGCGCACGCGCCGTGCTCGAAGAGATCAAGGCTCGTGGACATCTGCCCATCGTGGTTGGGGGCGCAGGCCTCTATCTCCGCGCTCTGCTTGAGGGGCTGTTCCCGGGGCCGGAGCGATCCGAAGAATTACGCGAAAGATTGCGAGAGCGTGCGGAAGTCCACGGCCCCGGCTATCTGCATCGCGTGCTGCATCGACTCGATCCCGCCGCCTCGGCGAGAATTCACGCGAACGACACCCCCAAGCTGATTCGCGCCATCGAAGTCTGCCTTGCGTCGCGGCGTCAACTGACCGAGATGTGGGAAGAGGGCCGCAATGCGTTGCAAGGCTTTCGCATCCTTCGCCTCGGACTCAATCCCGATCGTGAGGCCTTGTACGCGCGCATCAATGATCGCGCGCGCCACATGTTCGACGCCGGCTTGGTCGAAGAGACTCGACAGCTACTCGCGAAATACGGGGACGCCGCGCGCCCCCTCACCTCGCTCGGCTACAAACAAGCTGTTCAACTGATCCGCGGAGAATTGACGCGCGATGCCGCCATCACCGCGGCACAGCAAGGCCATCGCAACTATGCCAAGCGCCAGATGACATGGTTCCGACGCGAGCCCGACGTTTCGTGGCTGGCCGGATTTGGAGACGACGCCAAAGTGCAAAGCAAGGCGATTGCCCGAGTGGAGGAGATAGTCCTCAAGCCCTAGCTCTTTGGGGCTACGGTGCCGAACTCTTGACTGTCGTCGGGCCTGCCGCCCGGGCGACTTAATCTGTTCGGCAATCCTAAAACTGAACTCGGTCATCGAAAACCTGATACCTAAGGCCTGAGACCTGACACCTAAGAGCCGTTTTCCTGCTATCGTTTGGCCATGCGTTTTGCTACTGGCCTGTTCCTGCTTTTCGCATTGACCGCGACCTTCGCCAAGGACCGTTATCAGAAACCGGGTCCCCTCCGCCTCGACCGTAATAGCGAGAAGTGGGCGGAAAAGACGCTGCACAAGCTCACCCCCGAAGAAAAGATCGGGCAGTTGTTCATGGTCTGGGTGCGCGCGCAGTTCCTCAATAACGATAGCGATACCTACGCGCAACTGCGCACTGTCATCGACAAGTACCACGTCGGCTCGTTTGCGATGACCGTTCCGGTCGACGGCAACTTCCTCATTAAAAGCGAGCCTTACGAAGCGGCGATGCTGCTGAACTCGCTACAAAAGGATTCCAAGCTGCCTCTGCTGTTTGCCGCCGATTTCGAACGCGGCCTCACCATGCGCCTGAATGGGCCGACCATGTTCCCGCATGCGATGGCTTTCGGCGCCACCGGCAAAACCGAGTATGCCGAGCAATTCGGGCTCATCACCGCGCAGGAATCGCGTGCCATCGGCATTCACTGGAATTTCTTCCCGGTTGCTGACGTAAATTCAAATCCCGTGAATCCCGTGATCAATACGCGCTCGTTCGGGGAGGATCCTCAGCAAGTCGGCGAGATGGTAACCGCCTACATCAAGGGTGCTCACCAGGGCGGCATGCTTGCCACCGCCAAGCATTTTCCCGGTCACGGTGACACCGCAACCGATTCCCACCTGGGAGTAGCCCGTGTGAACGGAGATATCGCACACCTCAGGTCGATCGAATTACCACCGTTCCAAAAGGCCATCGACTCCGGCGTGGACTCCGTCATGGTGGCGCATGTGAGTGTTCCCGCTCTCGAGCCCGATCCTAACCGCGTCGCGACCACATCTACACTGGTCGTGACGGACCTGCTGAAAAAGCAGATGAACTTTCATGGCATCGTAACCACCGATGCTCTTGATATGGCCGGCCTTACCCGCCTCTACGCAGCCGATATCGGCCGGGCGGCTGTGGAAGCCTTCAAGGCGGGCAACGATCTGCTCCTCATTCCCGCAGATCTGGACGCCTCGTATCAGGCCCTGCTCAAAGCGGTGCAAAGCGGCGAAATCTCCCAGGCCCGGCTGGACGAGTCGGTGCTGAAAATCCTGAAAACGAAAGCGTCTCTGGGATTGGACAAAGCTCGGCTGGTTGATATCGCTGCCATCTCGCAGCAGGTCGGGAAGCCACAAAATGTGTCAGTCGGTCAGCACATTGCCGACGATGCGATTACGCTGGTTCGCGACAGCGCCAAGGTTTTGCCCCTAAAAGCGGCGGGAACTAAGAAGGGTGGCCTGCCGTATATGTCTACCGAGGAGACACACAATCATCTGGTGGTTGTTGTGTTCTCCGAGGATGTTCGCTCCGAGACCGGCCGCACGCTCGCGCGGCAAGTGCGTGATCGTGTGCCCGATGCGAACATCCTGTATGTCGATTCGCGCATAGCGGATGCCATGGGTGACCAGGTCTTGAAGGCCGCCAACGAAGCTGAAACAGTGGTCGCCGCGGTCTACGCGAGTCCGGCACCGGGTAGCACGAAGAATACCGTGGCGGTTGCCGATTCGACCGGGGTGTTGCTCGGCAAGCTGACAGAACACGCGGCGCCCAAGATGGCAGTCGTGGCGATGGGAAGCCCATACCTTGTCTCGGACTTTCCTGGATTCCAAACGTATCTATGTACATTTTCGAATGCGACCATTTCGGAGATCAGCGCAGTGAAGGCGCTCTTTGGCGAGATTCCGATTCGGGGACATCTTCCCGTCGGCATTCCGAACGTCGCTCAGCGGGGCTCCGGCATTGAACGGCGGGGCCAAATTGCGCAGGGAGGCGCAAACGATGCGAGCCGTAAGCCTTCATCTCGGTAAATACGTTTTATCGGCCCTGGCGGCAATCGCCCTCATGATTCTTCCTGCTTGCAGCATCAATGTGAAGAAAGCCGAAAACGGCGAGGACAAGAAGGTCGATATTGAAACGCCAATGGGTGGTATCCACGTAAGCAAGGGCGCCGATGCGCGCGACACGGGATTGCCCGTCTATCCCGGTGCAAAACAAAAGCAGGAAAACAAGGACGGCGACGAGAAAAGCGCCAACGTGAACATCTCGGCTGGCATGTTTGGACTGAAAGTCGTTGCCATCGAATTCTTGTCCGACGATCCGCCCGACAAGATTTCTGCCTACTACAAAGATCAACTGAAGCGATATGGGGCCATTCTGGAATGTCACACGGACAATCGCCACGGGGACGCCGGCGACGTCGATGTGCATCTCGGCAAAGATAAAGATGGGGGCAAGAGTTCGAGCCAGCTCAGCTGTGAGCATGACAGCGGCAAGACATTGGAACTGAAGGTTGGCACGAAGCAGAACCAGCACATCGTTGCAATTTCACCCCAGGATTCGGGAAAGGGAACCGATTTCGCGCTGGTCTACGTGCAGACCCGCGGCGGAGATAAAGACACCATCTAAGATGGCCACTCGTTCAACAGAGTTCCACCGGGGCAGCCTTCGCGGCTGCCTTTGCTGTTGTTGCTTCCATTCGCTCGCGTGCTATACCTTGACTGCCGTGGAGCATCCCTGTCCCAAGTGTGGCGAGGCGGTCGAAGACGGTGTCCCCTTTTGCCGGCACTGTCGCGCGCCGCAAATCCGGGTTGTTCTCGAACCATCTGTCGAACCGCTCGTCCACCCCCAGCAACCCCGCGATCGGTCTGATGTGCCGATTCCCACTCCGGTGTTCGCTCCGGAGATGTCCCGGTCACTTGGCCAAAAAGTGGATTGGTCTCACGGCCTACCCTGCGCGGCTATGGCGGGAGTGGCATCTTTATTTCTCTCCTTAGTCCCGTACGCTTTGTTCGGTCCTGCCTTTTTGCTGGGGGGAGCTTTCTCGGTATATCTGTATCGCCGCCGAACGAAATCCAATCCGACCCGAGCTATGGGTGCTCTTTTGGGCGCAGCGAGCGGAGGTTTCGGATTTCTCTTCTCGGCAGTGATTACGGTGGCGACGGTCGTTTACACGCCGGATAAAGTCCGTGAAGCTATGACGGCACAACTCAAAGCCAGCCACTATGACGCCGAGGCGGTGAAGCGGGTCATGGACATCGTCAACTCGCCGGAAGGGCTGGCTTTTTTCGTGGCGTTCACGCTTTTCGTTGCGGCGCTGATCTTCATCATCGGGGCCAGCGTCGGCGGCGCCTGGTACAGCGCGTGGGTGCAGAAGCGCAATCGCGAGTGAACACTTGAAGTCGCACAACTGATAACGTTTGACAAATGGCATCTAAATCCGGCGCTGAGTTCGATTCTTTGAACGCAGGGCTCTGCGCGACCTGCATCCACGCACGCCGGATCACTTCCCAACGGGGTTCGGCGTTTCTTCTATGCCAGCTCTCCCTGGTTGATTCGCGATTTCCAAAATACCCACGCCTTCCCGTGCTCGCGTGCGCCGGATACAAACTAAAATCACCGAGTTCTGAATCGGGCTGACCGCGAAAAATCCGAATCCGGCACCTTGCTGCTCCACCAGCGTCCCGCGTATCATGCTGCGTTTGTGAATTTCCGGCGCGAGCGAGGGCCTCGTGCCGATCGCAATCACGAAGCGGCTGACTCGCGCCGAACTGCCAGATGCAAGTTCAACAGATGGGATCCACGAACCTGACTCGATCCGGACAAGCGACGAACGATGAAGATGAATAAGGTCGCCCGTGGTTCACTTCTCGATATCGAACATATCGAAGCTCCAGATATTTTGAAAATCCTGAAGTCGGCGCGACGGATGAATCCGCAGCGCCCGCGACCGTTGCTTCGTGGCAAGCGCGTCATCCTCCTCTTTTACGAGCCCTCCACTCGCACCCGTTCTTCCTTCGAAGTTGCCGCCAAGTCGATGGGCGCGATGACGACCCTCGTTCAGTCGAGTGGCTCAAGCATCGAGAAGGGTGAGTCTCTGCTCGACACCGGATACACCCTGCGCGCCGTAGGCGCAGACATCATTGTGGTTCGTCACCCACTCGCCGGCGCACCCCGCCTCATGGCGGAGCACCTCGATATCCCTATCGTGAACGCGGGCGATGGCATGCACGAGCACCCCTCGCAAGGCTTGCTCGATGCTTATACGATCCTCAAGCACAAGAAAACCTTTAAAGGACTTCATATTTCGATCGTGGGTGATATCTTCCACAGCCGGGTCGCACGCTCTTCGTGCCATCTGCTGACCAAGATGGGCGCGAAGATCACGCTCTGCGGTCCTCCGGAATTTGTGCCCGAGGTCGCCGCTTCGCTCGCTCCTGGATTGCAGGTCACCCGGCACATCGAAGATGCAGTCCATGGCGCCGACGTACTGATGTTGCTTCGCGTGCAGAAGGAGCGCCTGGCGGGCATGAAGTTGCGACTGGAGGATTACATCGCGCGTTATCAGATGACGATGCATCGCTTGAAGATGGCCAAACGCGACGCTATCGTGATGCATCCCGGGCCGATTATCCGCGGGCTGGAGTTGACCGGCGATGTTGCCGATTCTCCCCAGTCCGCAATCGTGGAAGAGGTCCGCAACGGCGTACCCACCCGCATGGCAATATTGGCGCGCGCTGTGGGAAGAGCGTAGGTAAGAGCGCAAGAAGGAGACTCTGAACACGAGCGTTTGAAGCGGTACGCCACAGCCGAGAGCCTAGGGCCGAAAGCCCAGAGCGCGAACCACACATGCCCAATAACAAATCCAAGCCGGCGGCGCTACTGATCAAGGGCGGCCACCTGATCGACCCAGCCGGCAAGATCGACGCGCCCATGGATGTGCTGCTGCGCGACGGCTATGTTGCCGAGATTGCTCCGCCAAACAAAATCCGCGGCGGCGCCGACGAGAAATTCGACGCCCGCGGCCTGATCGTTGCGCCCGGATTCATCGACCTTCATGTCCATCTTCGCGAGCCGGGCCAGAGCTATAAAGAGACGATCGCTTCGGGAACGTCAGCAGCCGCAGCCGGAGGGTTTACCACCGTCTGCTGCATGCCCAATACCTCGCCCGTGCTCGATTCGCAGGAATGGGTGAACTGGGTGCGGCAGCCCGAGCGCGGCGCGGTGGTCAACGTGTTTCCCGTGGCCGCCGCGACGAATGCCAGCAAGGGTGCCGTGCCGACCGATTTCCGCGGACTACAACGGGCGGGGGCCGTCGCGGTGACCGACGATGGCAAGCCCGTTCTGGACAACGACATCATGCGCGAATGTCTGCGGCTGAGTGGCGAGTTGAATTTTCCGGTGGTTCAGCACGCGGAAGATACACGTCAGACGGAAAACTGCTCCATGAATGACGGCCCGACTTCTTTCCGACTAGGACTACGCGGATGGAAAACGTCGGCGGAATCGAGCATCGTGGATCGCGATGTCCAACTTGCCCAGCAGATGCCCAACGCGCGGCTACACATCGCGCACCTCTCCGCGGCTGAATCGCTCAAGTCCGTTCGCCGCGGCAAGCGCAGCCGGGCGCGCGTGACCTGCGAAGTCACACCCCATCACTTCACGCTCACCGACGAGGCAGTCGGCGATTACAACACAAACTGCAAGATGAACCCGCCCTTGCGCTCTGCGGCGGACATCGAATCCATCATCGTGGCCCTCGCCGACGGAACCGTGGACGCCATCGCCACCGACCACGCGCCGCACGCCACCCACGAAAAGCAGGTTGAGTTCGAGCGGGCCGCCTTCGGCATCACCGGCCTTGAGACCGCGCTTGGCCTGGCCATCACCAAGCTTCACCGCGAACACCGGATTCCTCTGGTGCGCATCGTCGAACTGTTTACCGCCGGCCCGGCACGGGTCTTCGATCTGCGTGGACGTGGCTCCCTCGTTCGTGGAAGCTACGCCGACGTCACCATCTTTGATCCAAAGAAACGCTGGGCCTTCGACGTTTCGAAATCGCGCTCACTGGCGCGCAACACGCCCTTTGATGGCTGGCAACTCACGGGAAAGCCGATCGCGACGATTGTCGGCGGACGCATCGTGTATCGCGCAGACTAATCTCGCGAGCAGTGGTAATGCACGAAGATGAGTTCTTGCTGGGTGCCCCAGGTTCGCGTCCGTTCCTTGGAAGCTAACCTGGGGTTCAACACAAGCTCAACCCTACCCCAATATTCCCATCCTCTTCCCGACTCTTCCCAAAACTTCCAGCGCCTGCGTTAATTCTTCTTTGGTATGCGTCGCCGTCATGATCGTGCGTACGCGGGCCTTTCCCTCGGGAACCGTAGGAAACGCGATCCCTGTGCCCAGCACACCTTCTTTAAATAGCTCACGCGAGAATTCCATCGTCCGCGCGCCATCCCCAATAATGATTGGGGTAATCGGCGTCTCGCTGGCTGGCGTGGTTTTGCCGCCGATATCGAATCCCAGCAGGCCCAGTTCTCTCTTCCAGAACAGCGTGTTCTCCCACAGCTTTTGAATGCGTTCCGGTTCCTCCTCTAAAACATCGAATGCCGCAATGCAGGTCGCCGCCACCGACGGCGGATGCGACGTTGAAAACAAGAACGGCCGTGCGCGGTGATACAGGAAGTCAATCAGATCGCGCGTTCCGCAAACGTAGCCACCCAGCGCGCCGATCGCCTTCGAGAGCGTTCCCACCTGGATATCCACGCGCCCGTGCTGATGAAAGTGATCGATGGTCCCCCGTCCATTGCGGCCCAAAACGCCCGATGCGTGTGCATCATCCACCATCATGATCGCGCCATACTTTTCGGCGAGATCGCACAGCCCGGGGAGCGGCCCAATGTCGCCATCCATCGAGAAGATGCCGTCCGTGATCAACAACTTTCGTCCCGGCTGGTCCTTCACGCTCGCCAGTTGCTCCTCGGCGTGCTTCAGATCCTTGTGGTTGAAGACCAGGATCTTCGCGCGCGACAGCCGTGCCCCATCGATAATCGATGCGTGGTTCAGTTGGTCCGAAATGATGAAGTCTTCCTTACCCAGCACGGCCGACACCGTCCCCGCATTCGCGGCAAATCCGGATTGGAATACCACGCAAGCTTCCACGTTCTTGAAGCGCGCAATTTTCTCCTCCAGTTCCATGTGGATCTTCATCGTGCCCGCGATCGTGCGCACCGCACCTGATCCCACCCCGTATCTCCTGGTGGCTTCCAGCGCCGCTTCGCGCAATTTCGGATGCGTCGTCAACCCGAGGTAATTGTTCGAGGCGAGGTTGATGACTCTTTTACCGTCGAAGGTGCACACCGGTGCCTGTTCATCGTCGAGCACGCGCAGCTTAAAGTGAGTGCCCTTGGCCTTGAGTTCGTTGATCTGATCGGTAAGGTAGGAAAGCGGATTGATGCGCGTAGCAGTGCTCATGGATCTCCCTCAGACGGTAGCGCAAAAACTGTGGCCTGGTACGAGCGGGCGAATCTCAACCCAATCAACAAAGACTGCTAAAAACAAATCGGATTCCCGCCCGGCTCGCCATTCTCGTCGAAGATAAACTTCGTCGGAAATGGATGCGGCTTGGCCCTGTCGTCTCGAACACAGCCGCAGCGTACGAAAGCATCGAGACCCATGAGCGGATCTCACCTCGTGCCGTTGGGATACACCAGAATCTTGCTGGCTTCGCCGGTCTTCAACCGCTCCATACCCTTCGAAAAATCTCTCATGGCGATGCGGTCCGTGATCACCGGATGTAAATCAAGCTTCCCCGCTTTGAGCAGCGCGGTCATCTGGTACCACGTCTGGTACATGCGCCGTCCGTTGATCCCCTGCACCGTAATGCCCTTGAAGATAATGTCTTCCGAAAAGTTTAGCGAAATCGGTTTCGAAGTCAGCCCCAGCAGCGAGATGCGTCCACCGCGGCGCACAATGTCGAACGCCGTTCGAATCGCGCTCGGATGTCCCGCCATCTCCAGCACGACATCCACGCCCAGCCCACCTGTCCGCTCCATCACAATTGCATTCACGTCTTCTTTCGATGGATCGAGCGCCAGATCCGCCTTCATCTGCTTCGCTATATTGCGCCGATGCTCGTTGACCTCGATGGCAAATACTTGTGCCGCGCCCACAGCCCTTGCCACCGCGATTGCGAAAAGTCCAATCGGACCGCAACCGGTGATGGCCACCGTCTTCGCTGCGATCTCACCCGCGAGCACCGTATGCACGGCATTGCCCAGAGGATCGAGAATCGACGCGTACTCTTGCGGAATGCCGGGATCGAGTTTCCAGATGTTCGACTCCGGAATCACTACAAACTCGGCGAAAGCCCCATCGGCATCGACGCCGATGATCTTCACGTTCTGGCAGATGTGTGCTTCGCCTGTGCGGCATTGCAGGCATTTTCCGCACGCTACGTGCATCTCGGCCGAGACAAAGTCACCTTCTTTCACGCTGGTGACTTCGTTGCCATACGCAACCACCTCTCCGCAAAACTCGTGTCCCGGAATCAGTGGCGGATGAATGCGTCCCTGCGCCCATCGATCCCACTCGTAAATATGCAGATCAGTCCCGCAAATGGATGCGACTTTGACTTTAACCAGGACGTCGTTGCGTCCGAAACCCGGAACTTTCACCTCGCGGACATCCGCACCCGGCGCGGCCTCTGGTTTGACCACCGCCAGCATTGTGTCAGGCATGAGACCTACCCTATGAATTGCGCACTAGAGTTAGCAAAACATTCGATTTTAGCACTGTAAGACGATGACCCATTGTGACGGGCCCATGTGATTGGACGGATGGGGCTCCGCAGGCAGTCGAGGATCAGCGCTCGTGACCGCCGTACTTTGCGGTGGAACCGACGGTAAGCGGGAGGGAGCGTTACGGCGTTGACTTACCGTAGGTGCGCAGCGTTGCGATTTCCTTCCGCAGCCGTTCCATTTCTACTTCTTTCCGGCGGAGCATCGCAAGGACATCCCCGCCCTCGGCCGTCGGAGCCTTTCGGACAGTGGGAGTTTTCGGACTTTCGACGCTGAGAGGAGTCAGGAACTCCAGTCCAAAACAAAAGCCTGTGCGGCTTCGAACCACGGCCGCGATGATGGCGCCTCCGGGCGTCTGAAACTCGATGTCCATCAGGTCGCCGGGTTTCAGCGGCGCACCGGCGTAGAGGGTCATCCCCCCTTCGCTCATTTCGATGCCTCGACCTTGAAAGGTGAGCTGGCTGTCGGCGCGCGGGTAGATGCGAACCGGTAGTTCAACGGGATGGCGTGGCCAACGGCGCGTGTTCGCAGGGGAGGACATCTTTTTACACCGCCAACCTGAGGTGTTTATCCTAGACGGACCGAAAATGGGACGGCAAGGTTACCAAGGTTTCGCAAAGTTCGCGCTTCGTAACGGCACCCCCTTCACCCAACCCTTCCATTGCTTTAACGGCGGATCCTCCGGCCCAGGTTGCTTCTCTAAAGAGAAAGCAGGTACGTTTTCGGCTCAGCCCGGCCCGCAATAACTCGAATTCCTCAAAATTCTCGTCGGAAGGAGCACCGATGAATTTCAAGGTTACTCCGCCTAACGCTGATCCATCCGCAGCGACCACACTTCCGAAAAACGATGCCTTGCATTCTGGTGTGGCGCGCACACCCCTGTGCGCGAATCTCCCTGACGCTCGCAACTTGACCCAATCAGCGAGACGCCGTTTCTTGCAGATCGCTGGCGCCGGTGCCCTGGCGGCAGGCCTCGCGAAAGCAGGCGCAATGCTGGATCCCCTTCCAGTCTTGGCGCAGAGCAATTTGACGCCCGATGCGGCGCTCAAAGAATTGCTGGACGGCAATAAACGCTTCACCACGGGCGCGATGACCTCGCACGAGCACGACCTTCTAATTCTGAAACAGAAAAATGCAGAAAAGCAGGAACCCTTCGCCGCCGTACTCTCCTGCGCCGACTCGCGAGTCCCTGTCGAACTGATCTTCGATCAGACGATTGGCCATATCTTCGTCACGCGCGTTGCGGGGAATGTTGTGACTCCTGAAATTATCGCCAGCCTCGAATACGGTGCTGCTGTGCTGGGTACAGAGGTGATCTTGGTATTAGGGCATTCCGGATGCGGCGCTGTAAAAGCTGCGATTCAGGGGGCAGCAGTTCCGGGCCAGATCAGCGCGCTTTATCCGCACATCCAGCCAGCTGTCAATCAGGCGGGGCACGATCTGGAAGCGTCGATCAAAGCAAACGCCAAAATCCAAGCCGGCCTGTTGAGCGAATCATCCACAGTCGTGGCCGAGATGTTGAAGAACAACAAGCTCAAGGTCGCAGCCGTGTATTATGACATCGTCAGCGGCAGCGTCACGTTGCTGTGAAGGCTAAACGTCTCATAGCCTGATGAAGCATGATTCTGACAGCCACTTCAGGCTAAAAATATTTCCGGCTCCGCAGTAGGCCCATCCAGGTGCCCTACAAGCTTGTGCTCAAGACCCTCACGTGACGGCGTTAGATTGCGCCGCAAGCTTTCCATCTCGTTTTCAGAGAGCGGCGTGAATCCACGCGCCACCTCCACGTTACGCTCGAGCATTGCCACCTGAGGCATCCCCACCACCGCCGTCGTAACCGGCAAGCTCATGGAGTAGCGCAGCAGCGAACTCATCCCCGCTTTACCCTCACCGTCTCCCAGCAAAAACTCTTGTCCTGTGACCTTCATAGCAATAATGCCTAGGTTCTTTTTGTTCGCGGCGGGAAGGGCAAGCTCTTCAAATCTGCCGTTTCGCGAAGCATTAAGCGCCATCTGTACACAGTCGAGGTCATGCCTCTCGATTGCTTTCGCCATCACTTCCCCATTCGTGTGGCTGGTCATCCCAATAAAGCGCGCCACCTTCTGCTCACGAGCCTCGAGGAGGCCCTTCAGGGCGCCGTTGGGGGCTTCGATTTTCTCCAGATCGTCGGCTTGTCCCAGGCTGTGTATGTGTATCAGATCGACGTGATCCGTTTGCAGTCGTTTCAAGCTGCCTTCCAGTCGCTTCAGAAACTCGTCCCGGGTACGATCTGGAATCTTCGTCGCTAACCATACTTCCTTGCGCCGCGAATTCATTACCTGCCCCACGCGACTTTCACTCTTCCCATCCCCGTATGCATACGCTGTGTCGAGATAGGTGATGCCCAGATCGATCGCGTGATTCAGCGCCGCATGAGCTTTCTCCTCGTCTTCATACATCAGAAAGCGACTCCCGCAACCGAAAGCTAAAATCGATACCTTCGCTCCTGTTCGTCCCAGGCTCCGTGAGGGCAACGGGCGCTCCGGCGGACGTGCCTCGCCCGCATCTCTGAGCAGCCAAACTCCGGCGCTGACCGCTGTTCCCTTGCCTACAGTTTCAAGGAATTCTCTGCGTGAAAGGTCTTTGCTCATCGCCGCCTCCTCGATGCGGATTGGCGTTGATTTTATTCCCCCTGAAAGGAGCGAGTCACGCCCCCCCCCGCGATTGCGGAGCTTGGTTCGCCGACTGACAACTTGACTATTTCAACAGCCGGGCGGCTTCTTTGGCGTAGTAGGTGAGGATAATGCTCGCGCCCGCCCGTCGAATCGAGACTAACGATTCCATCATCACACGGTCGCGATCGATCCAATTGTTCCGGGCTGCGGCTTCAATCATCGCGTACTCGCCGGAAACCTGGTACGCGGCGATCGGGACATCGAAGCGCTCCCGCGCTGCCGCAATCACATCAAGGTAGGGCATGGCCGGCTTCACCATGATCATGTCGGCGCCCTCGTCAAGGTCTGTTTCGATCTCGCGCATGGCCTCGCGGAAGTTCGCCGGATCCATCTGGTAAGACCGCCGGTCCCCGAATTGGGGCGCCGAATCTGCCGCCTCGCGGAACGGACCATAAAATCCCGAAGCGTATTTCGCAGCATAGGACAGAATCGGCGTGTTCGCGAAGCCCGCCCTGTCCAGGCCCGCCCGGATCGCCGCCACCCGTCCATCCATCATGTCCGACGGCGCAATGACGTCAATTCCCGCGCTGGCCAGCGATACTGAAGTCCTCGCCAGCAACTCCAGTGTCGCGTCGTTAACGATCTCATACTCCGACGTGGCCGCCGGTGACTCGGCGACCGCAGCAGCGCCCAGAGATTGCGGCGCAGCCTTTACGATGCCGCAGTGTCCGTGCGACATGTACTCGCACAGACAGACGTCGCCCATCAGCACCGTGTTGGGCACTTCGCGTTTGATAGCGCGCGCCGCCTGTTGCACGATTCCATCCTCGGCCCAGGCCCCGGTCGCGACCTCGTCTTTCTTCTCCGGCAGTCCGAACAGGATCACCGATGGCACACCCAATCCATCCACTTCGCGGACTTCCTTCACCGCCTCGTCGATGGACAGGTTGAAAACCCCGGGCATCGAGCGAATTTCCTTGCGCACGCCCTTTCCCGGACAGACAAACATCGGGTAGACGAAATTCTCAGGACTGAGACGAGTTTCGCGCACGATGGAGCGTAACTGCTCGCTCTTGCGCAGACGGCGAAGGCGCGTGATGGGGAACGCCATCGTTCGATTCTAGCAAAGCACGCCGCCACTTCCCGAACCGAAAATGGCACGCCGCCCCACGGGACAACAGGTCACCTGCGATGGTGACCGGGGTCACTGATGGGATGTGCCTGGAAAGCGTACTAGACGCAGGTTGAAACATTCGAACACCGCCAGCTCAACCTGGAGCATAATTCGGCTTTCCGCCTGTGGTCGCAACAAGATGGATGGGGCAATCGGTACTTCGGTAATTGCGCTCCGCTCGCCTGTAATCTAAGAAATCCCGGCTTCCGCGAATACACTGATACGATTAATGTCCGCTTCTCGCAAACTCGGTCTCGCCGCCTTCGTGATTTTCATTTTCGGAGTGGCCGCGATCACCTGTTTCGCACCCCGCGGATTCCCTCTCGTTGTTTTCGGGGATGTATTTGGCCTGGTGCTGCTTTTGTTGGCATCCGCCGCCATGCTGCGCAACGCCCTCGCCGAACCCCGCCAGCGCGCTTTTTGGGGACTTTTGAGCGCCGGTTGCTTCCTGTGGGCGATCAACCAGGGATGTTGGACCTGGATCGAAGTCATTCGCAAGCAAGACATCCCCGACCCGTTTCTCGGGGATGTGATTTTGTTCGTCCACATCGTCCCGTTCATGGCAGCGGTCGCACTCCGTCCCCACCGTCCCCTGAAGGATCGCAAGGTCCTGCTCGACGCCCTGAATTTCTCGATGCTCCTTGTTTGGTGGGTGTTCCTCTACATGTTCATCGTGTTTCCGGATGAATACGTTCAGCTGAACATCCACGTCTACAGCAAGAACTACGACGTTCTTTATTTGCTCGAGAATCTTGTCCTTGTTTTCGTACTCGGCATGGTGGCTTCTTCCACTCCCGGGAACTGGCGCAAGGTCTACTGGAATCTTTTTGTAGCGAGCGCGATTTATACCTTCGGCTCGGAGATGATCAACGTCGCGATCTCGCGTAACAAGTACTACAGCGGCGGTCCTTACGACATGCTGCTGCTGGTCGCAATGGGCTGGATGCTCTGGACTGCCCTGATCGCGCGGCGAATCGACCTTGCTCCGTCCCCTGACGATGAACCTGCCAGCCGCTGGGTGGGCTTTGCTCCGCGTCTGGCCATGGCGGCAATTCTTTCTCTGCCTTTGCTGGGATTATGGACGCTCTATACCGATCACGGACCCACTCGATTGCGCAATTTCCGTCTGGTGGTCTCACTCGCGGCTACGCTGGTGTTGGGGCTGTTCGTTTTCCTGAAACAATTCCTGCTCGACCGCCAACTTATCGCCCTGCTCGACCAGTCGCGACAGAGCTACGAAAATCTGCAGCGTTTGCAATCGCAGCTCGTGCAGAAAGAAAAGCTGGCTTCTCTCGGTCAACTGATCGCGGGAGCGGCCCACGAAATCAACAACCCTCTCGCGGCCATCTTGGGTTACTCCGAGCTTCTCGCTGCTCAGTCGCCGGAGGGGGAACAAGCTACCGTAGCCCAGAAAATCGGGCAGCAAGCACGCCGCACGAGAGATCTTGTCGCCGATCTGCTCAGCTTCTCTCAGCAAAATCCCTCGGAAAAAGTATTGGTCGAAATAGGTGGACTGGTTCAACGCGCCCTTCACATGCATGACAGCAGCACCAGTGGCCGCAACATTCGAATCGAAACTAACTTCGAAGCGCCCTTGGCCAGGATTTGGGGAAATACAAACCAGCTTCTCCAGGCATTCATTCACCTCACCGAAAACGCGTTGGATGCCCTCAGCGAAGTCGGAGGCGGTGTTTTGCGCGTCGAAGCCCGTCAGGAGAACAGCGAAGTCGTCATCGAATTCTCCGATTCCGGACCGGGGATGAGTGATCCCCAAAGAGTCTTCGATCCTTTCTACACCACCAAACCAATCGGCAAAGGCACGGGCCTCGGCCTCAGCGTGACTTATGGCGTCATTCAGGATCACCAGGGACAAATCAATTGTCTGAATAAACCCGAGGGCGGGGCGATTTTCACTCTTCGCTTCCCCGTCGCCTCCCAGGCAGCCTCCGCCGTCCACGCAGGCCGGTCTTAGCGAAGCGGACGGTGTGGCGCGCACACTCCTGTGCGCGGATTTTGACCGGTCTACCTGCGCCACTTCAAATCAGCTCCCTGATCTCGTAGAAGCCCTCGCCTGCTCGGCCTCGCCCCTCCTCCTTCCTGTAACATATCCGCCGAGCACAGCCTTGACTCTCATCCACACCAGCGCCCGAGTTCTCGAATTCGAATCGCTGCGCGATCTTCTCCGGGGCTATACGTCCTCTCCGCTCGGATCGGATCGCGTCGCGCGGCTAGCGCCCACTACCGAGCTGGCCTGGATCGAGCGCCAACATCAGCTCACTACCGAGATCCGGGAGTTCCGCCGGGTGGGCGGCCGCTTCGAATTCTCTGGCCTTCTCGACGTTACTCAACTGATCGACAAGTCCCGCATCAGCGGGGCCGCGCTTGAGACTACGGAAATTCGCGACATCATTCTCGTCGTCGATCGCGCTGCGGAGTGGCGCGAGATCACGCTCGCTCCGCCTGCTGCCATGAGGTCTCCCTGGAGCGCAGTTTCCGAACTCTCCGCCGGCATTGTCGATTTCACCGATTTTCTGCGAGCGTTTCACAACAAGATTCAGCCCGACGGCACTCTGGAAGATCGCGCTTCGCCGGAACTGGCGCGCATTCGCCGCGACATCGAGAAACAAAGACGCACCATTCAGGAATCGTTGCGCGGTTATCTTCGCCGTCTCGCTGAAGGCGAGGTCGTTCAGGACGAACTCATCACCATCCGCGGGGAGCGGTTCGTGATCCCTGTGAAGATCGAGCAGAAGCGCCGTGTGCCTGGCGTCGTTCACGGTTCGAGTTCCAGCGGCCAGACCGTCTTCGTCGAGCCCATCGAAACCATTGAACAAAACAACGACTTGGTTCGTCTGCTCGACGAAGAACAGGCCGAGATTCATCGCATCCTCATGGAGATGACTCGCCGCATCGGCGAGAATGCCGAAGCCATCCGCGCCGCAGCGAACATCCTCGGCGAACTCGAACTCCAATTCGCGAAAGCCCGCTTCGCCGAAGACTACTTCTGTGTCGCCGTCACGGCTGTTGTAACGCCGGCGTCCTCGCCGGCTGTCGGGACGGCGTCTCGCCGGCCCTCAGAGTCCCAGTGGAGCGACGGGCGTCTCCGCCCGTTGGAACCAAATCAGCAACCACTTGCCGCACCTCGTCTCATCCTTCACAACGCCCGCCACCCACTGCTGGAACGTAATCTCAAGGCCAAGGGCCGACAAGTCATCCCCATCTCGATTGAACTCGAAGGCGACCGCCGCGAACTCGTCATCACCGGACCCAACACTGGCGGCAAAACCGTGACGCTGAAAACGGTTGGACTGCTCGCGCTGATGGCGCAATCCGGCATTCCGGTCCCCGCCGACCGCGCCGAGTTCCCCATCTTCGACGCCGTGCTCGCTGATATCGGCGACTACCAGTCCATCGAGCAAAATCTCTCAACTTTTTCAGCGCACGTCACCAACATCGACTTCATCTCCCGTACTGCGACTGCCAACTCTCTCGTGCTTCTCGACGAGCTAGGTTCAGCCACCGATCCTGAAGAAGGTGCCGCCCTTGCCGTCGCCATCGCCGACCACTTCCGTCGCACCGGTTGCGTCGCCATCATCTCCACCCACCACACCTCTTTAAAAGTCTATGGCGTGAATACGCCCGGGGTTGTGAACGCGGCAGTGGGCTTTGATGAAGCTACTCTCCAGCCCACTTACGAGCTACGGGTAGGCGTGCCCGGAGCGTCGGCGGGCATCAATATCGCCCAGCGGCTCGGACTCAATCCCGAAATCATCGCCGCCGCTCGCGCTCGCATTGGCACGCAGACGCAAGACGTCGCGAAGTTCCTCGATCGGCTGCACGCGGAATTGCGGGAAGCCGAAGCCGAGCGTGTCCGCCTTCGCAATCGCGAACAGGAGTTAGAGAAGGAAAAGAATCGCCTCGCCGCCGAAGGCAAGAAAGAACAACAGGCCAAAGTTCGCGAGATGGAGAAGAAGCTCGAGAGCATCTTCAAAGACTTCGAATATCACGCTCGTGAAACGGTCAATGCAATCCAGGATCGTGCTGCCGCGCAGAAGCTCTCCAAAGACGCCGAGCGCCGCATTGCCAAGTTGCGCCGCGAATTTCGCGAACAATTTGATTCGGCCGTCGTCGCTCACGCCACCGGCGCCGATCAAGGCGATCCCAACGCCCAGCCGACTCTCGTCAAGCACGTGTCGCAGGGAGATACCGTAAAACTGAAATCTGTTGGCCGCCCGGGAATAATCACGCGCCGCATCGACGACAATCATTTCGAAGTCGAAATCGGTGCGATGAAAATGAAGATTGCCCGCGACGATATCGCCGAGGTTGTCATCCGCGCATCCGACTCGCCGGTGAACGCCGCTCGCGCCCGCGGCATTTCGGTCTCGCTCGGTCGCGAAGACGCGAACGTCCCCTCCGAAATCAACGTCATTGGCCGCACCGTCGACGAGGCCACCAGCGAGGTCGAAAAGTTCGTCGACCGCGCCTTCCTTGCCGGGTTGCCACGTGTGCGCGTGGTCCATGGCAGCGGCATGGGCATCCTTCGCAAAGCTCTACGACAATACCTGCAGAAACATCCGCACGTGATTTCGGTCACCGAACCACCGCAAAACGAAGGCGGAGGCGGCGCCACCGTAGTGGAACTGCGGGTCTAGCCTGCGTGCGTTCGTCTTCGTGTGGCCCGGGCGCCTCGCCCGCGTGTAGAGGGGCATACTGCCGGCTGCTGTTACTTTGAGACTCCGTGTGGCGCCGGCATCCTGCCGGATGTCTTTCCTTTGAGACTTCGAGGACGACAGAACCTTCCGGGCATCCTCAGAACCCACGCATTCGCGTCGAACGCGAATGCATGGGCCAGCTGCGAGCCTGTGACGGAGGAGCGGAAAATTGGGTTACCGCGAGCCGCATTGCTATCCCACTCAATCGCACAAAGCCCGAGCAGGAAACTCAACGTATTAAAAATGAAATTGAAGCTTAAGTACGTGAGCAACTGGCGCATGCCAGTTAAGACGACCTCTCAGACGGCTCATGCTGATCCCGAAGTCTTCTCGCTATTGGTCGAGGCTTCGTATGCAGGATAACGTGGTTGGTCCAAACTATAATGGCCCCCGGAGACGAACTTTCCAGCCGGGTCTCTCCGATCCTAAACTCTGAATGCGAGGGCTTCTTCTTGTGTCGGATATCCTACGGATTCCCCTGTATAGACTACGGCGATAGTAAACAGTAAAACTGTCGCCGGCGATGCTTCGGGGAGGGGTGTGGTGTACGACGTAGAGATGATTCGCAGCCTATGTGCTGAAGCTGCCAACGAACAAGACCCAGAAAGAAGCGAAGAGCTTATTGCCCTGCTGCAAGCCGTTCTCCGCGAGAATGTAGAAGAGATTAAGCTCAAAGCCTCGTACCTGGCGAAGCGCCACGCCGCGATAGCTGCGGATTAAGCCCCTTTCAAACCTGGAGCACACTCGATTCTCTGGGGAGCGTAGCCATGACAGCGGATGAAGAAAGGCGTATCCGAGAACTGCCAAGCCTGATCGAAAAGGAAGAGAACAACGACGTTGTGGAGCGGCTTACGACTGAGCTTTATGTTCTTCTGACGAGAAGCGTGGAAGAGAAAAAGCTGCAATCCACTGAAGCGAAGAAAACCGCCCAGCGGGAGTCGGGTGCCCCATCCTAACGGCGCGTTCTTTGCGACGTCAGCGTGGGATTTCACAGACCTCTCTTCTCGGGATTACATCTCCGTTCTGGCAGGAAGATATCGCAATCTGGGTACTGCATGTTGGCGCGTTCTGTGCGAAAGTGTGGGGATTCCCCGGACGAATATATCGAGAGTTTTCATGGACGGCTGCGGGAAGAGTGTCTGACGGCAAGTTGGTTTCAGAACTTGTTCGATGCGTGATTGCCAAGATTACGTTTCTCATTTGATTGTCCCCTTTCGCCTTCGCTGCTCACTTGCCTTGATCATTTCGCTCAAATCCGCAATCGGCCGAAGCTCAATCGGTCCAAGCCCATACTTAAAGCCTGGTTGCTGTGAGACAAGCTGAACAGCATGGTTGAGGTCTCGCGCCTCAAGGATCTGAATGCCGCCGACCTGTTCCTTGGTTTCCGCATAGGGGCCGTCAGTCGTCGCGACTTTGCCGTTTTTCCAGTACAGGGTCAACGCGGTCTCCGGAGGCTGAAGAGGTACTTCGGCAACCAGATGTCCGTTGGCGCGCAGATGGTCGTTGTGCTCGAAGCATTCGTCGAGCACCGCGTGTCGCTCGTCCTCCGTCATCCCTTCGAAGGTTCCTGGCTTGATGTATCCCAAACAGATGTATTTCATTGTTCTTCTCCTCATCCTTCTCTTCCGGGTGGGAGTCAGCAGCACAGCCTTGCGCGCCGGATCGTTCATCCTCTCGATCGTTCATCCCATAGTCATCGCGCGCGGAAAAAATCGACAGCAGAAGCGAACAATTTTGGGAAAAACCGGGGAAAAACTGGAGGAAGAAGTGATACCGCTTAGACACAAGTGCTATTCACCTATTAGACACAAATGCTATTCACCTATTACTCGGAGCGAAACTCGTCTTTGAGTTTCACAACCATGTGGTCTAAGTGCCCTGTGACGTCGGCTCACTTCCTCGCGTCGTGGTAGGAGCTGGTCCGCAAAGGCCCGCTGGGCCTGTAAGTGCTGATGATGACGCCCGAGCCCACAGCCTTCGTGCTGACGAGGGCGAGTTCGCGTGGCGGGGTTCCCTCCGAAAAGATACGTTTGCCTGTGCCTAACAGAACCGGAAAGACCAGCAGGAAGACCTCATCCGCAAGCCCGTGTTCGAGCAGCACCGGGGTCAGCGTCGAGCTGCCCCAGACGATCAGGTGCGGCCCGCTCTTCTCCTTGAGGCGGCGAATGCCCTCAACGATGTCCGCTCCAAGGTCCTCGGCCGGTCCCCATGCAAGACTCTTCGGCCTGTGGGTCGCGACGTATTTCGTGGTCGCGTTAAAACTGTCCGCCATCGGACTCTTCGGGGCTTTCGGCCAAAAGCCGCTCCAGATATCGTAAGTGCGGCGGCCCAGCAGCAGGTCGAACGCCTCCTCGTGAGCCGCGACGATGTCCCCTCCTGCTTCCGGGTCGGCATGCGGCCCCGCCCATCCGCCGTACTTGAAGCCGTTTGGATCTTCCTCCGGACCGCCGGGGGCCTGAATCACGCCGTCCAGCGAGATATGTTCGAGGATCCTGATCTTTCTCATAGCGTCTCCTTTACTACCGGTTTGCGCTCACCTGCGGCGGGCGCGGTTTGAGCATTATTTCGCGCACCTCGACCGGCGCCCGGCAGGCGACGGCGGCCTTGCGCCCCCATGCCAGCGCCTCGTCCAGGTCAGCGGCTTCCAGCACCCAAAAACCGCCGATGTGCTCCTTGGTCTCCAGGTACGGCCCGTCGGTGATGAGCACCTTACCATCGGGCTGCGCCCGCAGCGACTTCGCGCGACTTGCCGGGCGCAGGCCGCCCACGAAAACCCTGACGCCGGCAGCAATCATTTCTTCGTTGAGCGCGCCGATATCGCGGTGCATCGCTTCGCCCTCGCGGGACGGGTCATAGTTGTCGGGGTGATGAATCGCAACCAAATATTGCGTCATGAATTCTCCTGTAACGGTCTTCTCCCCTGGGTGGGAGCCATGCAGCACAGCCGTGCGCGCTGGATGGTTCATTCTATAGTCGTCGCGGACGGGGAAAATCGACGGCAGAGGCAAACTATTTTTATTTCAATTCCTCGAGCGCCTCGCGAGAAAACCGCGCTCCGGCACCCGCCGATCAGAAAAGGTACGGCACTAGGGCGGAGGTCTGATGGGCATAGGTGGCATACGTCTCCCCAAATTGGGAGCGCATCCACTCCTCCTCCTTGCGGAGCTTGGCCCAAAACACTACGAATATTAGGAAGAAACCGATGACCCCGCGCACTTGGGAAAGCGCAATCGCGGTGCCAAGAAACCCGGTCAGAATGCCGGTGTAGATGGGATGACGGACCACGGCATAGGGGCCTGTGGTAATCAGCTCGTGGCCCTGCTTAATCGTTACGGAGCTGCTCCAGTTACTGGCGAGGTGCTGGCGCGCCCAGACGGCGAAGAGAAGGCCGGCGACGGTAATAGCGGCTCCAACACAAAAGGACCAGATGCCAGACGGCCAGAGCTGGCGGTAGAGCCAGGGCAGCGGGATGCGGGTTGTCGAGAGAAGCACGATCACGATCAGGAAGGCGAGGAGCCGCAGGATGCCCGAGGCGGTCGGCTCCTGGCGCTGGGTAGTTTTGGTACCGGCGGCCTTGATCCGCCAGTAGACAATAAAAGCGATCCACACCACGGGAAAGAAAGATTCAAAGAACCAGAGCATTCAGGACCTCCGGATGTTGTAGCTGTTCTGAAAGAACTGGGGACAAAAAAACTGGAATACGAAAAAACCGGGGACAGACGGGACGTTCACCAATTTCCATTCGTCGAAAAACTGGGGAGCGTTCCGTCTGTCGATTTTCCAGTTCTCGTCCCCTCTATTGGATTTCTGCAGCGGAGGATTACTTCGTTTCTGCTTCAGTCTGATTAACCACTACGTGGTTCAACCTGAGGGAGACTGGCTCAGCAGGACAAGAACTCAATTCTAGGTTATCGGATTGAGCGATCGAGCCATTCTCCAGTTGCTTTTCAGCTCTCAAAACTACATGACCAGGGAAAACAACATAAACCACTTCTCTGCCACTCTCATCAGTCAGATCGCGGGGCTCGACATAAAAATGAGGGTAGTCAGAATAAGCTAGTGCCACCTGGGTAGATGGCGAAGGCTTACCGAGTCCGTCGATCACAAGCACCGGAATCTCACATTCCTTGCCTTTCTTGATTCGCATTTCACTGAGGACTTTGTGCTCGCCGGCAGCCAAGGTTATTACTTGAGCATCGGATCGAGCGCTGACGCCAGGGAAATAGATCGGAGGATAGGGGGCAGAACCGCGACCGACGGGAAGATAAGTATTTAGTCCGAGAATGTATTTACCTGGTAATAGTGCCAGCACCGCTCGACACCGCACTGTCCAAAGTTTGGGGATACGCCTCGAATGAGGCCCGACATGTGCAGGAGGGGAAAAACCCAGATCGGAAAGAGGCAGAATTTGTTGTAGGACTCTCAGCAGCCGTAGCCGGGTATCTGACGACCGCGGCGAATAGCTGAGGGCGTTCTGTGCGATTGAGTGGGGTAGAGATGCGGCCTCCTATACCAGGCTTCCGCTCGGCCAAACATTCGCCCTTTTTTTGCTGACGCGTCGGGTCAAGGTGCTGCCATTGGCGAGTTCGTCTTCCTTGCGCGCCAGCAAGCTATCGATGAGACGAAGACCCTAATCTCGGTCCTTCGCACATGGCGACGGCCACTGCGCGGTTCAGTTCGACCACCGTGGAAAAACTGGGGACACACGGGACGTTCACCAATTTCCACTCGTTCGAAACCACTGGGGAACGTTCCGGGGAAAACCCGGGGACAGACGGGACGTTTACCAATTTTCATTCGTCGAAAAATGGGGAAACATTCCGTCTGTCCCCAGTTTTTCGTCCCTCCGCGTCATTTCGGCGGCGGGTGCAGTCGCAAGAAGGCGGCCGCGGCGTCGCGGGCACGCACCGCGATTTCGCGCGGGGTCGGTCGCTCGGCGACACTGAGCAGCAGGCTGACCATCAAGTCGCGCCAGAGCAGCCCGGCAAACTGCTCGGCAAGTTCGGCAGGAGTGCCCGTGAGCAGTCCGGAAGCCTGGGCTTGGGCCATGATCTTACGCAAGGCGGCGCGGCTCGCCTCGCGTCCTATCGAGTCGAGTGCACGCGCCACTTCAGGGGCCTGGACCACCTCGGCGATCGCCAATCGGAATACCCCGATGACTGCGGGATTGCTTATCTCCCGGACAAGCTTCGTCCCGAAAGAAGCCAGAACGTGCTCTAGGGTCTCGCGATCGCGCAGCACGGGTAGGTCAGCGGGCACGTCAAATCGCTTGGCGCGCTCGCTTATGCAGGCGATCAGCATCTCTTGCTTATTTCCAACCAGCGCATAAAGCTCTCGCTTCGAGACGCGCGCGCGCGTCGCGATCTCAAGCGTGCTGGTGGTTGCGTAGCCACTCTTCATGAACGCCGCAAACGCCGCCTCAAGGATGCGCTCGCGCACCGCGGTTTCGTCGCCGCCTTTCTGGCGGCGTTTTGACATCGATTTCGTAGCCATCATTCTCCCCCTTGACGACGCTGGTACCGTATAGTACCATCAAATGCATGGTACCCACTGGTACCATCCAAGGAGCTGAACAATGAATATTGAAATGCCCTCCCTGCTGCTGGCGTTCGCGACGGTCCTGGCACCCATGGCGCGAGGTCAGTCCACGCCGCCGCAGCCCAAGATCACCGGCGTGCTGACGATCCTTACGCCCAAACCGGGGGTTACTCTCGAGCAAGTCATGAAAATCATGCCCGCCGAAATTCGCGCGACTGTTCCCCTGTATCTCGACGGCAAGATTCAGCAGTGGTTCACACGCGGCGACGGCCGGGGCGTCATCTTCATACTGAACTGTAAGGACGTGGCGGAGGCTCGGGCTCTCATTGAAAGCCTGCCTCTCTCGAAGGAAAACCTCATAGACGAGCAGTTCATTCCGGTCGGGCCGCTTCTGCCGCTCGGGATACTTCTGCGAGATAGCCCGTCAATCAGATAGGAAGCCAAATGTCGCCGGAAACCATCTTCAATCTGCATCTCATTCTAGGTTATGTCGCGTGGCTGCTTTGCTTCGGCGCGTATGTCATGCCCAGGCTCAAGTCAATGGACCTGGTGGCAGCGCAACGCGCCATTGCTACTCTGCACAGCTTCCGCTTCTTCGGACTCGTCTTTATCGTGCCAGGCGTGGTCGGCCCCAATCTGCCCGCTAGCTTTGCCACGTTCGCCGCCTACTGGGACCTGGCAACCGGAGTCCTCGCCATCCTCGCACTTCTCACGGTAAGGATACGTCCACTATTTTGGCTGTTCGTAGTTGCCTTCAATCTCGTGGGAATGATCGACCTCATACTCGACTATTACCACGCCGTCCAGGTCGGCCTTCCTGCGCTGGCGGGGCAGTTGGGCGTCACCTACGCGATCCCGATCATCTATGTGCCCGTGCTGATGATCACGCATGTCGTCGCGTTCTATTTGCTGCTGCGTCCTCAGCCCGAGGCGGTTCGAGCCTTCGTCACCAACGCAGCGGCATCTTAGATCGGATTAGTCGCGGGCGGATTGTCGCTATGCGGAAGTAATCCAGATTGGGATATTCGGATCGACAATGATTGGACAAAAACTGGGGACACAAAAACTGGAAAAACTGCGGACAGACGGGACGTTAACCAATTTTCATTCGTCGAAAAATTCGGAAGCGCTCCGTCTATCCGCG
>Ga0210401_10001490_pt1 | contig 27103 bp, 26 predicted proteins | sample IncBWH32MmetaG_FD_150866 | JGI IMG/M metagenome (GOLD analysis project Ga0210401, IMG submission 150866) | Forest soil microbial communities from Barre Woods Harvard Forest LTER site, Petersham, Massachusetts, United States - Inc-BW-H-32-M | ecosystem: Environmental > Terrestrial > Soil >...
GAGCTGCTGCGCGGCACGATGACACGTAACACGTTCCAGCCGTGGGAGATAGAAATTTTGCTGGACATAGAAGCCTGCAACCTTCGCGACGGGGTTAAGAAAGAGACCCTGCGCCGCTACCAAAAGGCCGTGCAGAGGGCCATGGAAAAGGGCGCGCCCACTCCTTTCCGCCTGTCCCAATACTTAAATGGCAAGAAGTCAGCATCCGTCAAATCCGAACCCGCCTAAACAGGCACTTACTCCCGCCCAAGGATCGAAACTTCATCCCCTGTCTGCTATGCTGGGGGCAGCAACATCGCAGAAGGAGAACACCCATGGGTTGTGGCAGCGGGATGGTGGGCCCCCGAATCGAAGAAGAGACCGGCAAGCACAAGGTCTTCTGCGTCAAATTCCAACGTGAAATGCCAGGGCTGGATGAGGCCCCTTTTGATAACCACCCGCTCGGCCAGCGCATCTATGAGAATGTCTCGAAGGAAGCCTGGAAGCTATGGCTGGAGCAGATGAAGATGATCATGAACGAATACCGGCTCAACCTAGGCACTCAGGAAGCGCAAGAATTCCTGCTCAAGCAGATGGAAGACTACTTCTTCGGTGAAGGCGCGGCCTTGCCGCCCGGCTACGTTCCGCCCAAGGCCAAGGGTTAAATCACCGGCAGCGCGGCGGCAATTTCAAAACGTAACCGCTTATGCGATGCGCGTAGCGCTCGTTCCACATTTTCCGGCGAGTTCGCTCTGGCAAAGATAAAGCCTAAATAGCTCGCGCCCTCCGGCAACGGAACCAGTTTTTGGCCCTCTTTCGCCGTAATGATCACGTCCTCTATGCCGGCCGTCGACCTGGCCTGCTCCAAACCCTCCGTTGCGATGTAGATTCCTTCGCGAGGGATCGGGATCATCATGACGCCCGCGGCATCCCTGGGCATCCCGATGTCCGAGACATCCTGGCCAGCCGCATGACGCAGGATTAGCCCTTCGAGCCCCGGCAGCACGCGAGCGCACAAACCCCCGATTGGCCGGGCCGCGACCTCCAGCATCCAGACGCCGCGCGAGTTCACGCGCATCTCAGCATGCACCGGGCCGTGCGTAAGCCCCAGCGCTTTCACGGCCGATTCCGTGGCCCGCACGATATCGCGCTGCGTCTCATCCGCTTCGCGCGAGGGCGTCACGTAAATAGTTTCTTCGAAGTACGGGCCGTCTAACGGATCGGGTTTGTCGAAGATCGCCAGCACCCGAAGCTGGCCGCCCGTGAGAATGCCCTCCAGGGCGAATTCGCGCCCTTCGATGAAGCTTTCCACCTGCAGAAAGCGATCTTGTTCTTCGTGGAGACGTAGGATATCGGGATCACCGAGGAGAGTCTCAATGCGGCGGAACGCGGCCGCGAACTCGCGAGGATCATTGGCGCGGATCACGCCGCGGCTACCCGACAACCCGAGCGGCTTCAGGACACAAGGATAGGTCGCGGTCTCGGAATAGCGCTCTGGTCCGTCTTTCAGCGCGACACGATGGAATCGCGGCACCAACAGCCCAGCGGCGCGAAATCGCTCGCGTGCGAGGAATTTGTTGCGGCAGGCCAGCACGGAGTCGGGGGAGTTATACGGAATCCCCAGGCGCTCGGCCGCCAGAGCCGCCAGATACGCCGGGCGGTCGCCCACCGCGACGATGCCATCCACGATCGCCTGAGCCGCGAGCATGTCCGCGGCGGCCTGTGAATCTTCGAACCGTAGCGCGATGGCTTGATCGCCCCATGGGTCATCCAGCACATGGCACCGATCAGTGGCGAGCACCAGCTCGAAGCCCAGGCGCTCCGCGGCGGCGTCGAACGCTCGTGTCTGATATCCAGTCGTCGCCCCAATCAGCAGCAACTTTTTGCGATTACCCATCCCACCACCCTAAACAAGAGCTAACTGCTCTTCGGTTGGCTCCGCTCAACAGTACCAGGGCTCATCCAGGTAGGGGATGGTGGCGCGCGGCATCAGGTCGAAATCCTCCGCCAGCGGCCGATCCGCCGCCAGGTCCCACAGCTTACGGAAAATTTCGCGGCGCGACCCTTCTAGCGCGGCCAGTTTCATCGCCTCGCCCGCCAACGCGTCCATCTGAGGATCCGGATGCGTCCAGCGGTACAACAGCGCCGGCTCGTCAAAACCAGTAATCACCGCCTGAACGTCGGGCAGCTCCAGCAGGAGCGATCCCCGCGGGATGAGCAGCCGCAGCGCAAGCTGGATCGGAGCGATGTGCTCCACTAGGTCCAGGTCGACCAACACCGCCAGAAGCTCGTGATACGACCGGCGCGTGGTCCACGGCGTGAACGGGATAAACGTCGGCGCCACCGTCAGGCCGATGCGCCGGAACTGCTCCACCACCCAGATGAAATCCGCGCGTGTGTGGCCCTTGTCGAGCTTCTCCAATACGCGATCGTCCACTGATTCGACGGCACTGGTCACGAACAGACAGCCGGTCTGTTTGAGCCGCTGCAACAGGTCGCGATGCCCCCACAGATGTTCGATCTTGCATAGATGCTCAATCTTGATTGTCGCGTCATATGTCAGGCCCGGGAACTCGCGATGCATCGCTTCGACGATCCGCATGGCGTGGGTTGGTCCGTTGAAGAAATCCGGATCGCCGAAAGTAATGTGCTCGGCGCCCGCCGCCACTTGCTGGCGGATGTCCTCCAGCACCACCTCCGGCTGAACGATGCGAAATGCGCCCTTGTACACCGGCACCACCGGACAATGCCGGCACAAGTGTTTGCATCCGCGGCTTGCTTCGGTGTAGCCCACCCGCTTACGTGTACCGTTCATGCGCAGCTTCGCGTATTCCTCGAGCGGCGGCAGCCCGGTGCGCACAGGAGTGAGGAACTGCAAGCGGTCGAGTGAAACGAGCGGGCCCGGACTGGCGCCATCGGCCAACGCCGCCAAGGCCGCCTCGAATTCCCCGCCCAGGATAGTATCGACACCGATCGTTCGCAAGTAAGCTTCATTGAGCGGCGCGTATAAACCGTAGCAGCACAGGTGCGCCACCGGATTCATTCGCCGAATCTTGGGGATTAGCTGCGCCGCCAGGCGCGTGGCGGTGTGCATCGGCAGGTAGAACGCGATCAGCTCCCGGTCGTGGACCACATCTGGCCGTAGCGGTTCAACCGAGAGATCGGCACAACGAACATCGTGCCCACGTTCAGATAACCAGGCCGCGGGGGACGCCAACCCGAAGGGCTGCCGGCCAAGCTCGTAGGTGGACACAAGCAGAACTCGCATCGCGGGTCATCTTCATTATGGCGCGCGACTCATCCGCTCGCGCGCTTCACGGGCGGATATAGCTAATGGTGTGGTGTGTCAGCAGCTTGCCTTCGCGATTAGTACACTCGGCCACGCCATAGACCAGTCGCCGGCCTAGCTTCAGGATTTTTGCGTGACAAAGTATGTCTTCTTCTCGCGCGGCATTCAAAAAGTTGGTTTTCATCTCCGCGGTCACCGAGCTGTCCGATATTCCAAGCCTGGTTATGATCGCCAGCCACATCGCCACGTCAGCAGCCGCCATGAACAGCGGGCCAGCGACCACCCGGCCGGGCCGTTCGAAATCCTTGCGGAATGGCGCCAGGAGCGTGCATTCTCCGTCGCCAAAGGAGTAGAGTTGGAACCCGTAATGGTTAGTGGAACCAACTTGCGATAAAAGCTGGCTCAGTTCGGACTCAGTGGCGGCGAGCGGCAAACCTTAGGATTGCAACTACCCCTTCGCGAAGTAAAGCGCCGCGGCCCGCTCCAGCTCCGACTTACTCATGTAGGGCGGCCGGCCTTCGTACTTGCCGATGGAGGTCAGGATGTTGCAAATGTCGGCGGGGTAGCACGCTCGTAGCTCGGTGCGGCCTTCGCGCAGGCACAGCTTACGTAGGTATTCGGCGCTGTCCGGCTCGCAGGGTATGTTGAAGGCGCCCACCACCCGGTGGAAGATCTGATCGAATGCTTTGTCGTCCACGGCGTCGACGAAGATCTTGTTGTGAATACGACGGAGGAACGCTTCGTCAGCCAGATCGCTCGGCTCCAGGTTGGTCGAGAACACCACCATGAGCTCGAAGGGGATCTGGAATTTGACGCCGTAACGGAGCATCAGGTAATCGACGCGGCGGTCCAAAGGCACGATCCAGCGGTTCAGCAAGTCTCTGGGCGACATCAACTGACGCCCGAAGTCGTCGATGATCAAGATGCCGTTGTTGGCCTTCATCTGCAGCGGAGCAGCGTAAATACCCGAAGACTCATCCAACCTCAACTCCAGCATACTGGGAATCAACTCGCCGCCCACCACGATGCACGGACGGCGGCACAGGACCCATCTGGGATCGACATCTTGATCGTCCACGTCCAGAGGCTGGTGGACCACCGGATCGTACAAGCTGATGATCTGGCCGTCCACTTCCACCGAGTACGGCAGGAGGATACCGTCCTGATAAACGCGCAGCATCCTCTCCGCCAGACTGGTCTTCCCGTTCCCGGTAGGCCCGTAAATGAATATCGAATTCTGCGAAATTAGGGCCGGTCCCAGCTGATCAAGGAGCTGATCGCTAATAACCAGATCCGAAAACGCCGAACGCAGCGCCTTGCGATCGATCCGTACCTCCGCGGCTTGCGCCTTGGTTGCGGCGGCGTAATCCTTTAAGCAGACCGGCGCCGCTCCAGCGTATTGCGTGATCTGAAAACGCTCGCCGGCCAAAAGCTTACCGGCCTGTGAAAGCGTGAAGTGGTAGTCGTTACCGATCATGCCCTTCACGTCCACCATTTGCTGCTGCCGCATGTGGTTGAACACTATGTTCAGAATGGGTACCGAGAGCTTCAACGTCTGGCTCAAGCTCTGGAGGTTACTAAAGCCTTCCAGTAACAGCCGCCGCAGAACAAGATCCAGTACCAATGACTGTGAGATCCCTAAATCTTCAAATGTTTGGGGAACGCTGGGAGCGAACCCGCTGCGAATGGGCGCAAGTGTGGCAGCCATGAATGAAAAAAGCCTCACTCTCCTCATCGGCCGTTATCGATCAATTGTTTATACACGCTTGTGGACAAAAACCCGTCAAGCTTCTTGTGAAGTTCTGTGGTCTGTTCTGCGGCTGGTGGATGGCTATGGGTGCCTGGGGCGCCCCTACCGCGGAACTGCTCTTTCAGCAGGCCCAAAAGGCCGAGCACGCCGGCCAAATCGTCCGCGCTTATCTTCTTTATGCCCAGGCCGCCGCAGCCGAGCCGGGCAATCTCGCGTACTGGGAACGGGCCCAGGCTCTGCGCCCAATGGCCAGCCTTATGAAAGAGACTCCAGCCCTCCCCAAAGATCTGGCGCCCGAGAAAGTGGACCGGACGCTATTTGGCTCGGTCAGTGATCAGGATCTCGAGCAGGCCCGCAAACCCCTGCCCCCTGCCACGCTAAAGGCCACGCCCGGACGTCAGGACTTCGACTTGAGAGGCGATTCCAAGGCTTTATGGGAGCAGATCGCCGCCGCCTTTCATCTGATGGTGGTCTTCGACACAGCTTACCAGCCTGTGCCCGCCCTCCGATTGCAACTGGATAGTGCGGATTATCGAGATGCCCTGCGCTCGCTCGAGGCAGCTACCAACTCATTTCTTACGCCGGTGAGCGACCGCCTGTTCTTCGTCGCCAACGATAGTCCCGCTAAGCGCACTGAGTTTGAGAGCACCGCCGCGGTCGTCATACCGTTCCCGGAAACCATGTCGGTTCAGGAACTACAGGAGATTTCCACGGGGGTGCGCGGCACGCTCGATATGAACCGCTTAATGGTGGATACCCAGCGGCATTTGATCCTGATCCGTGATCGTGTCACCAAAGTGCGGCTGGCTGAGAAATTGTTTCAAGATCTGATGCGCCCGCGGGCCCAAGTGGCCATTGAGGTCGAGATCATGACCACCGACCAGTCCTCGGCGCTCAGCTATGGGTTGTCGCTACAGACCAGCTTCTCTCTCGTCAATTTCTCCAGCAAATCGAACCTGCTGGCCAGCATCCCTTCCGGCTTCGCGAATTTCATGACCTTCGGCGGCGGTGCGAGCTTGCTCGGTTTCGGAGTGACCAATGCCCAACTCTTCGCCAACGTTTCGAAAGCCAGCGCCAGCACCATTCTTCGATCAGAAATCGTGACGCTGGATGGCCAACCCTCCACCCTGCATGTGGGCGACAAGTATCCGCTGGTGACCAACGAATATATCGGGAACACTTCGGGAGGCGGCGCGGTCTTCACTCCTCCACCGACTTTCAGCTTTGAGGATCTCGGCCTGCTGCTTAAGGTAACTCCTCACATTCACGGAACTGACGAAGTGACTCTCGATGTGAGCGCCGAGTTCAAGCTGCTGGGCGCCGCGTCCGTTGACGGGATTCCTGTCATTTCCAGCCGGAAATATGAATCTAAGACTCGCGTGATGACCGGCGAGTGGGCCGTCCTGGCCGGCCTGATGACGTCCTCAGAAGCCCGCACGATCACCGGATTACCTATCTTGAGTCTGATACCGCTATTGCGCAGCAACAATATCAATACAGATTACGGCGCGACGCTCATCGTGCTCAAGCCGCATCTGCTGATTTTGCCGCCCTCGGAATCCGCCACTTGGCGCGCCTGGTGCGGCACCGAGACCAAACTGCCCAGCGTGCTGTGAAATTGGTGTAGAAACGCTCGCTTGCCCTGCTCGCCGCCGTCGTCGTCGCGAATTGAGCCGTTGACCTTGAATTCCTCGGACGGTAGAAAGCTCTTTATGTCGCTCTTTGTCGCTTTTCACGGGCTGGCTGTAATATTCCGGATCCGTAGCGCTCATCGGGAGCTCTCGTGTGTTGGCGTCCAGCCGGCGATAACTAAACGCTCCTCCAAACGCATGTTCTCGGTATGGGGATAGCTGTTGTGACCACCTATGATGGCTCTCGCGTTGAGCTTATTGGGGCTTCTCCCTAAGCGTGATAGCCAAGCTTCCACTCATCGACCGGCGGAGCGCCTTGTTCCAGCCAGGATTGCATGCGTGGTTGCTCAGAAACAGGATTGACCCAAATGATAGAGTTCAGCTCCTGAACCTGGAACAGCATATGTGCATTCTCATCCAGGGAGACTACGATCCGGTCAGCCTGCAGAGCCGCCTCAATCAGATGTAGATCCTTCGGCATCGCCGCCCGTTGCTCGGGATTGCGCCCCGGTCCAGACAGTCGCTGCCTGAAGTCCTCATCAACCGTGACCTTAAGCTCGACCACCTTCTTTCGGGCGTACATTGCCAACCTCCATCGACGTGAGATCTTGGATTGGTGACGGCCCCACTCCTCCCGGATCTGTGCCGTCAATACGACCCTGTGACAGATCTCGAGGACCCAAGTGAGGAACAGGCGTGTCGTGCTTGATTCAGGATGTTCTTTCGCTCCTGCCGCATGGACGACTGAGGCATCAACGACCAGAAGTTTCGAGATGCGGTCGGGCACTAGCGGACTTGGCGGCCTTCGACAGCGTCGAGGTAAGCGCTCTCCGCTTTCAGAATGACATCGTCGAAGTCCTCAGGCCAATCACCGAACGCGCCATTTTCATCGAGGTTGGCAGTGGTTACTCGCGTTACTCCGGTCTTTGGATCACGCTGGAACCAGTGAAGCTTGATGAGCTCAGGCTTAAGTTCGCCTTTCGCAACGAGCGTTTGGATCGCGGTCAGGAGCAACGTACTGTGCGTCTCAGCCACGACTCTCACACCCCGCTTCACGGCATCGGCGAGAATATCGGCCAGCTTGACCTGCGCGCGCGGGTGGAGATGGATCTCCGGTTCTTCGAGGTATACAAGTTGTCCCTCATTGGCTGCTCTAAGGGCGACCAGCACGGGCAAAACCTGAGAGACGCCGAAACCGACGTCCGCGATGCTCACCATGTCATTAGGACTGCCCTCAGTCCGATTGACGAGTACCTGCATTTCTGCGTCATTCAGCCGTTTTGCAAGTACGTTCTGTGCCAGTTCCAACTTCTGCATATCACGAATCAAATCTTCGTATTTTTGGTGCCTCTGCCTTTGCCAGAGGAATACTGCGCTGGCCGTATAATATTCGAACGTTCCTGCAAAACCATGGCCGACCGCAGCCCCTGGATAGGTTCGGGAGGTGGTTCCCCGCAAGCCCGGCACATGTATCACGTCCTCAATAAACGGCGCGATCCAGGTCATCATTGAAGCCCTTGTACCTTCGCCGGTGACATTGAGGAAGAAACGCAAAGGAACAATTGATAGATTGCCACTTTCTTTTACACCAACCTGCGTGCGAATCTCGTCCGCCGACATGTCCGGACGCAACGTCGTTCGCCTTTGACCCGCCTCGGTGAGGGACTCCTGAAGCACTTCGATACCGGAGCTTTGGCTTTTCTGGAAAATGATCTCGAACTGGAGGTGAGCGGCAGTGATTTCGAAGGAGAAAGGATGATTCCGGTTGGGCACCTTCGAAAGGAACTCATCGCTGGAAGTGAATCTAATATTGGGGCCATCGATCTTAAGCGGTCCCGGGTCGTAAGTCGCCTCTAAGGTTTGTTTGAGCATCAGCAGCGGCTGCATGATACTCGACTTGCCCGAGCTGTTAGCGCCGGCGAGAATCGTCAGCGGGGCAATCTCGATCTCCTGCCTGTTGACGATCGACTTGAAGCCTTCGACCGCGATGCGGGTGATCCCGTCCGCCATGGTCCTGGCCTAACCTAACCGATTTATCGCGGCGCGCAGCTCCTCCAGCGTCATCGCGCCGGGATGGTACAGCCGCACGATGCCCTGGCGGTCAATCAGCACCAGCGTCGGAGTGGTGCTGGCGCCGTAGTTTTTGAAGTTTTCTTCGCTGACCGGCGCGGGAATATCGAGCAGGTCGTGATAGAACTTGTGGCGCACCTCATCGATGTACTTCAACTCGTCGGCCGGGCTGGCCTCTTCACCGCGGGCCGTATATCCGTAACGCTGCGTGGGGGCGACGATCATCAGATGATTGGACGCGTACTCTTTTTCGATTTGGGTCAGGATGGCAACTTCCTGCTTGCAGTCCGGACACCAGTGCGCCCAGAAAAACACCAGCACCGGCGATCCCTTGAGCGCACTGAGCGGCACGGGTTTCGACCCCAAAAACTCATGCTCATCGAGAGCCGGCGCCACCTTTCCTTCCAGGCTCAGCAGATTGATATTCTTCTGCAGCCGGGCGCGCATGGACGTACTTCGGTAGCGAGCCAACTCCTTTCGCAGAAATGCCACCGCCTCAGCTCGTTCGCCGCGCTCGTTCATGATCTGGGCCTGTACTTCAATGGCGGCACCGAGAGCGAGCGGCAGGTGAGGTTCGGCATCGAGTGGACGCCTCTTAAGCTCCCCGAGCGCCAAGTTTTGCGCCTCTTTCGCGTAAGCTTCGGCTTGGTCGAGATTTTTCGCAGCCAGTGACCCGCGCCCTAGCCATGAAACTGCCTCGATCAGCTCGGACGTAACGCCCTTCTGCGCCCGATAATTCTGGACCAACGATACGGCCAGTGGAAAATTACTCTTGGCAAGGGCGGCACGAACGTCTGTAACGACGTCCGCCCAGGCGGCTGCCGCGAGCAAGGAGGCAGCTAACAGTCTAAATGGCATCTACATCGAGGATAACAGGCGGCCGCCATCTACAACGATAGTCTGCCCGGTCAGATAGGACGCAGCGTCACTGGCCAGCATAAGGGCCACTTCGGCGATCTCCGGCGGCTGCCCCAGGTGCTGGATCGGTTGGTGTGACATCAACTCCTGGCGGCGGCCTTCGTCTTTCCAGTAATACTCACTCAAGACCGTCTGTACCAGGCCCGGTGCAATCGCGTTTACGCGCACGCCTTTGGACCCCAGCTCCACTGCATATGACTGGGTCATCATGATCAAGGCGGCTTTGGTCATGCTGTAAAGCAGCCCGTGATATTGCGGGCGCAGTCCGGCGATGGACGCGATATTGATAATAGAGCCGGAGCCGCGCTGGCACATCCCCGGCGCAACCAGGCGCGTGAGCCGATAGGTGCTCTTGAGATTCACCTCCACCATCTTGTCGAACTGGCCGTCGTCCATTTCGATGGCTGGACCCTGGGCGATATTGGTGGCGGCATTGTTCACCAGGATGTCGATTTTTCCAAAATCGCGGGCCGTGGTATCCACCAGCCGCTGCAGTTCCTCGAGCTTTCCGACATGACAAGCCATCGGAACCACTCGCCCGGCCAACCCCTTCATTCCGGCGGCTACTTCCTCGAGAGTATTCTGCTTACGGCCGCAAATGACGACGGTGGCCCCTTCGCGGGCGAACACTTCCGCAATGGACTGCCCGATTCCGCGGCTTCCGCCCGTCACAATCGCGACCTTATCCTTGAGTTGACTCATGCAATAGCTCCCATCACAACTTCAGGCCCTTTAGATAGGCGCGAAAATCATTGCCGAGATCATAGCGGTGGAGAGCCAGCTCCACCGTGGCCTTCAGGAACCCGAGTTTATCGCCGGCATCGTAGCGGGTGCCTTCGAATACGTACCCGTAGATGGGCCGGTTACGCAGAAGGTGCTTCAGGGCATCAGTGAGCTGGATTTCACCGCCGCTACCGGGCTCGATCGCTTCGATGGATTGGAAAACTTCGGAGGTCAGCACGTAGCGGCCGATAATGGCCAGATTGGAAGGTGCTTCCGAAGGCTTGGGCTTTTCCACCAGGTTGCGTATCCGGAACAGGCGATCTCTGCCGTTGCTGTGCGACATCGGTTCTGCGTCCACGGCCCCATAGGCGGAGATGGCGTCACCAGGCACTTCCATCAGCGCTACCACGGATGCGCCGTAGAATTCGTAGACATCTAGCAACTGGCGGATAGCGGGGATTTCCGAATCGATCACGTCGTCCGAGAGCACCACGGCAAATGGCTCGTTCCCAACCAAATCGCGCGCCCGCAAGACCGCATGGCCAAGCCCGAGTGCTTCTTTCTGGCGAACGTAAGCAACGTCGATCATGTCGGAAACATCGCGAACAATCTTCAGCAAGTCTTTCTTGTTCTTTGCTTCGAGCGTCTGCTCCAGCTCGAAACTGACGTCGAAGTGATCCTCAATCGCTGTCTTTCCGCGTCCGGTCACGATGATGATGTTTTGAATGCCGGAATGGATCGCCTCCTCGACTCCATATTGGATGAGGGGTTTGTCCACCAGCGGCAGCATTTCTTTGGGCATGGCCTTGGTGGCTGGAAGAAATCGCGTACCGAGGCCTGCTGCGGGGAAGACCGCTTTACGCACTTTTGGAATCATGTTTCTGGGTTCTCGTTCCTCGTCTATAGTCTCTCGTTAGAGGTCGCTGAACAAGTCGGAAGGCGTCAATTGAAAAGAATAATCGGGGAGACTGAAGGAGGAAACATTCTGCAGTCCCAGATGGGTGTAAGCGGAGAAGCGTTTAGTGATCGGATCGACCACCCAGATGTTGGCGACGCCCCAAGCGAGATACTCTTCGAGCTTCTGCATAAGGTCGGAGTGGCGGTCGTCCTTGGAGAGGATTTCGATTGCGATAAGGGGAGGCGTGTCCGGAACCGGTTGCTGCGGCGGTTGTGTAAAAACAGCAACATCCGGAATGCGATACACGCCTGATGCGATTTTCATTCGCAACTCAGCGCAAGCCAATAGGCCATGCGTTCGCCTCAAGCTCTCAAACAGAGCCGCGAGCAAAACCTGAATTCTTGAATGTATATAGTCTGGCATCGCGCGCTCGACAATCTCGCCATGCACGAACTCGGCGTCATGCTCGAACGTCATCCGCAGATACTGCTCAGCCGTGATTTGGGTCTTGGTGGCCACCTGTGGGAAGCATAGCACGTCGCGCCAGCCCCGGATTTCCGCCATCTGGCTGCTAAATCAAGCATTTCGATGCCAAGGTCGCGCTTCTATGAGTGGTCACGCTATAATATGGCTTACCCCACGAGAGGCGCCTTTCGCGGCGCTCTTGGAGAGTGAATGGCTTACGTAATTGCAGAACCTTGTATCGGAACTAAAGACGCGGCCTGCGTGGATGCCTGCCCGGTGGATTGTATCCACCCCAAGAAAGACGAACCCAACTTCGGTGACGTGAACATGATCTACATCGATCCCGTGGAGTGCATCGATTGTGGAGCGTGCGTTCCCGTTTGCCCGGTGTCGGCGATCTTCGCCCTCGACGATCTGCCGGAGAAGTGGTCCAATTTTGCGCAGACCAACGCCGAGTACTTCGGACGTTAACACTCCTACGGCCGGTACACCGCGGAACTAGTATCCGTCTCCCAGACTTTCACCTCTGACACTCGCACCGGGACCTCGTTCTTAAGCCCACCGCTTACCCGATCATAAAAATACTTCGCGATGTTTTCAGCCGACGGGTTGAGCTCGTCAAAGGGCGGCAGGTCATTGATGAACTGGTGGTCGAGATAGTCGATCACTCCGCCGATCAGGCTCTTCACATCCAGGAAATCCACCAACAGGCCGGTGGAATCCAGTTGGTCGCCTTGGACGGTGATCCGGATGCGGTAATTGTGGCCGTGCACGTTCTCGCACTTGCCCTTGTAATTGCGAAGGGCGTGGCCGGCCGCAAAAGTTTGTTCAACAGAAACTTCAAACATCGAAAAAGTTCTCTACGTCGCTCAAGTTGGTAGTAAAACCGTAGTCCGGCAGGCTATCGAAGAATACCTGGCCGTAGCGTTGCTTGGTAATACGATTATCCAGCAAAACCAAGGCCCCGCGATCGGTCTTGCTGCGGATCAGCCTCCCGAATCCCTGCTTCAATGTTAGCGCCGCCTGAGGGATCTGATAGTCGTAGAACGGATTGCCGCCATCTTCCCGGATTCGCTCGATCCTGGCCTCCACGACCGGGTCGCTCGGGACCGCGAACGGCAGCTTGTCGATGATGACGCAGCTCAACTGATCGCCTTGCACGTCCACGCCCTGCCAGAACGACGAAGTCGCGAACAAGACGCAGTGCGGCGTACGTCGAAACTCATCCAGCAGCGCGTTTCGCGGACCGGTGCCTTGCAGGAGCGTCGGATAGTCGATCTGAAGCGACACCTGGTCATAGACGATCCGCATCTGCTGATAACTGGTGAAGAGCACGAAGGCCCGGCCGCGGCTGTGCTGCAGGACACGCGTCACTTCCTCGGCGGCGCAGCGGGGGAACGCGGGCGAACGAGGGTCGGGCATGTGCTGCGGTACATATAACAGGACCTGCTTCTGATATTCGAAGTGACTCGGGACCACCAAAGACCGGGTGTGCCGGATTCCCAGGCGCTTCTCCGTGAAGTCGAACGTTCCGCCCACAGCCAGCGTCGCCGAGGTCATTATCACGGTGTCGAGCACGTCGAACAGCTTTTCTTCCAGGACCGAGGAGACATCGATTGGCGTGGCCTGTAGCAAACAGCCGCGGCCGCGCCGCTCGATCCAATAAACATAAGAACGATTGTCGCCCTTGCTCCAGAAGGTCAGACGCTGCTGCAGCTCCTGCGTCCTGCGGAATAGCGGAATCACCTCATCTGGGGCGTTCTTGACCAGTTGCAGATGCGTGGCCACCAGTTCGAGAGCACGCTGTACGTCGTCATAGGCGTCTTCATTCTTCTCAAAGAAGGCCGTGTGGCCTTTGAATCCAGTGCGTCCCTCGGTTTCGCCGAAGAGGGCGAAGAACTGCGTGGCACGATCGTCGAGCGTATCAAGAGTACGATCTAATTCGCCCGACCCCAATTGCTTGGTCCGCGAAATCTGCGCGATGTCATGTACCAGTTCCTGGAATTGATAATTGCTGATGCCGATGCCGAAGTACCTTCCGGCGACATCTTCGATTTCGTGCGCTTCGTCGAAGACCACGGCCGCGTACTCCGGGATGATGCCGCCGAATTCCTCGTCCTTCACTGCCAGGTCCGCGAAGAACAGATGGTGGTTAACAATGATGATGTCGCTCTCGTTCGCCCGCTGGTGCATTTGGGTAATGAAGCAGCGTTCGAACTGCTTGCACTTCTGGCCTGTGCAAAGCTCGCGCCGGGCATCCACTTTGTGCCAAGCCGAGCTACCCTCGGGCAGAGTCTTGATCTCAGCGCGATCGCCGGTAGTGGTGGTCGTTTCCCATTCGCGAATGATTTGAAAGTCGGCGATCTCTTCCAGGCCCGTCAGAATGGGCTCGCGTTCGGCGTCATAAATCTTCTGCCGGCACGCGAAATTGTTGCGGCCCTTCATGTAGCTCACTTCGAGCGGCCGGTCAAAATGCTTTTGTAAAAAAGGGATATCTTTATAAAACAGCTGCTCCTGCAGGTTCTTGGTTCCGGTCGAGACAACCACGCGCTTTCCCGAAAGGATAGCCGGGACCAGATAGGCCAGAGTCTTGCCGGTGCCGGTTCCCGCGTCCACCAGCAGGTGTTTCTTTTCGGCTAGCGCCGATTCCACCGCTTCGGCCATCTCTAGCTGCCCCGGCCGGAATTCGTAGCGCGGATGCCACCGCGAAAGCAGGCCGTGCCGCGAAAAGAAGTGACGCGCGGTGAGTTCCTTGGCGGCCGAAGACATCACTATTCATTCTAAGCAGCCACGGGGCGAAACGAACGTTATCGGCACGAACGGTCAAGCCACGGTAAAATCGAGGTACTTATGCGAATTAAGGTCGTCCTGTGCGCTTTGTTACTTGTGGTGAGCCTCACGGCCCGCCAACCAGTCCATTCCCAACACGCCATGGTGGTAGCGCAGGAGCCGTTGGCTGCCGACGTCGGAGTCGCCGTTCTCAAGGCCGGCGGAAATGCGGTGGATGCCGCGGTGGCGGTCGGTTTTGCACTAGCGGTCACATATCCGTTCGCCGGCAACATCGGCGGCGGCGGGTTCATGCTGGTGCGATTCGCGGATGGCCGCGCGACATTCATCGATTTTCGCGAGAAAGCGCCCCTCAAGGCCTCCCGCAATATGTATTTGGACGCCAATGGCAAGCTCACCAGGGACAGCTTGGTTGGGTGGCGCGCATCCGGCGTTCCCGGATCGGTACGCGGCTTCGAGCTGGCGCACAAGAAGTACGGCCACAAGTCCTGGAGTGAAGTGCTGGACCCCGCGGTGAAGTTGGCTTCGGACGGTTTCACCGTTTCCTACAGCCGTTCGGAATCGTTGCAAAGCCCGGGGACCACCAAGCTTCTGTCGCAATTTCCTGAGTCAAAGCGGATATTTTTGGCTGCGAAATATGGCGACAAGCTCGTTCAACCCGAGCTGGCCGCGACTCTGAAGCGCATCCGGGAGCATGGCGCAAGCGAATTCTACGAAGGCGAGACCGCCAGGAAATTCGCAGCCGCCATGGAAGCTAACGGGGGATTGATCACGGTGGATGACTTGAAACAATATCAGGCCATCGAGCGTACGCCGTTGCGCGGGCACTATCGCGATTACGAAGTCGTCACCTCCCCTCCACCCAGTTCGGGCGGCATCGGTATCCTTCAAATGCTCGGCATGCTGGAGGGCTCTGGGTATGAGAAGACGGGCGCTGGATCAGCCGCAACGATCCACTATGTTGCTGAGGTGATGCGACGGTTTTACGCCGACCGCAGCGAGTACTTCGGCGACCCGGATTTCGTCAAGGTGCCCATGCCCAAACTGCTCGACCCGCGCTATATCGCGAGCCGCCGTAACAGCATCGATCCTCAGCACGCTACGCCGAGCGATCAGATTCGTCCAGGGGATCTCGGCCCTTACGAAAAGACCGAGACCACGCACTATAACATCGTGGACAGCGAGGGCAACGCCGTGGCGGTCACCTACACGCTGAATGGCGGTTATGGCAGCGGCGTCACTGTTCCGGGTCTTGGATTTCTGCTCAACAACGAGATGGACGACTTCGCGGCTAAGCCGGGCGAGGAAAATCTCTTCCACCTGATTCAGGGCGAAGCCAATGCCATCCAACCCGGCAAGCGCCCGCTATCATCGATGACACCAACCATCCTGGTACGCGACGGCAAACCATTCCTGGTGCTGGGCGCACCGGGCGGATCGCGCATCATCAACGGTGTTCTGCAAGTAATCCTGAACGTGGTGGACTTTCACATGAACGTGCAGGACGCTCTAGATTGGCCGCGCGTCCATCATCAATGGATGCCGGATCAATTGTATTTGGAGAAGGGCATCTCGCCCGATACGATCGCCATTCTGAGCGCTATGGGGCATAAGATCGCGCCCTACGAAACCACCAATCCGGTGGTCGCGCGCGTAGAGGCGATCCTGAACGACAAAGGTTGGCTGCAGGGCGGTGCGGATGGCCGCGGCGAAGCGAAAGCGGAAGGATACTAAAGAGCCGAATGGAGCACGTCCTATCGACCCACATATTTGTAAACCATCGGCTAACGACGTTTTGGCTGGAGAAGATTTGGCAGGCGGGAGTGCCCGCTGTCGAGATATTCTGCGCGAGGCAGCACTTGGACTTTCGCGACAAGGCGCAGATCAACGAGCTCGGTCATTGGTTCCGGGATTCGGAGTTGAAGATACACTCGCTGCACTCGCCCATGTACAGCGATGACATGTGGGGCCGATCGGGTCCAAACTCTTATATCAATATCACCGAGCCTCTAAAATCGAAACGGATGATTATGCTGGATGACGTCAAACGCGCTTTAGACATAGCCGATGTCATCCCCTTCCGCTATTTGATCCAGCATATCGGCGCCTATGAAGAGGAGTACGACGAACGCAAGGTGGAATCTGCGTTTACGGCGCTGGAGGAGATTAACCTGTTTGCGCGCGAACGGGGCGTGGAAGTGCTGCTCGAAAATATTCCGAACCAGTTTTCGAGTGCCGAGCGGCTCGTGAGTTTTCTGGACCAGACGCATCTGAAGATGAACTTCTGCCTGGATGTCGGGCACGCCAATATGAACGAAGGCATCTCTACGGCATTCAGTGTCATGAAAGGCCGCATCCGGTCCACTCACCTGCACGACAACAATGGCACGGAGGACAATCATTTCTGGCCGTTTTACTCCCCCGCAGGGACCATCGACTGGAAGGACACTATGCGGTTGCTGCGATCGCAGCCCGACCAGTACCCGCTGCTTCTTGAATTGAGGGAATTTCCCGAGCATCCGCTTCCCCAATCCTTCGAGGTTGTGAAGCAAATTTTCGAAAAGCTCGAGACTGTTTGATGTCCTATCCCAGAATCAGAATCGAAGACGCCGGCAAGCACGCCGGTGAACCGGTGGAAATCGCCGGATGGCTTTATAACTTGCGCAAGTCCGGCAAAATTGTCTTCCCGCTCCTGCGCGACGGCAGCGGCACCATGCAGTGCGTCGCGGTCAAGGCCAACGTCGATGCGGCGCTCTTCGACACATTGAAGGACCTGACACAGGAATCGTCCGTCATCCTACGCGGCAAGATCCGGGCCGAGCAGCGAGCGCCCGGTGGCTACGAAATGGACGTCGAGGGCGCCGAAGTGGTGCAGCGCGTGCCAGAGTCCGATCCCTACCCTATTACGCCCAAGGAACACGGCACCGATTTCTTGATGGACCATCGCCATCTCTGGTTGCGCAGTAAGCGCCAGCATGCCGTCATTCGCGTGCGCCACGAAGTCATCAAGGCAGTGCGTGATTATTTCGATTCGCACGGCTTCACTTTGGTCGACACGCCCATTTTTACGCCGGCTGCTTGCGAAGGCACCACGACGTTGTTCGAAGTGAATTATTTCGACGACGAAAAAGTCTACCTAACCCAGTCCGGCCAGCTTTATAACGAGGCCGACGCGATGGCGTTCGGAAAAGTGTATTGCTTTGGGCCCACCTTTCGAGCCGAGCGATCGAAGACCCGCCGCCACCTGACGGAATTCTGGATGGTGGAACCCGAGATGGCCTACGCGACCCTTGAAGACGTCAAGCAAGTGGCCGAGGAGTTGATTGTGTTCGTGGTGGGACGGGTGCTGGAGAACCGTCGCGCGGACCTCGCCGCCCTGGAACGCGACATCACCAAGCTTGAAACCGTCAAGGCTCCATTTCCACGCATGAGCTACGACGACGCTGTGAAGGCTCTCCAGCAGAAGGGCAGCGAGATCCAGTGGGGCGGCGATTTCGGCGGCCCCGACGAAACCATGATCACCGAGGGACTCGATCGCCCGCTGATGGTAGACCGCTACCCGACTCAGGTAAAAGCGTTTTACTTCGAGCCCGATCCCGACCGGCCGGAGCTGGCCTTGGGTGTGGACGTCATCGCGCCCGAAGGATATGGCGAGATCGTCGGAGGCGGGCAGCGCATCCACGATCTGAATCTTCTGCTGAAGCGCCTGGAAGAGCACAACCTGCCGCGCGAAGCATTCAACTGGTATATCGATCTCCGCAAATACGGCACGGTTCCGCATGGAGGTTTCGGAATGGGCATCGAGCGCTTCGTCGCGTGGATGTGCGGACTGGAGCACATCCGGGAGACCATTGCGTTTCCCCGAATGCTCTATCGCACGCGGCCTTGAAGGACGTAGCCATGCGCCATTCCCACATAACCATCATCGGAGTTCCGCTTGATCTCGGGGCGGGGCGCCGCGGCGTCGACATGGGCCCATCCGCGGTGCGCGTGGCGAATTTGAACGCCAGGCTCAGCGAAATCGGCTTCGAAGTTGAAGATCTCGGCAACGTCCCCGTGGCGCAGCCGGAAAGTCATCCTGAAGGTCAGCCGCACGCGAAGTATCTGCCCCAGATCACGCAAACTTGCACCCACCTTGCGGAGCTGGTGGAGAAGCAAATGTCGGCGGGAAAGTGCCCATTGATTCTGGGTGGCGATCATTCTCTCGCCGTGGGCACGGTCTCGGGTGTTTCGAAACACCTTCGCGATCGCGGCGAAAAGCTGGGCATGATATGGATCGATGCGCATACCGACATGAACACTCCCGCCACCAGCCCTAGCGGTAACGTGCACGGCATGCCGCTGGCTTGCTGCATCGGTCTGGGACCGAAAGAATTGACCGATATTTTCGGTTTCTCACCTAAAGTGGCGCCGGAGAACGTCGCGCTGGTCGGAATTCGTTCCGTCGATGACGACGAGCGCGACAACGTGCAGAGGTCCGGGGTTCATGCCTTTACGATGCGGGATATCGATGAGCGCGGCATGCGGTCGGTGATCGAAGAATCAATCCGGATCGCGGGCACTGGAACCGCGGGCTTTCACGTGTCGCTCGACATGGACGCGGTCGACCCGCGCGAGGCGCCCGGCGTCGGCACACCCGTGCGCGGCGGCATCACTTATCGCGAGGCCCACCTGGCCATGGAAACAATGTGCGACTCGGGCCGCATGACGTCCATGGAAGTGGTGGAAGTGAATCCGGTGATCGATGAAGTGAACCGGACAGCGGCTTTGGCCGTCGAATTAGTGATGTCGGCCATGGGAAAAAGGATTCTGTAACGAATGAAGACGCGCGTGGCGGTGATTTACGGCGGGCGGAGCGGAGAGCATGAGGTATCGCTGCGCTCGGCCAAATCCATCATCGATGCCATGGATCCTGAGAAGTACAAGGTCCTGCATTATTTGATTTCGAAGGAAGGCAAATGGAGCCCCCGGCCGATCGTGCCCGAGCCGCGCGCGAATCCGGAGATCGACGTGGTTTTTCCAGTCCTGCACGGTACATTTGGTGAGGACGGCACGGTGCAGGGCTTGCTCGAATTGGCCGACTTGCCCTATGTCGGAGCCGGAGTGCTGGCTTCGTCGTTGTCAATGGATAAGGAAATGATGAAGCGTGTCGCCGCCGCGCGTGGACTGCCGGTAGTAGATTATTGTGTCGTGCCCTGCTCCTCGGGTTGGGTTAGCGATTTTGGTTTTCCCTTATTCGTGAAGCCGGCCAACCTGGGATCGTCGGTCGGGATCTCCAAGGCCCGCAATTGCGAGGAGCTGAAATCCGCGCTGGAGCTGGCGGCGTCTTATGATCGAAAGGTGATCGTGGAGCGCGGCATCATCGGGCGCGAGTTCGAATGTTCGGTGCTGGGCAACCAAGATCCGGTCGCCGCTGTCCCGTGCGAGATTCTTCCATCGCGCGATTTCTACGACTACGACGACAAATATCTGCTCGAAAAAGCCGAGACGGTAATTCCCGCCAATCTATCGCCGGAACAGACCGCGGAACTGCAGCGGCTGGCCGTGGAGTGCTATCGCGCGGTGGAGTGCGAAGGCATGGCGCGCGTCGATTTTTTACTGGAAAGCGCCACCGATACGCTGTACATCAACGAGATCAACACCATTCCAGGTTTTACGTCTATCAGTATGTACCCGAAGATGTGGGAATATTCAGGCCTCCCCATGCCTAAGCTCATCGACCGGCTGATCGAGCTGGCCCTGGAGCGGCATGCGGTCAAGAAACGACTGCGTTACACGAAGTAAATGCTCGCTCCGCTTTTCTTCTTTTTTGCGCCTCCTCCGGCGGCCGAAGACCTCGACGGCCTCCTGAAGCGCTTCACTCAACTAGTGGCCATCGTAGAGAGCCAGGCGGCGGATAAGGTGAACAGCGAGCAAGCCATCTACGGCGGGGCGATTCCAGGCATGTTGCGGGAGCTTGATCCCCACTCGATTTTCTTCGATCCCCAGCAGAACCAGCAACTGAAGGAAATGGAAAGCTCCGAGCGCAAGGGGTTCGGGACCGTAGTCTCGATACTCCCGGGCCGCGTGATTATCCTCCAGGCGCTGCCTGGCACGCCGTCGGCCAAGTCCGGGCTGCAGCCGGGCGATGAGATCGTGGCGGTGAACAACATCGCTCTGGCCCGCTTGGAGTTTGACCAGATCATCGAATTTCTGAGCCAGGCGCGGCAGCATCAGGCGCAGCTCATCGTACGGCGTCCGGGCAATGTACGGCTGCTCGACTTCATCCTGGACCCCGCGCTGGTCGATTCCCCGAGCGTCGATCGAGCGTTCCTCCTCAAGCCTGGTGTCGGCTACGTCCGCGCCAACGGCTTCGATCCGCAGACCGCAAAGCAGCTCAAAGCGGCGATCGAGAATCTTGGCGGCGAAAAGCTAAAAGGTCTGGTGCTCGATCTGCGCGACAATCCCGGCGGCGTGGTGCAAACGGCGCTCGAAGCCGCGTCCTACTTTCTCAAACCCGAGCAGCGGATACTCAGCGTGAAGGGGCGCAGCATCCAGGGCCAGGACGTCGATACGCCCAAGACCGCGACGCCTTACTCATTTGCTGTCGCGGTGCTCGTGAATGCTAAAACGGCCAGTGCAGCCGAAATCGTCTCGGGGGCTCTGCAAGACCACGATCGCGCGACCATCATCGGCCAGCCGACCTTCGGAAAAGGACTAGTGCAGAACGTGTTCCCGCTATCGGGCAACACGGCGCTCGCGCTGACCACGGCCTTTTATTACACGCCGAGCGGGCGGTCGATCCAGAAAACTTTGCCGAGCGGCCATCTGGAGATCGAGAAACAGAAGGACGAGTTTCGGACGGACTCGGGACGTGTCGTAACTGGTGGCGGCGGCATTCAGCCCGATGTTTTGATTACGCCGGAGCCGACGACACAACTGCGCCTCGCCTTGGACGCGAGCGCGACGATCACTTCCTTCGCCACCGATTTCATCCAGAGGAACAAGATCACCGATGCCTTCGAGGTAACACCCGCGGTCCTGGAGGAATTTCAGGTCTATGCCGCCGAGCACAGCATCCAACCGCCGGTGGGCGAGTGGGTGCGAGAGCGCGAGTGGGTTCAGAACCGGCTGAAGCAGGAGATTTTCAACCAGGCGCTGGGCGTCGCCAAGGGCGATGAAGTGGAAGCCCAGCGTGACCCCGCGATCCGCGCGGCCCTTTCCAAATTAAATTAGCTAGGAAGCGGCGGCGAGCTCGCGGTCGGGCTCGCAGTAAGCCTCATCGAGGCGGTCGCGACGCTGGATGAAGGTCTGGATTTCAGCCGTCGAAAAAACAAACCCATCTTGGGCGGGATCGTAAGGGATGTCGCGGCCTGCGTGCATCTGGAGAATCTCGGCGGCGTCGTTCATTTGACGCCGTTCGTGTTCGCGGCGCTCGGCTTGGATCTCGCGGAGCTGCTTGAGCGTGCGGTCGAACAGGCGTGCGAGGCGCTGCTCGTAAATACTGATGTTGGCGAGGGCGCGGCTTTGGTGATGGAAGGCTTGAGCGAGGGCGAGGGCTCCCGCGGCTCGGGGTTCATTGGTGCGGATGGAATCGAGCTGGTCCTCGGCGGCGAGGGTGAGGAAGGTGGCCTCGATGGCGGGGACGCGATTGAGGCGCCACGTAGAGTCCCCGAGCGATTGAACGAGCTGGTCTTCGAGCGCGCCTTTGGGCTGAAACTGATCGACGAAGCGCTGGAGGTGGCTCTCGTAGGCGGCCAGGTCTTCGGTGGGCAGGACGACAACGTGTCCAGTGAGGCCGTGGCGCAGAGCGTTCAGGGAAGAGCGCTGTTTGCCGGCAGGCGTCCGGGGTCCGGTGGAGTGTTCCGAGTTGGCGCGATTGACGGCGGCGCGGGCGGGATTTCCATTCGATGACGGGGTCATAGGTTCTTTGCTCCTGACATCTAGATAGCATGCGAGCGGATGGTTTCGGCAGTTTTTAGTTCAGGAAGTTGTTGAAAGCAGAGGAAAGAGGGGAGTGGGAAGCTTGGTGACCGGCGGCGATTCTACCGCGCTGGATCGCATGTGGGGGGCAGGGCACGCAAGGATTCCTCTTGGCGGTGTTCAAGGACCAGTTCAATCGCCTCACGAAGGTTCGCCAGACATTCTTCACGCGTCTGGCCTTGACCATTAGCGCCGGGCACTTGGGCGCAGTACGCGATATACCATGGACCGTCTTGCTCGACTATGGCGGTGAACTCGTTGCGCATGCGTACATTTTACCGCTGCCGCAGATCTTGAACAGGCTGCCTACTGGGGTTTGAATGCACGGTAGTGTCCTAAATCTGTGTGGGGCGGCGTGCCGCGAGGTAGTTAAGTTTAGAACGGGTCGTATTCTTCTATTCCAGTGCCACCACAGCCGGAACATTTTCCTGGCAGATTCGGCTCTTGACCGCACCCTGGACACTCAAGATCGCTGTTTATTTCCATCCAAACTGGATCGCGATCATGAATATCGTTTTGACAAACTCCAGAACCTTCACAGGCTGGGCATTCACGTTCCATGATGCCCAATGTAACTCAAATACCCAGGACTGCTGGTATGTCCCTATAGTGCGGACCTGCTGTTTTCGCGGGATAGGGGCCTAAATCTGTGTAGGCCCGCGCTATCCCTTTGGTGACGTGAGGGTCACTTGCGTGGACTCTAGCACAGCCGAGGCTAGGCGCATAGTCTCGGGGTTTGGTTGAGGAATATCAAAAGTGCAGTTTACAAAGGTTACATTCTCAAGGATTAGGCTTCCGCCCTGGTAAGTTATCCGCATGTTTTCGAAGATAGTGTTTATGTAGTAGCTCCCATCCAGCGTTACTTCGCCGCCAACAAAGCGTAGGTACGCAGTACACTTGTCGCCACCGGAAGTGCTGAAAATTAGAATCCCCTCCCCTACCTGATGGACCTGCCAAGCGCCTTTGGTGCATGGAACGGTTTCACCAGTGACGTAGGCGTTGGTAAAATCCGCCGCCTCTTTTGGCTTTGGTGTCCGCGATAGTCGCGCCCAATGATATTGAGGAACGTATGACAGATTTAGCAACGATCGATACTCAACTAGATCTCGTGCTACGCTCCAAGCTCCCAGGTCGGAGGGTGACGCCTTAACGAATTGAGTTCCGACCTGCTGCGCAACTTGCTCAGGCAATCGCGACGATGGGTGTTTTTTCAATTCGGCAATCACGTTTTTTACGGTAGCTTGACTAGTTGGATTGTTGGGAGACAAAGCAGCGCTGGAAAGACGCATGGTCTTCTCTATAACATCCAAGCGGTCACTGGTATGCGTTTTGAATACGGTATATCCATTCCATTGGACTAGTGTGAAAATTGCGATAGCAACCATCGCCCCAAGCGGCGACCAGGATTTGAATTGCGTTAGTTTGGATCGTGCATGCTCATCGAAAGCTTCGTGTACAGCCTTTTTGATTTCAGTAGCGACGTCTTTTTTAATTGCCATGTCTTCGGCTTCAAGCGTGAGATAACACATCTTCCCCTGACCTCCCCATGCTAGACTCAAGGCAGGCCGTTAGAGATGGTTGAAGTGTACTCGCGATACCCTTCAGCTAGTTTCTACGCCAACAGTTCCGTAATTTCCCAAACGTGATCGGCGATGCCACTTTGCATCGCCGGGGTCACGCGCAAACTCCTATGAACCCGGCCAAAGTTATACCACGCGAAATGCAGGCACAACGCTGCCCATAGGTTATCCCATTTCTTGCTAAAGGCGTTAGTCAGGCGGGTTAACCTACGCATTTGCATGCGCATGGTGAGATTTTGCCGCTCCACAATTGACGTGCAAATTCTTTTCGGATCGGGGTTACCGATGACTGGGACTCGCTCCGTTGACACTACCTCGGCGGGAGAATACCGGCGTTCGCCTTCCGGCGTGGCGCGATAAACCTTGATGAGCTGAGCGAAATCCATGCGGTCGCTTAGTGTATTCTCAATCGCGCTGGGGTAGCTCCCGAATCCATCAGCAGTGAGCTGGAACGGCTGCGCGGCTGTTGCGTGCCGCAATCCTTCGATAAAGATATTCGTGGTCGCTTGGTCGCGTTTTCGAGAGCAAAGTTGAGAACTAGCTTCGTGTTTCGCTCGATTGCGACGAAACAGTAGTTGTCGCCAAAGCTCGGATCGTGCTCCGGTCGGTTGGCCCGCTCCTTGCAGAAAACCCAACCCCAAATTTCATCGAGCTCCACGTCCCTACACGGCACATTTACGATTTTCTCGCTCATCAGTTTCTCGCAGTGCTCGCCAGCTTTCACCAGCACGCGAAGAATCGTATCGCGGTGAACGTTAGTTAACCGTTCGATGCTGCGGATGCTGATGCCTTCGACCAGCATTTTGAGAATCGTCTCCGCCTTCTCCATCGGCAGGTACATGCCGTCTAGCGGCTTCTCGCGAGGCTCCAGGAAGGTTTTGGAGCATTGCTGGCACTTGTACCGCTGATGTCCTTTGCGGTCTTTACCGTGCTTCTGGCACTGAGTCCGGCAACTGTGGCAGGTCATGGAATCTCCTCTTGAGTTCCACAGCCTGAAGCCGGATAATGAGATTGCGAGTCTGATACGGCTTAGGCTGTGTTGGATTACAAGCCCTGGTCGGTGCTTCAACACTGGCCGGGGCTTTTGACTTCATGATTGATTCTAATGCTTGCCTTGCAAGCAGTCAAGAGAAATGTTAATGCTTGCCAAGTAAGTATTGACAGATGCTTGCCAAGCATGTATCCTGGAAGTCATGAAGGTTGTCAAAATGGTTTCGAAGTATGCCGCCAAGGGCGGTCAAGCGCGGGCCTCCGTGTTGACCTCGGAGCAGAGAAAAGAGATTGCTAGAACTGCTGCCCGCGCTCGATGGGGCGAACCTGAAGAGGATAAAAACAAGCAAGCATCGGCCGCTGGCAAGGCGTTGAAACCAAAGGGCAATTTGGAAAACGGGCCGATTCTGCCTATCGCGTTGTTTCCTGGAAAATTAACTATTGGGAACGTCCAGTTCGTTTGTTATGTCCTCGACAACGGAAAGCGCGTCATGGCTCAGCGTGAGATTGTTCGATTGCTGACGGGAAGGGTTAGCGGCGATCTTGGGGCCTATCTGAAAGCGCAAGCTCTTTCCAGATACATCGACACCGAGGAACTCGCTGGACAAACAATCCAGTTTTCGATACCTGGAACCCAATATAAGGGCATCGGCTACGAAGCCACTCTGCTGTTAGACATATGCGACGCTTACCTGCGGGCCCGGGAAGAAGGGAAGTTAGCAGAGAGTCAATTGGAACTAGCTAAGCAAGCTGAAATCATTACACGAGCATGTGCGAAGGTCGGAATTATCGCTCTGATCGACGAAGCGACGGGATACGGTGCCTTTAAGAAGAAGCAGGAGTACCAGCTAAAGCTTCAAGCGTTCATCGCCGAAGACCTTCAAGAATGGGCTTTGATGTTCCCCCATGAATTTTGGTTCGAACTGGCACGCCTCGAAAGTGTTCACTATTCGCCGAGATCCAGGCCACTTCGGTGGGGCAAATATATCATGGCTTTCGTTTATGATGCGGTTGACGGCGATGTTGGAAAAGAGCTTCGGAAGAGGAATCCTGATCCGCACTTCAAGCAGAATCATCACCAATGGCTGAAGGAATTCGGACGGCAGAAAGTGCATGACCAAATCGAGCGCGTAATCACCATTATGAAACTCTGCAAGGACATGAACGACTTTCGGGAAAAGTTCGCTAAGGTCTTCAAGCGGAGCGCTTTTACCGCGCAGATGACGTTCGATTGGGAACTTCCTACGTGAGCCACTGGCGGCCCGCCATGCCGAGGCCGCCACCAAGCCCACACAGATTTAGGACACTACCGAATGCACTGTCCCTAATTTCCTGGGTATAATTCAATCGAATGGACATCTACGACGAAGTGGTCCGTTTGCGCCGGCTGGGCCAGAAATGCGCCCTGGCGACCATCGTGCAGGTTAATGGATCCATTCCCAGCTACGAGAGCGCCAAACTGCTGGTCCGCGAAGACGGTTCCATGATCGGGACCATCGGCGGAGGCTGCGTCGAGGCCGAGGTCTGGAACGCGGCCCGCGAAGTCATGCAGCAGGAGCGCGCCCGGCAGATGAACTTCAGCCTCGGACAGGATGCCGCCTATGACAACGGCCTGATCTGCGGAGGACAACTCAGCGTTTTCGTCGAACCAGTGATCCCCCAGCCGCGCCTGTTCATCTTCGGCGCCGGCCACATCTCGAAGAGCATCTCCAAGTTCGCCACTATGGCCGGGTTCGCCACCGTGATCGTCGATAATCGTGAGGCCTTCGCTAATCGCGACCGGTTCCCGGAAGCCGATGAGATTCACTCCGAAGAGTACGAGGAAGTGTTCCCCAAGCTGGTCATCCGTGACACCAGCTATATCGTCATCGTGACGCGCGGCCATCGCGACGATATGCGCGTGCTGCGCTGGGCGGTGGAAACAAACGCCAAGTACATCGCCATGATCGGCAGCAAGCGCAAGGTGATCGGCGTCGTCAAGGAACTGGAGAAGGAAGGCATCTCGCGCGCGGCCTTCGAACGCGTCTTCGCGCCCATGGGTCTCGATATCGGGGCCATCAC
>Ga0210401_10001493_pt1 | contig 27078 bp, 18 predicted proteins | sample IncBWH32MmetaG_FD_150866 | JGI IMG/M metagenome (GOLD analysis project Ga0210401, IMG submission 150866) | Forest soil microbial communities from Barre Woods Harvard Forest LTER site, Petersham, Massachusetts, United States - Inc-BW-H-32-M | ecosystem: Environmental > Terrestrial > Soil >...
CATTGTGATCCAGAGATGTAAAGCGGCTCGCCGGCGACCAAATTCGGTCTTGGATAGGCGCCCGATATTGTGGATGTGAGCGCGAGCGCGTTGAACGGGAAACCGTTCCGTGCCACGACAGCGGCCTTGAGTGACCAGTTGCCGGAAATCGCCCTCAGAAGCCTGCCGCCGCCTGCTCGCGGCAAATCGTAAGTCACCGCCCCTGAAAAGCTCTTGCGAACGTCGAAATCAGACGACGCGTAGTCCCTTGCAGCCGATACGACGGCACTCGACACGGTCTCAATGACATCATTTGAAGCGTTATCGAGCGAATGGGACCAGGTGTAGTTTGCAAGGACTTGCAGGTGCTTGGACACCATCCGTCGATACTGGACTTGGAGTGCATTGTAGTTTGACCGCGCGTTATTCTGCGTGAGAACAAATGACCCCGCAAAATTGGCATTCGGCTTGGCCAATCCCTCTTGCCTCAGAAGCTCTCTTCCTGCCTGGCCGACATAGGTGAGAGAAAGAGCTTGTTGTCCGGCGAATGCTTTCTCCAGCGCAATATTCCACTGATACGACCTCGGGAGTTTCAGATCAGGAGAAAAGCCGTGAGCCGCGTTGGGATAGGGCGGCAGAAGAGACACAGTGGGAAGATAGGCCGCAGGGCCGCTGATCGGGAGCGGAACGTTCAGCGTCGTTTGAGTCAAGAAGTTCGGAAAGTAGAATCCCAGGTAACCTGCCGAATCGGCGCCCAGGTCATAAAAGATTCCCGTTCCGCCGCGCAATACCAGGTCCCCGGATTTCGAGAGCGTATAAGCAGCCCCGATTCTCGGCGCAAAGTTTGTATAGGTCGTATTCCAGAGCGGCGTTCCGAAGGGTGCAAGGCCGAGGTCGGCGGGATTGCTGACATTGGTCCACGAGGCCAGGGTCGTATTTTTTCGCCCCGACGGTGCAGGCGCCAGCTCCCACCTGACCCCATAGGTGAGAGTGAGTCTTTGCCTGGTTTTCCATGAGTCTTGTGCATAGATCGACATAGCCTGACACAGAAAGGAAGAAGGTTTCGTGCTGTCCCCAACCAAGGCAAGCGCCTGTCCCGTCGAGAATAGAGCCGAAACGCTGCTGGCTTCGTAGAGCAACACAGACTGATAAGGCCTCAAATCCAGCAAGATCGTCCGGTAATCTCCGCCGAATTTAAGTTGGTGCGATCCAACCGTAATTCCCAGGTCGTCGGCAAACTCAAGTTGAGTGCTGCGATTTTTGGCAACCGGACCGAGCTCGTAAAAGCCGGTATCGAAAGTCTCAAACGCCAGAAGGGCGCTTCCGGGATTTGCCAAGCCCGGACCGAGAACGCTTGGGTTTGGCGGGGAGGCGCCTCCGAACGAGTCGAGAGCGCTCGAAAAACCAGACCTCTGCTCGGAGTAGTTCGCTCGGCCGTTATCGGAAATTTGCGGGTTGAATGCAATCGTTGTCCCTACCGTGATGGTTCGAGTCCCGACGTTGCTGGTATCGAGTTCGTTCAGGCTTTGCGTTCTCTGAGCCGTCTCCGATGGTGCCTCGTTATACCGCCCGAAGAACGCGACCTTGCTGTTGAGCGTGTGATCGATGCGAATGCTGCCTGCATTGAGGGTTGCCGGGTTCGAGAAGCTTCCCGTAAACGCGCCCGCATAGACACCATTCACAACCGAGCGGTCGTCAGGCTGAGGATAGGCATCGATGAACGGCGCAAGCTGTGCGGGCGCGGTGCCTCGCGCATATTCGGAAGGCACCTCGACGATCTGGGTGTTCGGTTGTCTGAGACGCGCGGCTTCGTACGACAAGAAAAAGAATGTCTTGTCGGTTTGGATGGGTCCGCCCAGAAAGCCGCCGAAATCATTGTGTCGCTCTGGGGCGCGGGCTTTGTGAGCTCTGTTCGCAAACCAGTCGTTTGCGTCCAGAGCGTCGTTGCGAAAATATTCATAGAGGCCGCCGTGAAAAGCGTCGGTTCCCGAACGCGTCGTGAGAATGACTTGCCCACCCGGCGAACGCCCAAACTCGGGAGCGAAAGACGAGGTTTCGATCCGAAATTCTTCGAGCGCTTCAACCGAAGCCAGGCTGCTTGTGCCGCCTACGGCGCTGAACGCTTGCGCTCCCCCAGTCCCCGAAGTGCCGAGACCGAATTCGGGCGAAACACCGAAGTTCGCCGAGACGCCGTCGATGATGAAGTTGTTCGCGCTGGTTCTCTGGCCCGCAACACTAAACTGACCCTGGTCACTTGCATTCGAAGGTGCGATGACGACTCCGGGAGTGAGAGCGAGGAGCGTATTGAAGCTACGGCCGTTGAGCGGCAGGTTTTCAACAAAATTCCGATCCACGACCGTACTTACCGAACCCGATTCGGTATTGATCAGGGGTGCGCCGCCGATGACGGTGACTGTTTCCGACGCCGCTCCGATCGGCAGAGTAAAGTTGATCGCGAGCGCATCTTCTACGTTGAGGACGACATCGGGTTTGATGATCGTTTTAAATCCGGTCTTTCCGACTTGAAGACGGTACGGGCCGGGGGGAAGATTTCGTACGACATACACACCCTCTTCGTTCGACTTCCCGAAATACTGCACGCCGGTCGCATCGTTCACAATCGTGATGTCTGCGCCCGCGATCACGGCGCCAGTCGGATCAAGGACCAGTCCACTGATCGCTCCATTTGGAGTTTGGGCGCCGGCCGGGCCAACGAGCCACAGCGCGACAAATACAAGAAGGGATAATTTACCGAGCCGCACGAGGAATCTCCTCAAACCGAGAAATTTGGTCACACTCCTCGGTTTACGCCGGAGACTCCGTCGTTGTACCAAGCGCGGCTCAAGGCGCCGAACGGGAAAGAGAATTGTGGAGAGCTAGGGATGATTTGGTTCGATTTTCAAATAGGCGAATAACAAAGGCTTGCCGCTCGGCCTTTCGCTGCCGCCATTTGGCTCAACCGTCACAAATACGGCGTTGATCTGTTCAAGCGCGACCGGATCATCCGATTTCAGTACCCACCGTTTCTTCGCTGTGTTGTCTTGATAGAACACTCCGAGATTGAGCGCCTGCTGCGCGTCTCCGTCGCGACGGCCCCACGCCTGGAACGTACTCGCGTTCTTTGCTCCGGATTGCCGGTCCAAGTCGTATGCATAAAAGATCAGGGACTTGCCCTTGGTGTAGAAAATGCGTCCGAAGGGCTTTTGCGTCGTTCCGTCTCGCGCCACGTCGTAAACTTCGGCGATGTACAGATCGCGCGCGCCCATCAAGTCTCGAATGTCGCGGTCATGATCGAGCAGGTCTTCCTGGTTACTGACGGTTTGCTGCGTATTCTTCAGTTCGCCGAGCAAATCCTTGATCTGCACCTCCAAACTTGCCGTTCTGACATTGTCATTTGCGTTCTGTGCTTTCGCGGCATCTAGCTCTCCCCGCAACTGCCCAAGCGACGCCTCGGCCGAATCGAGTCTCTGGTTCAACGTCGCGCGATCCTGCACGCCTTGCAGCGTCTTGGCGTCATTGCCTTGAACGGTTACCTCAAGACTGTCTTTTTCCCTAGTGAGTTTGCTGAGCGCAGTAGTTTCGGTGTCGACTGCGTTCCGCAGGTCGGCGATGGTCCTATCCCGCTCGGCGACCTGGTCGCGGAGCAGCGCACTTTCATGCCCGAGGTCAGCGAGCTGACCCTCAAGCTTCTCCACATCGGAATTGGAGGAAGTCGCCGCTAGGTGTGGGATTGCGGGGGACTGGTGCTTGCCGGCCTGATAGGAGTAAAGAGCCAACGACAAGCCAAGTATCAAGCAGGCAGCGAGCGGTATCCACACCTGGTTCCACGCAATCGAGGAATGGCGTGTGTCCGCTGCACGGCTGCTGAAAGCAGGAGAAGGCCTGGCGTCGGTAGTCGGGAACGCTGCGCGCTCTGATTTCCGGAAGCCACAGGATGCTGCATCCGTGCGGAATTCTTCGTTGCTTCCGACCGCGCCAAGGTGCGAGGCGAGCAGGGGAGCGCCGATCTCGGCCACGGTTTCAAACTCTTTGAGCGCCTTCCGGCAATCGGAACATCCGGCTAAATGGTCCCTTAGCTTGCTCTGCTCACCATCGGTTAGCTCTCCCGACGTAGAGAGGGCACAAAGCGCTAGATATTCGTCGTGCGACTGCATCTTTCCCAGTCCTCGATCAGCCGATCTCTTGATGCCGGCAGGAATTATCGACTCCGCGTATCTTCATCAAACATCTGCTCTCTTAGCTTCTCTAGGGCGCGGTAGTAATGGTGTCTTACATTCCCCAGCGACTGGTCCATTTTCATGCTGATTTCCGCGAATGTGTATCCCTCGAAGAAATGCAGGCGTAATGTTTCTTTCTGATCCTGGGATAGGGCGTTGACTACCTTCTCCAAACCATTACGCCCGAACACCGCCTCGGCGGAATAATCGCACTCGGTGGTTGGTACTCCGACCGTTCGATCCACAGCACCCTCTTGGTTCTGGCCCGCATAAAATTGACGAGCGGAAAGGTATCGTCGGCGCTCAATCGCCCGGTGATAGGTCATCTGGACAATCCAAGAACGCGCCGAGCTCTTGGAGCTGTCGAAAATTGCACACTTGCGCTGAAGGAATAGAAATAGATCTTGCGCGAGATCTTCAGCCTCGGTCGCGTCTCCCAAGATCCGTCTGGCTATCGTGAGTACGAGGCGAGAGTATCGTTTGAACAGTTCCCCCAGTGCCTCACGATCACCTATCGCCGAACGAGCGAGCAATAGTTCGTCTTGGGCGGCGTATTCGACGTTTCGCAAATGTTCAGGCTCATCGGGCCTCACCTTCGCCCGAAGCGACAGAAACGACAGCCGGCTTGCACTCGTAAAGACCAACTGGCCTCACAATAAAGGCTGCAAAATGATGGTTATAACCCGTTGGTTCATAACCATCATCACCATCACACTGACCCCCTCATGCCCAGGCGTCGGCAAATTCAACCCAGGTCGGGTCCCGAACGGGCGTTTGGAATCGTCTTAAGGGATGTGCGACAGAACGCTGGACTGTCGCAGATGGACGTCGACGTGGAGTTCGGCATCGATCGTACGTATTTGAGCGCCATCGAGCGGGGCATTCAGAGTCCTACTCTCAGGATGATCGTCCGATTGTCGGAAGCGTTTCGCGTAAGCCCTTCCGAATTGATGCGCCGGATGGAGAAATCAAGACTCTACCGTAAGTAGGCGCCTTTACCGACGCCATCCGGATAAATAAGGTCACTTATTGTATCTATTACACATGATTTCATCTGTCAAGTATGGCTTTCTGCACCTGCCAAAGATTTGAGGACGCTAGTACGGTGTAACGACAATGCGTCGCAACTGGGCAAAGCTATTTGGCAAGCAACTGGCGAAGCTGCGACACGCCAAGGGAGTTAAGCAACACGAGCTAGAGGACAAGATTGGAAGCGGCGCCCAGTATGTGAGCCATCTTGAAACCGGACGAAGTAAGCCCAGCTTTGACAACGTCTTTGAACTTGCGGACGCACTGGACGTATCTCCGATGGATCTGCTCTTCGTGCAAGGCGTGGACGATGACCAAGACGCCTTACGGAAGCGTATCGATACCCTCATGAAGAGTTGCAGCGAAGATCAACTGAGGAAGATCTATCGCCTCCTGCTTGTTTGCCTCGAAGAGTGACCTTCTGAAGTTGGCTGGCGACTCGGGTTTTAGAATTCGCAACTTCCTTGGTACACCTTAGGCAGCCCGTACGTAAACTCTACGTGCGCGCCGTTGCCACCGGCTTCCGTTCCGGGGCTGTCGACTCTCCGTTTTCTGGGCGGTCGGTCGCGCGACCAATATAAAGAATGAACACAGCGAGCGCCGCGCGTGCGCTAGGATCCATTTCACCCGCCCAACAGAACGGACCGTTGACGGCGAAAAATTCAAGCGTGTTTGTATTGACCGCGACAAAGCCGCGCGACTTGCTGAACGCCAGAAAAAATCAACGGTAGTTAAGAAAGTCAGAGTGCGTCGGCTGTTTTGAAGACGTACCAATGGAACGATCGCGTCCAGTCCGCTACCCTTCCGCCTCATCATCCTGGCGGCGAGCGGGCTCCCTCCTGCTTTTGTTTTTCGCCCTGGCGCTCCTCGCTGCCACTTTTGGAGTCGGGTTCTACAGCGGGACCCTGTCGTCCGTCTTGCTGGCGCTGGTTCTGATCGCCCTTTCGGTCGCAATCTTTCTCCACGTCCGTTTTCTGGTTCTCGCCCGGCACGCGCACCGTGAGACAGTGACGGCTCTGGATGCAACTGAGCAGCGGCTCGGGCAAATGGCTGGCATCATAGGCGAGGTTTTTTGGATGCTGGACGCCGCAACAAAAAGAGTTATCTACGTGAATCAGGCTTTTGAAACTGTTACTGGACGATCGGTTCAGACGCTTGTCGATGACCCTGGTTCCTGCGAGAGTCTCGTCCACCCTGAAGACAGAATTCGGGTGTTAGCGCGCCTGAATAAGACAACGCAAACCGGACAATTCGATGAGGAATTTAGAATTGTTCGCGCCGACGGCGCAGTCCGCTGGATGTGGGTTCGTGGGTTTCCCACGCCCGACGCAAACGGCGCGGTCGCCAGTCTCGTCGGCACGGCTCAGGATGTCTCGGAGAGAAAATCCGCCGAACAACAGATCGCGAGAAATCTCGACCTGGCAGAGTCGGCCCGGGCCGAAACCGACGCGCTTCGCAGGATAACTTTGGCTCTCACCCAGAATCTCAGTATGGACTATGTTTTGGACACTCTCCTTGAGTCCTTGTTGGATTTGATCCCGTGTGAATCGGCGCGAGTGCTTTTGAACGAGACCGAGACGCGCCTGTTCGTGGCGCGTGAAAGAAGGAAATCAGAAACCAAGTGCCGGTCTGAAAAGAACCCTTCCACGTTCGACGCACACGAGAACCGATTCTTGATGCAGGTCATCGCTACCAAGAGCCCGCTGGTTTTTTCTGACACGAACGCCGAAGTTGATTGGAAAAGTTTCGCCGGCCACGCAAAGTTCCGTTCCTGGTTGTGTGTTCCGCTCGTGTCGTCGCAGCAATTTCTCGGAGTGCTTTCTTTGGGAGATGCTCGGCCGCAAGCTTTTAGCCATGAGCATCTCCGTTTGGCAAAGTCGCTTGCGATACCTGCAGCCGTTGCAATTCAGAATGCACGCCTCTTTGAACGCGCCGAGATCTATGGCGCTGAACTCGAGCAGCGGCTCGCCGATCTCGAGTGTGCGCAGCGGGCTTTGGACGACGCCCGACGCAGGCGCGAATTTTCCGAAGAGAAATTCGCGAAAGTTTTTCGGTCGTCCCCGATCGCCTCCTCAATCACGGCGATCGACAAGGGCACTTTCATTGATTTGAATGAAGCCTTCGAGCAGCGCTACGGCTACGTACGAAGCGAGCTAGTCGGTATGACGGCGTTCGAAGTGGGTATTTGGAACAGTCCCGCGGAAGGCAAGGCGATGGTGGACGAGATTCGCTCAAACGGTCGGATAACTGGCCGCCCGACGCGTCTCCGCAACCGTTCCGGCGAGATCCTGGACACGATCTACTCGGCTCAGCTGGTTCACCTGGATGGTCAGCCTTGCATCCTTGCCGTCACCGAAGATGTCCTGACGCTGGCTCGCGCCGAGGAAGCGCTCGCGAGCCGAGCGCGCCCAGTGCATTGATAATCATTCCGGGCGTCGGACAACTCCTCCTGCCTTCGAATTCTCGCGTATCTGTCGACTCATCCGGGTTCGACCGTGTGTCCTTGAGCGTCGCGACTCGATCTCGGTTCACCCGCGTCACTGCTGAATAACCTAATCACGGACGCCTCCGGTTCTATCGGCCGGAGTCTGCTTGTGGAGTTTCCCGAAGTCGGTCTTGGTATCCGCACCGGTTTCTTTCTGCGGCCCTGACCGGCTGCGGGCATCTTTCACGAACGCGAGGAAGCGGCGGGCGAGCTCCCGAATTCGATCGAGTTCCCGGTTTTCGAGCGCATCGGTTGGGATCAACTCGGTACCGACGCCTATTGCCGCCGCCCCCGCCAGGATGAAGTTCCCCGCCGTCTGCTGATTCACTCCTCCCGCCGCGATCAGTGGAATTTGTGGCAGCGCCGTGTTTAGAGCTTTGATGTATTTGTCTCCGCCCACGTAGGCACAGGGAAAGACCTTTACGAAGTCCGCTCCGGCCTTCCACGCCTTGACGACTTCGGTCGGCGTCAAAGCGCCGGGGAGCACAGCGACATTTTCTCTCGCAGCAAACTCGAGAATTTCACTATCAAAGTCCGGAGCAGTCAGGAAGAAGGCCCCTGCATCCAAGCACTTTCGTGCGGTTTCCGTGTCGAGCACGGTGCCTGCACCGACGATCATCTTCTTGTGGTGACGGACAAGATGGGCAATCAGCTCGACCGCTTCAGGTACGGTCATCGTAATTTCGACAATCGGGATGCCGCCCGACGCAATCGATTCGGCCGCAAAATGGGCCTCCTCGGCCGAAGAAACTCGAACAGCGGGAATGATTCCTATTTGCTTGATCAGCGCGCAAACTTCATCTCGCTTCATGGTCGCACTCCCTCGTCGGGTGGAACGATCATATCGCAAGAGATAGTCATTCTTCTGAATCCTAAACAGATCCCTCGGTCTCGGGCTCGGGGAACCGATCGCTCGCGCGTGCAAACCAGGCGTAGAGCGTAGGCAAAAGAAATATGCTGATCAGAAGATCGGACAGCAGGCCTCCGACGATCACGATGGCAAACGGACGCTGTGAATCCGAACCGATTCCGTGGGAGAGCGCAGCGGGCAGCAATCCCAGAGTTGCTACGAGCATCGTCATCAGAATGGGCCGAAGTCTGAGCACGGCTCCCTCCACGGCGGACTTTTCGATCGTGTAGCCCCGGGCGCGAAGCTGATTGATGTACTCGACCATGATGACGCCGGTTTGCACGGAAACGCCAAACAGCGCGAGAAACCCGACGCCCGAAGACACACTGAGATTGGTATGCGTGAGCAGCAAGGCCAGCAAGCCTCCGAGCGGCGCCATCGTCACGTTGGTCAGAGTCAGAAACGCCCATTTCACCGATCGGAACATACCGTACAGGATGATGAAGATCGCGATCAGCGTGCCCGGCAGCACAATGAGCAGCCGCCTCTGCGAACGCTGCTGGCTTTCGTATTCGCCAGCCCAGTCAATGGTATAACCCGGTGGCAGTTTCACGCCGGAATCAACCTTTTTCATGGCCTCTTCGACTGTACTCCCCAAGTCTCTGCCGCGGACGCTGAACTTGATCGCCACGTACCGCGAGTTCGCTTCCCGATAGATTTCCGAGCCGCCGTCGGTCTCACTCACCTTTGTCAACTGCGCAAGCGAGACCCGCTCACCGGCGGGAGACAGCAACCGGATTCTCTCAATCGCTTCCTTTGTGTCTCGGTAGTCCGCTGAGTACCGCAAGACCAGGTCGTATCGCTGCTCGCCAATCAGCACTTGACTGAGCGCATTGCCTCCCACGGCGGTCTGAATCGCGTCTTGAACGTCGGATACGTTGATTCCAAAGCGAGCGGCCTGCTCACGGTCCACTTCGAAATTGAGATTCGGCTGGCCGATGATACGAAACATTCCCAGGTCTTCGACGCCCCGAACGTTGCGCATCACGCCGACAATCTCGTCTCCCTTCGCTTCGAGCGTCTTGAGGTCGTCTCCAAAGATCTTGACCGCGAGCGCTCCTTTGACGCCGCTCACGGCTTCTTCGAGGTTGTCGGAAATCGGTTGTGAGAATCCCCAGAACACTCCCGGTATTTTCTCAAGTTCATGGTTCATGGACCCAATCAGCAGGTCTTTGTTCTGGTGAAAGACAGGCCGCCATTTCTCTTTTGGCAGGAGATCAACAAAGAATTCCATATCGAAGAACCCGGTGGTATCGGTTCCATCGTCGGGACGCCCGATCTGGTTCACGACCTGGGGTACTTCGGGAAAAGAGCAAAGAACCTCACGGGCACGCTCGGCAACTTCCGCGCTTTCGGTCGGGCCGGTACTTGGCGCGAGCGTTCCGCGCACCCAGATGGCGCCCTCATCGAGATGGGGAAGGAACTCCGATCCGATGACTCCTCCAAAGGCCAGGAACATCGAAAATGCGAACAGGACGCCTGCGACTCCGACAGTGACCCGGCGATTCTCAATCGCCCACGTGACTGCCTTCCGGTAGCGAGCCGTGAGGAAAACCATCAAAGGGTTCCTCCACTCTTTCACGCCCGAACGGAACAAAAAGCTCGCCAGGGCCGGAGCGACCAGCATGGAGAAGGTCAGGGCACCAAGAAGAGCAAAGGCCACCGTCCAGGCCATCGGCTTGAACAGCTTTCCTTCGACTCGCTGCAAGGTGAAGATCGGCAGGTACGCCGTGATGATGATGGCGATGGCGTAGAAAACCGGGCGCTGTACCTCGTGCGCGGATTCTCGAATCCGGTCAAGGGGCGTGCGGTAGCCGGTTTCGGGACGATTCAGGTGGCGGACGATATTCTCGATCATCACCACGGCGCCATCGACAACCATTCCAAAATCGAGCGCGCCCAAGGAAAGCAAGTTGGCGGAAATGTGGCGCACGTCAAGGCAGATGCAGGCGAACAGCAACGCAAACGGTATCGTGATCGAGACGATCAGCGCGCCCCGCACGTTCCCCAGGAAAATAAAAAGAACGATCACCACCAGGATCATGCCCTCGGCCAGATTGTGGAGAACCGTGTGCGTCGTAAAGTGCACCAAATCGTCGCGGTCCAGGTACGGAACGATCTTGACCCCGGCCGGCAATATGTGGTCGTTGAGCTTTTCGACGGCTGCGTGTATACCGTCCATCGTCGCCGCCGTGTCCGCGCCTTTGCGCATGAACACAATGCCCTCGACCACATCGTTGTCGTCGGCGACTACGCCGTCAGCTCGATGAATCGCTTTTCCGATTTGGCCCAGGCGGATCTTTGGTCCCTCGGTAACGACGGCAATATCCTTTACGCGCAACGCGGTGCCCTTTTGCGTCTTGATCACCGTCTTTTCGATGTCGGAAACATCTGTGATCAGCCCTACGGCGCGAACGTTGATCTGCTGCGCTCCCTGTTCGATGAAGCTACCGCCGGCATTCGCATTGCTGTTGGTCAATTGCTGTTCAACCTGCGCAAGGCTCAATCCGTAGGAGACCAGCTTGTCAGGATCGACACGGACCTGGTATTCGCGAGTCAGACCGCCAAAGGAGGAGTCGTCCACCACATCCGGCGCGGCCTTGATGTACTTGGTAATGGTCCAGTCCTGAAGGGACTTGAGTTCCATGAGATCGTAATTGGGATTCGTACTCTTGAGCGTGTACCAATACACCGAGCCGATCGGACTGAAATCAGGACCGATTTGCGCGGAAACATTGGGCGGCAGCGTGACCTGCGCAAGCCGCTCGAGGACCTTCTGGCGGTCCCAGTCGTTGCTCGAATCGTCATCGAAGATAAGATTGACGACCGACAAGCCAGCGAGCGACGCCGAACGCACATGCAGCAGGTAGGGAATTCCGTTCATCTGGATTTCGATCGGTATGGTGACCTGCTGCTCGACCTCTTCGGCAGCCCGTCCCGGCCATTGGGTAATCACCTGGACCCAGGTGTTCGCCACGTCCGGGTAAGCCTCGACCGGCAACCTCTTGAACGAGATGAAGCCGCCGATCAAGAGAAGAATGGCCAGGGCCATGACGACGTAACGGTTGTTGAGGGCAAAATCGACAAACGTACGAATCATTACTGTTCCACCGTGTTCTGGAATTCGAGCGCGTTCGAAATTACTTGGTCTCCCGGAGCGATTCCGGAAAGGACTTCCTGCATATTGCCCCCGAGCATGTCGCCTGCCTTCACTTCCACGCGCCGAAATGCCTTGCCGTTTGCGGGCACGTAAACCCAATCGCGGTCGTGCAAGTGCAAGATGGATGTCGCGGGAACGGCTGGATGGGTCTGTTTCTGTTGCCCGTGAAACGTGGCCGTTGCAAACATGCCGATGCGCATGAGACCAGGATTCGGCACTTCGATCCGCACTTTAGCGGTTCGCAGATTCGGATCGAGTACCGGACCTATGTTGCCGATCGTGCCCGAGTAGCTTCTTTCCGGGTAAGCGTTAAGGCGGATATCGGCCTTATCCCCGACGCGCACCGCGGCCAGATCGTTTTCGTACACATCGCACAAAATCCAAACCGTGCTCAGGTCGGAAATCGTAAAAGGGTTGGGTGAACTTAAGCCCTGCACGCCCGCCGCATTGGTCACCTCCTGATCGGTGATGACTCCTGAGATCGGAGCCACAATGTCGATGACCGCCGAGGGCTGATCGAGATTCGTGTTGCCCAGCACACGAAGCTTGTCGGCGCTGGTTTTCACATCCACCTGGGCCTTTGACTCCGCATCTTGTGCGACCTGGAAATCGTTGAGCGAAATCGCTCCCTTCTGATACAAGAGCTGCGCCCGGTCAAGCTGGGTGTGCGCAAGCTGCTCATCGGCAACCGCCTTTTGATAATCCGAGAAAGCGCTCGATATATCCGCGCTTTGGACACGCAACAGAACCTGGCCTTTCTTGACCGTGTCTCCCAATCGCGCCTTGACTTCGACCACGCGCCCCGCAGCCAGCGAGATCACCGGCACGCTCCGCGAGATATCCGGATTGACTGTGCCTGTGACGTTCAAGGCCGATGTTGTGGTGTGGCCGACCGCCGTCGTCAGTGGAAACTGCTCGGGTCGATCAACCGGAAAGACGTTCGAGTCATCGACGTGCTCAACCTTCAACGCGGGCGGCGCTCCCGCGTTTGGATCATTCTGTCCTCCTCCGCAGCTGGCAAGCAGCGTGCCAAGCACCAACCACATCGGGGTCCATTTCATCATTGGCCTTCTCATTGGATAACCTCACGACCCGCGGCCAGATTCAGTTGGCTCACCGCATTCAAGTAGGAACCGACCAGATTGAGATAATTGACCTCGACGCTCCGGTAATCGGCCTGAGCGTTTAGCAAATCAAGGAGCGACGCACTCCCGTGTTCGTAGGAAAAAGCAATCGTGTCCCGAACTCTGGTTGCCTGGTCGAGATAACGGTCCTTGTATGGCTGAAGAAGAAGAACCGCGCTCGTCACGGCGGCGTAGGCCGAATCAACGTCACTGAAGACCTGTGCTCGCGTCGCTTCCATCAACCGGTCGTTTCGATCGATGTCGAGTTGCGTGCGCAGCTTTTCGCCCTGATTGCGGTCAAAGATGCGCAGCGGAATGTTCACGCTGACCCCGATGTACTGGTCGATAGGCGGGTTTCGTCCCACATCGACCCCCAAGACAGGGTCAGTCGATCCGTTGGCAACGGCCAGCCGGTGATCGGTTTTGGCCTTTTCGATGGATTCCAAAGCGGCTCTCAGATCGGGCCGGGCGTCGAGAGCGGCTTGACGGACGTCGCCCAGCGGCATGACTTGGGTCGAAAAGTCGAAAGGCCCGGTGACATCGAATTGGTCGACCGGCGTCGTATCGTTTAAGAGCGCGAGCAGCTGGATCTTTGCCGTGCGCAGGTCGACTTCCGCCGTTTGCAGGTCGGATTCATATTGAACCCGTTGCAGCTCGAGCCGGTCGAGGTCGACTTGCGCGATCGCGCCGGCCTGGTAGCGGTCGCGATTCACACCCAGCAGGTTGTCGTAATACGACAGGTTCTGTTTTGCCAGTTCAAGTACCGCCTTTTCTTGCAGGGTCTCGACAAACGCCATGCGCAGACTGAACATCAAGGTCCTGTCAAGATCGTCCTGGCCCGACACGGTGATCTTGGTTGCATCCTTTGCGCTTTCCAAGCGCAGCTCCCGTTTGTGTTGCCGCTCGTAGAGGTAGCTCACGCTCGCCACCGACAAGAGCGCACCGAACGTGCTGTGCGGGGGCCCGCCAGGAAACGGATTGACCTGGTCGGCGGTTAGCCCAAGATTCGGGTTCGGACGAAGAAACGCGGTGGTCTGGTTTGCACGCGATTCGTCGATGCCAATTCGCCCGGCTTGCAGAGACGGGTTTGCCGCCTCGAACCGGTCCCGAACTTCCTGCCAGGTCAGGGCTCTCTGGGCGAGGCTGCTGCCGGCCAGAATCGCCGCCAGAAACAATCCACCGCACAGGCGTTGAACAAACTGCCGCATGAATCCTCCTCGCTCACAAGCTACGGCCGAAACGCGCGGCGAGATCTGCCGCGCGGTATAAAGACGTGGTTCTTCACGCGATCGAAACCTGGTGGGCGTCGACATCACTGCCGATCGACAAGCGTCCGAACGGGTTACGGGTTCGCAAAACCTGTTATTGTTTGGCGAGCAGATTACAGAGAGGTTAAAGCCCCTATCCGCTCGGTTCCCTTCGTGCGGAACGAGCGGCGAGGTTTCAGGCGGGAAACGCCCCATCCTGAGCGGCTTGCTCGCGGCAACGTTCCGGGCCGTCTGGACTGCCCGGAGGTTCTTTTTCATGCATCATGTTTTCCATATATAATTCGTAGATGAAAAGAAGCTGTACCATGCCGACCCTGGGTTTGATACCATACCCCCACTAGGTAGTCAACGAAAAATGTCCCATCTATCGCGAGAAAAACTGGATCTGGTGAACCGTACAAAGAAGGTGATTGGGCAGCTCGAGTCGATTTTGCGCGCTCTCAACGACGACGAACAATGCGTAGACGTTCTTCAGAGACTCGCCGCCGCCCGTGGTTCGATCAATAGCCTGATGGGCGAGCTGATGGAAGACCATATTCGCAATCACATGCCGCGGAACAGCAAGTCTTCCGAAGAAGCAGCCGATGATCTGATCGGCATTGTCCGTACCTACCTGAAATAGCGGGTGCACCCGAACACCCGAAAGTCCCCACCTTGGAACGCCGCGAGGAAATAAGCGCTCTACGTAGGAACCCCATCGCCGCGAACGGTGCGCACCTAGACTCATCAGGATGGACCCCAGAGGGCTTTCAGAATCGTTTGGACGAGAATAGAATGGCAAGCGAAACAAGATGACGGAAACAACCAAACTCCTCACCGCGCTCCGAGAGGAAGCAAAGCTTTCAGAAGGCAAATTAGCCGAGCTGCTCGGAACCTCATTGGTATGGGTGACACGCTGGCAACGGGGAGCGGCTAGCCCGAGTCCGGCGCTAGCGAAACGAATCGCAGAACTTTACGGAGTGCTGGTCCAGGGAGGGCAATTATCCTCACTAAGTCCTGACCCGTTTGCGTCTCGTGGCGTCCGCACTCACATACCGGGCCAAGGGGATCTATGGGAGCCAGTATCGAAAGTTTCTCTATCGGATTCCACTGCGCCCCCAATCATCAGCCGATTAACAAACGGAAAAGTCTTCAAGCAAGAGGGTGAGCAAAGTCTTGTCGAACTGTTTCAGTCTCATCGTCAATCCGCACGCACCGCTACGGCGGCCTTCTCTGGAACCGTGTCCGCAGGCAAAAATACGTACACCTACGATGCACACACTTATCACACAAAAGTTCCCCCGCAGGGCATCGCTGAATTAATGCACTACTACTTACCCCATGGTGGATTGGCCTTGGACCCGTTTTCTGGTAGCGGCATGACGGGTGTGGCTGCGTCGGTCGGCGGTTTTGATTGCATCCTTAACGAGCTTTCTCCAGCCGCATGTTTCATCTCTGACAGGTTCACGACCAGCCTGCCACACGGGGACTTTGAAGCCGCAGTCCGAAGCGTCCTGCAAGAACTTGAGGGTCTTCGTAGGCAACTGTATTTAACGACATGCAGGGAATGCGGAAAGACAACTGAACTTCTCTACATGGTGTGGTCTTATCGTGTGATTTGCAACGGGTGCGATCACGAGTTCGTCCTTTGGGACCACTGTCGAAAGTACGGGAAGGTCGTACGGGAGCACAAGATTCTATCTGAGTTTCCCTGCCCTGCATGTGGAAAGTCAGTGCGCAAATCGAGGTTAAAGCGGACAGCGGCTGAACCGGTGCTTGTCGGCTACAAGTGCTGCGGTTCTCGCCAGCAAGAAAAAACGCATGTGCCCTCAGCGGACGACCTGCAAAGAATCGCCAATTTGGAAGCCAGCGCTTCCTTAGCGGAGGGGTTTTACCCGGATAAGCAACTCCCGGATGGGGTCAATTTACGCCAGCCCGCCAAACATGGACTCGACCGGATAGACAAATTTTACACGCGCCGAAATCTCGTGGCGCTGAGTCACATTTGGAAGACGATTCATCGCGTCGACTCTCCCCAACTTGCTGGACATTTGGCGTTCGTGTTTACCTCGCTTTATCAGCGTGTAACTCGCTTATCTGAATTTCGCTTTTGGGGCGGAAGTGGAAACACTGCCGTTTTTAATGTGCCGTTCATTTTTGACGAGCCGAATGTTTTTGTCTCGTTTGCGAGAAAGGCCCGAACAATCCAAGACCATCTCGAATCCACTGCGAGTGCCTATAAGGGGCGAGTTACGGTGGTGAACGGCTCTGCCACTTCCCTCAATTTCATTCCCGACGAGTCCATCGACTTCATTTTTACTGACCCACCGTTCGGAGCAAATATAAACTACAGCGAAATGAATCTGCTTTGGGAGTCATGGCTCGGTTGCTACACCGACAATCGCGAAGAAGCGATCATGAACCGGATCCAAGGGAAGGGCGTCGCTGAGTACGAACAGTTGATGGCCAAGTGCTTGAATGAGTGCGCCCGTGTGCTCCGACCGGGACATTGGATGCTGCTCGTGTTCATGAACTCATCCAAAAAGGTGTGGACCGCTCTCCGGAATGCGATAAGTGCCGCCGGGTTCGATGTCACTAAAATCGACATTTTTGACAAGCAGCACGGCACCTTCAAGCAATTCGTCAGTGAGAACACAGCGGGAATGGATTTAGTTTTGCATTGCCTGAAGCCCAAAAAAACGACCCGAAAACCGTTGGCTGATGCACCAAACCTCGCCGTGGAAGTTATCGACTTTCTAAAGGCCAAAGGAAAGATCCTCCCGACCAACACATATTTACATGTCGGCAGAAATGAAGAGACAGATTTCCGAACTCTGTACAGCGAATGGATGTCCCACACGTTTGTGGCCGACAAAGACATGATGGACTTCGCCGCATTTAGGCAGGTTGTGCAGGAATGGTTGCATGAGAGAAAAGACTGACACCAATGCCCACACTGCAAGCCTTCACTGCAAAAGAACGGGAGACTGTCCACCTACTGCTTGCTATGACGGTTGCCTTCATGATGGGCCGCAAGATGGAAGAGGGCGATTGGTCTTCCGTTTATTGTCGGGCAAAAGGAATCCCAGAAAAGGGTTGGAGTAATCTCAACATAGACGTGATGTATCAAGGTTTGGGAGTCGAGCACAAAATGCTGCGTGTACCGCCGGACTCTCCCATGCAGAGTTATTGTGGCACGTCGCAGATGCATCCTTCGGCGACCCGTTCTATCCGAATTGCTTCCACTGACGCCGACCCAAACGAAGTAATGTCCGACGTGTTCAAGCAGTATGCAGACTTGCTCAGGCTGCGGAGGGAGAAAATAAGAGAAGATTTCCCCCAGAAGCAACCTGACCTAAGAACTGGTTGGTTGCTGTGGCAAAGCAGTTTGACTGAGTTTTTGTATTTTGAAGAGGAAGCTGTGGCACCTGACCCAAAAGATTTCTTTGCAGAGTGGAAGGACAGCGGAGGAGGTAGCAGAAAGGCGAGCAAGAATCTCTGGCTGTATGAAAAAGCAACCGGCCGCAAGCGGTATTCAGTCACAACCGCTGCCGGAGCCAAAATCCAACCTTACTTTGATGTTCCTCCCCCTAACGACCCAAACCTCTACCTAATCAGGGTGCAGGGTGAAGAGGTCGCACCGGGAATTGTGCGGATTTGGGTAGCGGCTTCGACAGCAAGAGAGCTCAAGTCTCTCGTGGGTGATTTGAGTCCCGAGCGCCTTGGTGTTGTGATTGCTTCAGTTGCGGCTGAGAGACAGGAGGGGGATGGTGGTGGAGCAGTTCCTCGTGAGCAAGCTGTAGATTTGACGCTGACTTCTGAATCTTACAAACTTTTGATTACGGCGTTTCCCGGTGCGGTAAGCGACGAACACATGGCACAACTCTTGGTTGGCCGCTTGAGGAAATAAATGGAAGATGGAAACCGCTGATGGCATGCCCGCCGACCAGCAAACCGAAGAAGCAAAAGTCACGCCACAAAGAACAATCCGGGCACGAACAGCACCAAAATTGAGTATCCAATCCAAATCTTCATCTTGAAGCCCGAGTCTCGCGTCCATCACGCGGTCACTTCTATTTCACGACAGCAAAAACGAGGGGTAGGGCAGTGGGAGGGTACGGGCAGTGCAGTTTCGCGGCTCTCTATCACCTATCCCCTGAACACCTTCCGGCGAGGCCGACAAGGGGTTTTGAAGTCGACGATATTGGAATGGAACGGCGAGTTTGCGTGCTGTTGTGGCTGCCAATTTCCCGGCTGCCGAGGGCGTCCCTCGCGCGCTGAATCCTCGCCTTATCAGAGTTGCTCCAAATCCAGTCGCGACGATTACGATCACCAGTAGAGTCAACGAAACTGTTTTCCAGGGTTTCATGTTTATCTTTCCTTCCCCGAAAATGGCCGGAATCGAACGAAGAGAGCGACGCCGACAGGATGCGAACCATAGATTGGTTTCAGGATGTTCGGCACACCATACGTTGTAAATTGAGCGCCGACAGCCGAAGCAAAGTGCGGAATCAGGTCGAAGTCATGGTCGTAGCCGAGCGTATACGCCTGCACGTGCCCGATCGGCTTTTCAGTGAAGCCGGGCGGTAGGGGATTCTCACCGAGGATCAGTTGATTGGAACGCTCGGCGTTCTCGACGCGAGCCCATGCATAGTTCCGCGTATGAAAGCGGACCGTAGACTCAAGAAGGTAGCTGTTGAAGATCGAATCGTCTTCGAGCGATCGCGTGCGTCCCCAGAGGAGGGTGGAAGTCCAGTTCCCGTCGAGGAGCGGGCGATTGTACATAACAGATGCCGTCATCCGCTCCTGATTCTCAGTCGGGAAAAGCGCCTCCGGGCTCTTGATGCGTGCGTAGGAGTATTGACCACTCCAGTTCTTCCCCGGCTGGACGGCGAGGCGCATCGACCACGAATCGATGCCCGCTTGATGAATGGTCCAGCGATTCTCATCAGGCTCCCGCCCGAGGAAACCGGACCCTTCCAACCGCACGATTCGCCATGCAAGTCCGACCGTGACGACGTCGTCTGCGATGTGCGTCGAGTCCTCCTGGTGGTGGCCAAGTGTTCCTACCGGGTTTTCAAGGGCAGAAGCGCGGTGTGGGTAAGCGGTAGGTCCGATCGCCGGGTCACCCACCGGGGCGAAATAGAAAGAGAGCAAGGATCTCTCACCCAACTTGAGGTCATAGAGCGCCGCGAGTTCCATGAAGAAGTTGTGAGGATGTTGGCTATCGGCGATGGGCACTCCAAAAGCCGTCTCGCCTTGCTGGAACAATAACGGGTAGCGTCGATCGGTTATCGTCGCTGGTTCAAGACTCAACATGGCGCGAACCGTGAAAATTCCGTGTCCGAGCTCGCGCTGCGCCATGGGCATTAGCCAATTGGTCGAGAAGAGTTTATCTCCGCCGCGTGGACTCGATTGCTGCTCATCAATCACAAATATGTTGGCGTGGAACATGAGCATCCACGAACCCGTCTCGGTCATGAGCATGGGGGTCGGTGTGGAGTTCGGCTCTGCGCTTGTACCGGACGTTGCATGGTGCGCAATCGCCTGGAGGAAAGTTTGCGGCCGCATCCCTTGCATGCTCATCAAGCCGGTTTTGCCTATCTGCATGCCCGGTTCTTGGTCGCCGGCCTGCCGTGCCGGGGTTCCGTCGCCGGATTTTTCGGGGGTGGCGGGGCATCCGGGCATTGCCATACCGGGCATGCACGGTGAATTTTGCTGGCCGTCGCCCTGTTGGCCGGCGGCGACTGCGGGACAAAGCAGAAGCAACAGCAATACGCTGTGAAATAACCTCACGACACTCTCCTCAATAGGTTCTTGCGCACAGATGAGCTACCGGACACGCGCGGCGGAGTTCAAAGACACAGGAAATCGTCAGCACGCGCAGCGAGGAATGCTCGGCTGTTTGGAGGAGAGGTCTAGATTCTGAGGGGTGTCGTCAGATAAGCGACTGGAGGTATTCGAGGCGGAGAGGTTCCCGGTCCAATCCAATCAAAGTAGATCCAGGAATGAGCCGGACTCGAAATGCTTATTGCAACCGGATGTTGATAACCAGTCTGAGATCGATCCAGGCTGGGGGGCGAGGCCCTGTTCCAAGCCTGGGAACATGGCTCGTGGATACACGACAAACTGCTCTTCGAATGACCAGGCGCAGAGGTCGCGTCAGTTTCACCTTCCGGTCCGCGGTCGAATCGCTCGGTCACCATCTGCGCAGGCGTTGACATCGGATCGACCGATGGGGTCACGGCCGAGCCAAGCCCGATTGCATGTCCGTTTTGGCCCGAGTCCATATCCATATCGGAGCTCATGTCCATGTCCGGAGGCATCGACATCGCCATTTCGTTTCCTTTTGCAACGGACCCAGCAGAATGGCAGTCGGAATGTGCTTGGTTCAACCAACACGACAGTTCGCACACCAAGCCGGAAGCCGAGCTCGAAACCATGAGGAGCGACAAGGTTGCCGCCATCAACGAGCTAATAACCCGACGCATTCGATGATTCTACGCCGCTTTTGGATTTTCTCGAGCGAGATACTGAATGCGGCGGGGACACGGCGGTCCCGGTCGCGACGCAACGGTCGAGCAAAAACGCACGAGACGAGTGGGCGCCGAAGACCGAAAGGCAGCGTGTCTGCGTGATATGAAATCAGAGATGTGCGCCAACATGATCCAGTCAAGATGGTGTACAATCCCCGGGTTAAGGGTGGGAGAAACCAGCGGCGCATGGAATCTATCGCAAGAGGGTTATCGCAATGAGTCGCAGAATGTTCCACATTCTGATGGCTCTGATTCTCGTGGGTTGTGCCCTCTCTCCGCTCGTCGAATCGGCTCTCGATTGCCAAGGCAGCGTGTTTACAACCGGCTGCGACGGCGAGACCACCTTGGCTTGCGTTGTCTTGCTGCTCGAATTGGCCTTGTCACTCGCGAGTCTGCTTGTGTTGCTTTGCCCGAACTTTCAGCTGAAGGACCGCATTGTCGATAGCTGCCAGCGGCTGACACCGGATTTGGATTTCTGCGTTATCATCCCCGACGCCTCACCCCCAGTTCCACTCCGTATCTGACATCTCGCCGCAAAGAGCACGCGCCTCGGGCCCTAGGCCTCGAGTCGATTTTTCTTTGTATGGAGCGAGATTTCCATGAATTCATCTCTGGTACGGTCTTTTTCTCTTTTGGCGATTTTTCTACTTGTGGGCTGCGCTGGGCGTCGCTATCAGCCGGCTCCCATCGTTCCGACCGAAACAGCTTCGAAGCTCGAATCGCGCAATCTCAGCGACGCCGGCCTTCAAGCTTTTGTCGAGAAAAACCTGGGTCAACCGACGACTGCTTCGCCGCCCAACTCCTGGGATCTTCGAACGCTCTGGCTCGCGGCACAGTATTTCAACCCCGCGCTCGAAGCGGCCCGCGCCCGCGTTGCCGAATCTGAAGCGGCTGTTGTGAGTGCCGGTGCACGGCCCAATCCAACACTAGGTATCGCACCAGGCATTCCGAGTCCCTATTTGCTCACGCTGGATTTCTCGGTGCCGATAGAAACCGCAGGCAAGCGCGGCCACCGCATCGAGTCCGCCCGGAATCTCGACCAGGCTGCCGAGTTTGATCTTGCCGAAACTGTGTGGAAGTTACGCAGTGGTGTCCGCGCTGCCTTGGTCGATTGCTTGGTTGGATCGCGAGACTTGGACCTCCTGCACTCGGACGAACAGATTCGAAGCGAGCAAGTCAGTTTGCTCGAGCAACGGTTTGCCGTCGGCGAAATACCGAGGCCCGACCTCGACCTGGCACGAATACAGTTATCGCAAGCGCACTTGGCGGCGAGCAACGCGGAAGGGCAGGCAGGCCAATCCAGAGCGGCCCTGGCCGCAGCAATCGGGATTTCGGTAGGAGCGCTGGAAGGTGCGGAGTTCTCCTGGCCCAGCCTGGAATCTCCGCCAAGTGCAGAGTCGCTCTCGCCGAAAGCCCTCCAGGCGGATGCGGTACTGAACCGGCTCGATGTTCGACGGTCTCTCGCTCAGTACGCCGCAGCAGAAGCTGACTTGCAGCTCGAGATTTCCAAGCAATATCCAGACGTTCAAATCGGACCAGGTTACAGCTACGAAGAGAGGGACAGTTTTTTCACACTCGGAATTTCAACCATTTTGCCCCTCTTCAATCGAAACCAGGGCCCGATTGCCGAGGCCGAGGCGCGCCGCAAGGCAGCTGCAGCCGCGTTCCTCGAGAAGCAGGCGCAAGTCATCGCCGAAAGTGAACGGGCATTGGCTGGCTACACGGCGGCGCTCAACGAGTTTGCCGAAGCGGACACCTCCCTCCGCAACCTTCAGAACGAACAGGAACAAATGATGCGCCGCGCCGTTGCCGTCGGTGAAGAGGATCGCCTCACACTGAACGGAGTACGAATCGAAAGCTCCGTCGCGGCTCGCGCACGACTGGACGCGGTCCGCCGCGCATGGAGCGCCCTGGGCTCACTCGAAGACGCCGTCCAACGCCCATTAGGTCCGGGCGATCCCACGTGGCAGACCGAATTTACTTCGCCCGACGCACTTGTCAAGGAGCAGAGACAATGAATCGCAATGCAAAATCACGATCGATCCTACCGCTCGCCGCTCTCATTACCGCACTGATCGCGTTGGCGTGCCTGGGAGCCTGCCAATCAAAGGACACCGACGCGGAACACCCGGCAAACGGAGCAACTTCGCCGACTCCGCCTCCAGCACAGATCTCATTTGAAAATGGGCGAACGACTCTTACCCTCGATCAACAAACTCAAGCGCGCATGGGGCTCGAACTTGTCACCCTGGCCATCTCGGTTACCCGCGCACAAGTCGCCGTTCCCGCCGTCGTGTTGTCGGTTCAGGATCTGGCGGCATTCAAGAATGGCTACGTTGCAACAAGTTCGCAAATCGAAAAGGATCGCGTCGACATCGAGGTCGCCCAGAAAGAATACGCCCGCTTGAAAACGCTCTTTGACAGCAATCAGAACGTCTCTGAGCGAGCCCTGCAGTCTGCCGAAGGGAACCTGCGCTCACTAGAGGCCGATGAGCGAACGGCCGAGCAACAGTCGAATCTCGAGTCTGCGGTGGCCGAGCAGCAGTGGGGAAGCGTGGTTGCGAAGTGGGCCGTCGAAGGATCGCCGGAACTGGATCGTGTTCTCGGAATGCGGGAGATTCTTCTGCAGGTTACTGTTCCATTCGAGTTGACTTACAGGCCCTCTCCAACTGTCTCCGTGGAAATACCGGGCGGCAGGCGCACCGAGGCTGTTCTGGTCTCACCGTTCCCTCGAGTTGATCCGCGAATTCAGGGCAGGAACCTCCTCTACCGAATGCCTGCGCAACCGGACTTCATGCCAGGAGTCAATCTGCTCGCGCACGTCGAGGCTGGGAACCCGATGCGCGGCGTAATCCTACCGGAGTCGGCCGTGGTGTGGTCTGAGGGGAAAGCCTGGACCTATGTGCAAACGGCTCCCAATCAGTTTTCGCGTCGTGAGTTGGCAACAGATGTTCCGGTCGACAACGGGTACTTTGTCTCCGCTGGTTTCTCCGCGGGAACCAATATCGTCAGTCAAGGGGCTCAGTCGCTGCTCTCGGAAGAGTCCGTGTTGCAGGGTTACGGAGGAGGCGGAGCCGATGAGAATTGAGATCAGGAACTTCGGATGCTGAATTTCATTGTTCGTTTTTCAATCCGCTTCCGCGGCATCGTCATCGCGCTCGCGTGCGCGCTGCTCGGGTATGGGGTCTTTTCGCTCGGGCGTGCGCCCTATGATGTGTTTCCGAATTTCGCGCCGCCCGAAGTCTCGGTGCAGACCGAGGCCCCGGGCCTGTCTCCCGAGCAGGTCGAGGTTCTCGTCACGCAACCGCTCGAGAACGCCATCAATGGCGCGCCGGGCATCGACACGCTGCGTTCGAAGTCTGTTCAGGGTTTGTCCGACATTACCGTGATTTTCCGTTCCGATACCGATATTTACCGTGACCGTCAGGTGATGACCGAGCGGCTGTCCGCCGTGGCAAGCCAGCTTCCCACGGGCGTCGAGTCGCCACTGATGACTCCGCTCACTTCCTCCACCGCTTGGGTCATGGAAATAGATTTCACGTCAGACACGCAATCGCTCATGCAGGTGCGGACGATAGCCGATTGGACAATCAAGCAGCGCCTGCTGGCTGTTCCCGGCGTCGCGGGGGTCGAAATCGTAGGAGGACAGGTCCGTCAGCTTCAATTCCAGTTGGACCCTCAACGACTGGTGCAATACGGCGTGAGCGTAGAGGACGCGATTGCCGCAGCCCGCGAGGCCACCGGGGTTCGTGGCGGTGGTTTCGTCGAAACTTCGAATCAGCGAATCGTGCTGGAAACCGAAGGTCAGTCCGTCACACCGGCCGAACTCGCCCGCACGGTTCTAGTCCATCACAACGGCGCCAACGTCACGCTTGGGGACGTCGCTCGCGTCGAAGAGGCTCCCGCACCAGCGATCGGCGCAGCCTCAGTGAAAGGGAAGCGAGCCGTTTGCCTGATCCTCGATGCGGCTTACGGTGCCAACACACTGCAAGTGACCGAAGGGATCGACCAGGCGCTAGCCGATTTGCGTGCCGGCCTCGAAGCACAAGGTATTTCGATTCATGCCGATGTGTTCCGGGCAGCGGACTTCATCGAAATCGCTCTGCACAACGTTCGCGACTCCTTGTACATCGGAGCAATCCTGGTGATTGTTGTTCTCTTCCTGTTCCTGTTCAATTTCCGGACGGCAGCCATCTCGTTCACAGCGATCCCCCTATCTTTGCTCGCGGCAGTGATTGCGATGGAAAAGATGGGCCTCAGTTTGAACACCATGACCCTTGGAGGGCTTTCGATTGCGATTGGTGAAGTAGTCGACGATGCGGTGATCGACGTCGAAAACATCTACCGCCGCCTGCGTGAAAATCGCGCTTCGTCAAACCCCCGGCCGATGTTCGAAGTCGTTTTCGATGCATCGATCGAAGTGCGGAGCGCAGTCGTCTACGCTACTTTTGCGGTGATCTTGGTATTCTTCCCGGTTCTGAACATATCGGGCCTGGCTGGACGTCTCTTTGCACCGCTAGGTATCTCTTACATTTGGGCCATTCTCGCCTCGCTTGTCGTCGCCCTGACGGTTACACCTGCTCTCAGCTTAGTTCTGCTGGGCGGGCGTGATCTTCCTCCGCAGGAGCCGCCCCTGGTCCACTGGTTGAAGCGGCCGTACAAGCCGCTTCTCCTTCTAGTGGAAACAGTGCCGTCCCTCCTGCTGATCTCGGTCGTTGGTCTTGTGATCGCGTTGGGCGTGGGAGCTCTGTTCTTCTTGAACAGTTCATTTCTGCCCGAACTGCGCGAAGGCAACATAACCGTGCACATGACAGCGCTGCCTGGCACTTCGCTCGACGAATCCTTGCGCTTAGGCGACCGGCTGACGGCGCCCTTGCTGCAGATTCCGTCGGTCGAATCGGTAGCTCAGCGCGCGGGCAGGGCCGAATTGGGCACCGACACCAACGGCACCCACGAAAGCGAAATCGATGTGAACATGCAGGCGGTGAACGGCGCTCAAGTCGCGCTGGCGCAGGACAGCATCCGGCGCGTTCTCAGCCAGGTCCCTGGCGCCGTCCTTACATCGAACAGTTTCCTGACGGAACGAGTCGACGAGACACTATCGGGTTACGGAGCGGCAGTGGTTGTCAACATCTTCGGCAACGATCTCGACCAACTGGATCAGGAGGCAGGTCGGATCGCGCGCATTCTCGCAGCCGTTCCCGGCGGAACCGAAGTGCAGCTTCAGTCTCCTCCTGGCATGCCAGAGATTCTCATACGACTCCGCAAAGAGGCTCTCGTCCGCTGGGGATTCGATCCCCTTACGGTTCTTGATGTGGTTCGAACCGCCTACGGTACCGAAGTCGTAGGTCAGACTTACGAAGGCAACCGAGTATTTGATGTTTCCGTGCTGCTGGCATCAAGCCGACGCCCACAGGTGAGTGAAATAGGGGCGCTGCCGCTTCGCGGTCCCGATGGGAATTTCGTTGCCCTCAAGCAGCTGGCCGATATTCAAGAATCGTCCGGTCGCTACATCGTTTTGCACGAAGGCGCGCGCCGCGTGCAAACGATCACCTGCAACGTCCGGGGACGCAGCGTCGAAGCATTCGTGCAAGAGGCACAAAAGCGGATTTCGGGGATCAGGCTCCCCGCCGGCACCTATGTGGAATTTTCCGGGACCGCGGCTGCGCAAGCTCAGTCACGCCGCGACCTTCTGTTGAACTCACTTTTGGCGGCGTTGGGGATTATCCTCCTGCTCTCTGTTGTGATAGGCAACCGTCAGAACCTCCTGCTGGTTCTCCTAAACCTGCCGTTCGCACTGGTCGGAGGCGTGCTCGCCGCGGGAATCACCGGAGGCAACTTGTCTCTTGGATCTCTGGTCGGCTTTGTGACGCTGTTCGGAATCACTCTACGCAACTCCATCATGCTCATTTCCCACTACGAGCATCTGGTGGGCACTGAAGGCATGACTTGGGGAATTGATACTGCGCTTCGCGGTGCCTCCGAACGTCTTGCCCCTATATTAATGACGGCGCTGGTTACCGGTGTCGGCCTGTTGCCTTTGGCCATCGGCAGCGGTGATCCTGGGCGGGAGATCGAAGGACCGATGGCAACCGTAATCCTCGGAGGATTGGTGTCCTCGACCGTCTTAAGTCTCCTGGTTTTGCCCACACTTGCCCTTCGTTATGGAAGGTTTGATGCTCTGCAACGGGCCGGAGAGGGAGAGTAGCAGATGAACCGGATCGTATCGGAAATGATTGCGGGCGCGACCGGGCCGCCGCGAATAGGCGTTGGCCCCCCTGGTAACCTTACGTTACAAGTAGTTCGTCCCGTTTGTTTCTCGAGTCTGATTCTCTCATCGCGATTCTCACTGTCTTCCGTAAGCCGCCTTTTGCTACGCCGCATTTTTCTC
>Ga0210401_10001494_pt1 | contig 27047 bp, 23 predicted proteins | sample IncBWH32MmetaG_FD_150866 | JGI IMG/M metagenome (GOLD analysis project Ga0210401, IMG submission 150866) | Forest soil microbial communities from Barre Woods Harvard Forest LTER site, Petersham, Massachusetts, United States - Inc-BW-H-32-M | ecosystem: Environmental > Terrestrial > Soil >...
ATCCATCACCGAACACTCCTTCCAAGGCATCGCTTCCTCCCTAAAAAAAGGAGAAAGTGTAACCCATGTGTCCGGTACAATCTGTCAACTATGTGTCGGGTCGCTCACTGATTCCACTGAGTTCGTTTTTCGTTTTAACAACAAAACTCCACTCAACAACAATTGAATTTAATTCAGGGCCGATTTTTTGGCGCATTCAATTATCTTGAACAGAGATATCCGAAAACCAAGCCAAAGGCTCCGACAGGATTCCCCTAATAGAATTGAATTGGCCGGCTACACGCAATCAGACCTCGACAAGGTTGCGTTGCGATTAAATCAATGACCACGAAAGACTTTGGGTCTTAAGACTCGGGCATGTAGACTGCGGGCAGGTGTTGCAACGACCCGTTGAGACCGCCGTTTTTACAAAGAGCGGTCTATCTCAGGAAATGCGGAATCTTCTCCCATTCCCGCTGAAGGCAAACCTCGAGGTCGAACAGCGACTATCGCATTTCAAAGGTCTTTATTAATGGCCGGACATCTGTGGCCGGCTTATCGACTTGGAGTTTAATGAGCTCAGATTCCAGTTGCGCGACCACCGTTCTTGCGTAGCGTATGAAGTGGTGTCCTGAAATCAGGATCAAGAATCCCATCGACAACTTCAGTGGATTGAAAAACCAGCGCCCCAGGAGGCGTATAAAGAATTTCCAGTATGCCTTGCGGTAGGAAGAACGGATACCTTGGTGGAAGATGGAGCGAATCATGATCCCAACGATACCCAATCGGCCATGTCTTTCATTGTAAGGGAAACTGGCTTTCTGCTGGCTCGCGATCTTCCAGAGCGCAAGCGAACGATAGGCTCGATCATAAAATGCGGCCGGAGAATATAAGGAGTTGAGAGTTTCACGAAACCCCTTCAGCAGGACAGGGAGCGGCAAGATCGTCTTAAAATTCGGCGGGCTGAAGTTGCTGGTGGCGCCCTCTGTTAGCAATCTGCCCTGCTTCAACATTCGATCATAAAGTGGAGTCGTGGGGGGCGCCTGCAGAAGCCCAACCATCGCCCAAGGGATGGCAGCCCTCTCGATAAAGTCCCTTTGCTGCTCGAAAATGTCCTCCGTGTCGGAATCGAAACCGACAATGAAACCTGCAGTGACCCACAGGCCTTTGCTCTGAATGAAGCGAATACATTCCAGCGGATCAGCCCGCAAATTTTGCAATTTCCTTGCTTCCTTCAGCGATTCTTTGGAGGGACTTTCAATCCCGATGAAGACAAAGAAAAAGTTCGCCTTGACCATGGCCTCGATCAACTCGGGTCTCTGAGCGAGATCGATCGATGCCTCCGTGAAAAACAGTAACGGGTAATCGCGAGCTTCCTGCCAGGGTTCCATCTCCCTGGCCAATTCGAGAGCGAGCTTGTGGTTCCCTATGAAATTATCGTCAACGATGAATACATGCTTGCGCCAGCCGAGTTCTACTAATGCATCTAGCTCTGCCAATAATTGGCCGGGAGGCTTCGTCCTGGGCTTTCTCCCGTAAATGGTAATGATGTCACAAAATTCACATTGAAAGGGGCAACCACGGGAGAACTGCACTGCCATGAAGGCATAATTTTCAAGTTTTAGCAGTTCAAAGCGAGGCGTTGGAGTCTGTCTCAAATCAGGTTTTTCATGAATCACGTAGAGCCGTCGGGCAAGGCCAGTCTCCAAACCAGTCGCGATGGTGGCGAATATTTCATCCGGCTCACCAACTACCACGTGATCGGCAAAAGCGAGTAGAGCCTCCGGCTCAGTGCTGGCATAGGGTCCTCCAACCATCGTGCGTTTCCCGAGCCCACGGGCGCGCCTGAGGATGTCTTTGACATCGGCCTTCTGGACTTGCATCCCACTGATCATGACCAGGTCCGCCCACAGGAGGTCCGCCTCGAGGAGTTCGTCAAAGGCGCGATCGATCAGCCGGATTGTCCAGTCCTTGGGGCACAAGGCGGCAACGGTGATCAGCCCAAGTGGAGGCATCGTGGTCTTCTCAGGAACAAGGTTCATCATTCCTTGAAAGCTCCAGAATGAGGGTGGAATCTTTGGCCAGATCATCAGAACCTTGATTGCTGAGCCGAGAGGTGGGAAGGAGCGTAATTCGCCTGGTTCTTCGGCAGGTGGGGGAGAGGATCTCTTCTGAAGATTGGTCAGCTGAAACATTTCTTACATTTCCTTTTTGACCTTCCCCGGCTGGGAGTATACACCTCGTTGCCTCCAGCTGGACTCTTGAGTCTCATTTTTCGCGCCAGGATTGGTCCCAGCAGCTCCCAACAGTCAATCCACGGATTACGGCCCAGAGATTTCGTCAGCTCCGGGCCTTTCCTGCTTTTTTGCGGCGCCATCGGCTAACGCGCCGCGGCCCCGAAAACCTCGGGCAGTCTGTGGCGCGAGCCGCTTTGATGAATCCGTCTAGGCTCGCGGTGCACCGAGTGCTATAGTGCGCCGATCGTCTTATCTGCCGCTAGAAAGGATCAATTTTATGCTTATCCCTCGTCTCAGGATAACCCTTACGCGGGCACTCTGTGGATCATTGGCGATCGGTCTGGCCGTGCCATTGTTGTTACTCCTAGCTGTCTCGGCCGCCTTCGCCCAGGCCCCGGCCTTGCCCGCGGTCCAGGCGACAGCCAAGAGCCCGAACTTCAAAGACGGGAAGGTGGTACTCGAGGAGCGCCGCATCCGTGCGTATACGTACCTTGGGGGCGATGAACACATCATCCGGCAAACGGTCCAGAGGATCGAGAGGCAGGAAGGCGACGCCGCCGGAGGATGGGTTTACGAGTGGAGCGTCCTCGGCAAGTATTACGAGGATCGCGGCGACTCGCTCGTCAAGATGGGACCGCGGCGCGCGGCCCTGGACGCCTACATGACCTCGAGCGTCTACTACGCGCTCGCCTGGTTTCCAAGGATCAACTCGGAGCAGGAGGCCAAAGCCTATGACGCGCAGCTGCGGGCGTACCAGAAGGGCGGCAAGCTGCTCGACGTGCCACTGGAGATTGTGAAGGTTCCGTACAAGGACGGCCAGATCACCACCTATCTGCACAAGCCGTTCGGCGTCGAGAGGCCGCCGCTTGTCATCTGGTGCGGAGGCGTTGACCAGTACAAGGCAAACCACTGGCGTCCCATTCAGGACATGCTCGCGAAAGGATTTGCCGTCGCCACCCTGGACCTGCCCAACTTCGGCGAGAGCAGACAGTGGCCCCCGGATACCAAGGCGGAGGCTAATTTCGCCGTTCTCGAGACTTACCTGAAGCGAGAGGATATTGACACCAAGCGCATCAGCTTCTTCGGGCAAAGTTATGGCGGGGGCGCCACGTTGCGTGCGGCCCTGCAAAACGACCCGCGCGTTAAGGCGATTGTGGCCATGTGCGCCGGGCTGCACTTGGGCGAGAAAAACTCGCTCGCGCCCGAGGCAAAACCTGGCGACAAGCTGATCAATGGGCCTCTACTCGTGGTCAACGGCACGCGGGATGCCGGCAACCCCGTCCCGGACCTGGTGTCGACCTACCAGTCGGCGAAGGAGGGCGATCTGTGGCTGCTGGGCCGCGGCGAGCATTGCGCGGTGGAGTACTGGCCAGTCATGATCCCGCAAATGGCCGACTGGCTGAAAGAAAAGATCAATAAGTGACTCGAAGGCATTTCGTGTCGATATGCTCACGATTAAGAGTTTTTTCGAGCGGATTTGGAGGAGCCGCGGCTAATCGCGGGGCGTAGGTGAGATGCCGGCAGGATTTGGCACCATTTGGAAGAAGGGCAGCGGCGCTACGTCTCTATCAACTCATGACTTATTTTTTGGAGACGCAATTTCGATCTCCACGGCCCCTACCAAACCAACCATCTAAAATCGAATTAAATCGTCTTTTTTCCGGACACTCCCACGCGTCAAAAAGTTTCCGGAATCTATGGTCCCGTCCCGGGCGTTGCACACGGGTGCGGTCGAGTATAAATTAATGTCCGACTTCAGGGGTGAGCTGCGAATCGCGGTTCATCGCTCTACTATTCACAGGATATGTCCACAACACAATTCACCGGTGAGGGCCGCGCCACCGACGGACCGGCCCTTGAGGCTGATTCGGTTTCGTTGCCGTGGCGCATCTCCATCATCGCTACGACTGTGGCGTGTTTGCTTTTGAAGCTCCTCCTGGCAGCAAAGACCTACGGCACGAACGACGTATATCGTTTTGAAGCGTTCACGGCGGCGTCTCGCTATTTCGGTGCATTCATTTACCGCGCAATCCCGGATTTTAACCATCCTCCATCCATGATCCACCTGCTTCTTGTGATCGGATGGCTGTCAAACGTCACAGGTTTGCCATTCTCTTTCTGGTTGCGGGTACCCGGGATTCTCGCGGATGCCGCCAGCGTTTGGGTTCTTTGGAAGATCCTTGGGACTCGCCTTCAAGAACGATCGATTCGATGCGCGCTCCTCATGTTCGCGGCGGCACCGCCCTTTTTTCTGGTGGCGGGGTTTCACGGGAACACTGACACGATCATGATTTTCTTCCTGCTCCTTTCGGTGTATTTGAACGAAAGGGGTATGCATGCCTGGCTTGCAGGCGTGTTGTTTGGGCTTTCAGTCTGCTTCAAGATTACTCCGGTGATAGCTGCGCCGGTGATGTACTTCTATATGCGAGATCTCAGGAAGCGGATCGCATTCTTCGCCGCTGCCGGCGGCGTCCTTTTGATCGCGTGGTCTCCCTATATATTTCAGGATACATGGTTCATGGTGCGCCAAATTTTTGGCTACCAGAGTATTTATGGTCATTGGGGACTGTCGTATCTCTCTGCACGCCTCCTGGCTCGATTGCCGGTATGGGGATGGCCGAATGACGCTTTCCGGTTGGGCGGAGCATACGCATTACTGGCGGGAACAACCTATCTTGCGTGGTGGATGAATCGACAGGGCGCCCGGCCGAGTCTGTACTTACAGGTTGGCGTCGTTCTTTTTCTGCTTCTTTCGTTCACGAATGCATTTGGCGTGCAATATCTCGCCTGGTTGGTTCCATGGGTGGTGGGTCTTGGTGCGATGCCGACTACCATTTTTTTCACGGCGTCGGGAGTGTTTCTATTTCTCGTATACAACTACTGGTCGCAGGGAATTCCGTGGTACATGGCGGACAGTTACCAAATGGGTGATTTTCAGGGACGTCTCGACTACTTCCAGATTGTGTGTTGGCTTTCGGTTCTGGTGATCCTGATCGTCGCCTGGAAGCAAATGAAGACTTCAGCCACCGATCCGCGCCTTTCGCCGTCCCGTTTCTCCACTCGAACCGCGCAATTCCTCGCGGTTCCCGTTACGCTTCTATTCCTGATCTACCCCGCTTTCCGGCAGGCACGCAGCGACACAGTTGCGATTCCGTGGCCAGCGCGCCAGCAACTCGCGTCAAACGCGCGAGCGGCGCAATACTTGGAACTTTCCTCCGAACTGTACCGCATAGGCCGGTATCAGGATGCCATCGCCGCCGCTCAACAGTCGGTCGCGCTGCGACACGATTTCGTCGCTGCCTATGGGAATCTCTCGACGGCGTATGAGGCTCTGCACATGTGGGACGAGGCTCTACGGAATGCGCAGCAGGCCTTTCAACTTCAGCCCGATTTCCCTATGGCCAAGGATAACTTCGATCGCATTCTTGAGGAGAAGCAGGGGTCAGACGGATCACAGCCGTCCCGCTGAGCGCGAGATGCCAATTCGTGCTTCGACCGCCCTGGGCTGCGTGTCCGCTGCAGCCTCCTGGCCTGCCGTCGGCACTTAACTCCATCCATTTCAATTGAACCCAACCCCCCTGCCATGGCATCCAATTCACCATGCGTCAAGCAGCCGAACTGCACCTCGCGGCGCCCGAGCAGCCAGTCGTGGCGCGCTACGAGGCCCTGATCCGCGTTTCCCAAGCCGTCAGCGCCTACCGCGAACCAAGAAAACTATTCGATGTCCTGGTGGATGAATTACGCCGCGTAACTGATTTTGACGGAATCGGGATCGCACAATACGATGAAACGACCGGCGACATCCAGTGGCATGTCTCAATTCATTGCAACGAGCCCAATCCGGTTCTGAAAGACAAGTGCGTACAAAGAGAGACCATGACCTGTTGGGTGTTTCAGAATCAGCGGCCGCTCGTAATTCCCTTTGTGGATCAGGAAACGCGCTTTCCCGATACCATCGAGTTTTTGAAGAAAAACAAATTCCAATCGGTCTGCATGCTCCCCCTCACCACGGTGCATCGCCGCATCGGGAGCATGTTTATTGCCAGCAAACGCCCCGATGCTTATTCCGAGGACGAAGTCCGCTTCCTTGGCTTGGTTGCGGACCAAATGGCTCTCGCGATCGACGACGCGCTGAATTTCGAGACTTCGCGTACCGCGCAGGAACAATTGAAGCTCCTTCTGGATCTGACCAACAGCGTTGTCTCTACTTTGGACCTGCGCGAATTGCTGCGAAGCGTCTCCGGGAATCTCCGTCGCGTAATGGGCTGTGATCTTGCCGGCGTTGGACTGCCAGATGCAGATGATAATAAGCACCTGCGTATTTACGCGCTGGACTTCCCTGACGGAAAAGGTTTTGTAAGAGAAGAAATCCCCATCCCAATCGAGGGAACTCCTCCGGGAATGGCCTTCACGACGGGTGAACCCTTTGTGGGCATGATCCGTGATTTGTGCGACATGATCCCGGACTCCCCGCCGCTCGCCGAAGGTCTGAAGATAGGTTGTATCCTGCCGCTCACGAGCCGTGGGCGGAGGCACGGAATTTTGCTCCTCGGCCGCCGCGATGAAAATACCTTCAGCGGCGATGACGTCAAGTTCCTGATGCAGGTAGCCGGCCAGGTGGCTATCGCGGTGGAGAACGCGCTGGCCTACAAAAAGATTGCCGAACTGAAAGAAAAACTCACGCAGGAAAAACTTTATTTGGAAGATGAAATCCGCACCGAACTGAATTTTGAGGAGATTGTGGGGAAAAGCGCGGCGCTGCGGCGCATCCTGCAACAGTTAGCTACGGTGGCCCCCACAGATTCGACAGTTTTAATCTATGGCGAAACGGGAACCGGCAAGGAGCTAATTGCCCGGGCCATCCACAATCTGAGCTCGCGTCAATCCAACTCGTTCGTGAAACTGAATTGCGCCGCCATTCCCATGGGGTTGCTGGAGAGCGAACTGTTCGGGCACGAAAAGGGAGCGTTTACCGGCGCCATTGCGCAGCGCATCGGCCGCTTCGAGCTTGCCAATCACGGGACCGTATTTCTCGATGAAGTCGGAGAGATTCCGCTGGAATTGCAGCCCAAACTTCTCCGGGTGCTGCAGGAACGCGAGTTCGAGCGCCTGGGCGGCACGCGCACCTTCACCACGGATGCGCGGCTGATCGCGGCGACAAATCGCGACCTGGCTTCCATGGTGGAGGACCAGAAGTTTCGGTCCGATCTCTTCTATCGCTTGAACGTGTTTCCGCTTCGCGTGCCGTCCTTGCGGGAGCGGCCGGAAGATATTCCTCTGCTGGTTCGGCATTTTGCCGAGCAGTGCGCCCGGCGCATGAACAAAAAAATCGAGACGATTTCCAGCGAAACGCTGAAGCAGATGCGGCAATACCATTGGCCGGGCAACATTCGAGAGCTTCAAAACGTAATTGAGCGCGCGGTGATTCTTTCGGCGGGGCCGGTCCTGAATGTGCCCCTCAACGAAATCCAATCGCGCCCTTTGCCGGCGGCCTCTGATGGGAATGAGAACCGGAATAAGAAAGCTGAACTCTCGGTTGGCAAAGATATTCGCAACGTTCTGGAAGAAACCGAGAGGAAACATATTCTGAACGTATTGTCGCAGACGAACTGGGTAGTCGCAGGCCCTAACGGCGCCGCAGTCCGATTGGGAATGAAACGATCGACGCTGCAATTGCGCATGCGCAAACTCGGCCTGTCCCGCGAAAACTTCCAACCCGTGTCGTGATTTCCTATCTGAGTTAGATTTTATTCCACGCATTTGGATTCATAAATTTGTCAATGCCATGAAACCGGCAGGCTGCCATGAATCTGGCAGTGGCACGATGGCACGCTTCCTGCCCGCTGCTTTTCTTATTCTGCCTATCTCCCGCAACTGCATCGACTTTCAAGAATTTCATTTTCCAGTCTGAGAATGGCACGCCGTGTGCAATTTCACTCTGCGAACGGAGTGAGCAGTGCTGAGAATCACCATCATCGACGAACCCGCAGAACAGCGATGGAACTTGCAGGGGCGGCTCTCAGGGCCTTGGGTAGCGCAGCTGAAATCGAATTGGGAGAAGGCACACGGTCAAGGTGAACTTCGAAAGTGCGTGGTGGACTTGAGCTGCGTGACCTTTGTGGATCTGGAGGGAGAACGCGTGCTCGCCACAATGATGAAGGATGGCGCGGAGTTCATTGCCACGGGCGTTTATACCAAGCACGTACTAGAGATATTGGGGAAGCGGCGCCAGCGCTGGATTCGCAAATTTATGGGATGTTCTTGACCGCGCCGGTTTCGCAGCGGTTGTTCCGCATGGATGCTCTCGATCCCGCGGAGAAAGCAGGGAAGTCGAGTCATGGCTGAGTACGCGCTCATGTTTGTTCTGGCCATCGTCCTGTTTCTCGTTGTCCTGGGAGATGGGACAAGGCATTCGGGGCAGTAAGGCAATTGAGTACGAAAGACCGCAGTCAATTGTTTAGTGATCATTCCCAGATGCAAATCAAAGGAGACGTTGCAATGATACGAGCGAAGATGTTGGTTACTGGAATTCTTGGAGCGGTTCTTGTTCTGGCTTCGTCGGCCAGGGCGCAGGAAGACGGGTTTATGCGTCACGAGATCGCTGTGCAGGGCACCGGATTCTTCACCAAGGATTCACAGCAGAATGGAATATCGCAACATTCCACGAACACCGGCGGCTTCCTGGTGAACTACCGCTTTCATATCAACGGTTGGCTCGCCGCTGAGGCCAGCTATGGATACGATCGAAACACACAAGAGAATTCCACTCCCGGCGGAAACTTCGGCATTCAGGCCAATGTGCATCAAGCAACGGGAGCGGTGGTCGCTGACTTGCCCGTTACCTTCGCCAGGATGAGGCCGTACGTACTCGCGGGAGGGGGGGCGCTTGTGTTTGATCCTACGGGCAACAACACGGGACTCGTTACGGGGGCCGCGCGGCAGGCGCGCGCGGCATTTGTCTACGGCGGCGGTGTGGACTACAGACTCGTGCGCCACGTGGCGCTTCGACTGGAGTACCGCGGATTTGTCTACGACCGCCCGGACTTCGGGATCGCCACTCTGAATTCCAGCGTACTTGCTCATACTGCGGAGCCATCCGCAGGACTCGTGTTCCATTTCTAATAACCACCGTCGCGCTCGCGGCCAGCGCCGCTTGCAAAAATTAGGGGGCGCTGGCTGCGTTGTCGCCACCTCATCCATCCATGGAATTCGGTCCCGAGAAAAACGGGCAAGAGTGTGCACGAGCAGGGGGGTCTCAATGTCGCTTTTACATAACAAAGTCCCAAGGCAAATTGAATGGCAAGACGTGAATTTTGGCGGAGTTGCAGCGAGCGAAGTGTTGCGGATTGAAGAGGTCATGAATCGCGCACACGAGATTCATCGCTCCCACGGCGGGCTGATTGGCTATGACCTCGAAGACTGGCTGCAAGCGGAACGGGAATTGATCGAAAAAAATCGGCCAGACCATATCCAGGCTGAAGAAGCGCACTTCGTGACGCTGTCTCCCTGGGAATTGAGAAAGGAATAGTAAGGGATGCTTCGGACTGAACAACTAGATGCAAGACTCAGGCGGATGTTGCTGAGTTCGACGCTCGCTCTTTTGGGTGTGGCAGCGCAATCGCTCCATGGACAGGCTGGTCCTGCAGACAGCCGGCTGGTTTCAGCGCCCTCTTCCGTTTCGAGCGCTCTCGGTACCGAGAGCCCATATCTCGGAAGCGTTCCTTCGGGCGCGCCCACCGGAGCGGTCCTGCAACTCTCGCTGAGCGATGCCTTGGATCGCGGGTTGAAGTTCAACCTGGGCGTGATCGAAAGTGACGCGGCTACACGCGCCACTCGTGCGGAACGGCTCAGGAGCCTCAACGAGCTTCTACCCAACGTCAATGCGTCCATTTCTCAGACCGTCGAGCAAGTGAATCTGAGAGCACTGGGACTTAAGATTCCCATCGCCGGCTTTCCGGTGATTGTCGGGCCATTCGGTATTCAAGACGCCCAAGGAAGTATCTCTCAGACACTTTTCGATTGGAATTCCGTGGAAAAGCTGCAGGCCTCCAACGAACGCCTGAAAGCTTCCCAGAACTCTTACAAAAGCAGTCGCGACCTCGTTGTGCTCGCGGTGGCCAACGCTTATTTGCAGGTAATCGCCGATTCCTCAACGATCGAATCGCAGCAGGCGCAACTAGCCACGTCTCAGGCTCTGTACCAGCGGGCTCGCGACCAGAGAACTGCGGGAGTGGCGGCGCGCATTGACGAGCTGCGCGCCCAAGTCGAGCTGCAGACGCAGCAACAGCGCCTCATCGCAGCGCGCGATCAGCAATCCAAGGACATGCTTGCCCTGGCCCGCGCAATCGGTCTGCCGGCTGGACAGGAATTCACACTGACCGACAGCGTTCCCTACACGCCACTCGAGGGTGTTTCGCTGGATAAGGCGTTGCAAGACGCATACGCAGGACGTCCCGATTACTTGAGCGCTCAACAGGAAGCACAAGCCGCCGGCCTGTCAAGGAAAGCTGCTGTTGCCGAGAACTTTCCTACTGTCACTTCCGCGGCCGATTATGGCGCCATCGGTCCCAATTTCGGCAATTCGCACGGAACATTCACTGCTTCCGCCAGCGTGAATATTCCGATCTTCCAGGGCACGCGCGTGAAGGCCGATGTTCTGGCGGCGGACGCTGCGCTGCAACAGAGGAAGGCGGAGCTTGAAAATCTGAAGGGTCGCATTGATCAGGATGTCCGTAACGCATTTTTTGACTTGGACTCCGCGAACGAGCTCGTGAAGGTCGCCAAAAGTAACACCGACCTGGCACGGGAGACTCTGGCCCAGGCTCAGGACCGTTTCGGCGCCGGAGTGACCGACAACATTGAAGTCGTGCAGGCGCAGGAATCCGTGGCCTCGGCGGATCAGGCCTACATTTCGAGTCTGTACGCATTCAACATCGCAAAAGTTCAGCTCGCGCGTGCCGTGGGCATCGCGGAGAAAGCCGTAAAAGGATACCTCGGAGGAAAATGAAATGGCTCAAGACAGAGTGGTGGATTTCGACGAAAAAATTGTACTGGATGACCGGCCGGAGCTACCGGACGACACGCCGCATTCGCGAGAGGCAGCAAACGATCGTCAGGGCACCGATTCCGGTCGATTTGCTAACGGGAAAAAAATAGCACGCGCAAAAATTATTGCGCCTATCGTCGCATTGATCCTGGCTGCTGCTGCGGCGGTCGCGTATCACTATTATGCGGGCTGGGAGTCCACCGACGACGCGCAGATCGACGGCTACATCAATCCCATCAGCTCACGCGTGGCCGGCTACATCACGAATGTCTATGTGGACGACAATCAGTATGTGAAAGCCGGGACGCTTCTCGCGCGAATCGATCCAAAAGATTACGAAGTGGCCGTTGCCAGCGCTCAAGCTACTCTGGCGAACGATCAGGCCACCGCCGACGCCAGTCAGGTAAACGTTCCGGTCATATCCGTAAATACGTCGAGCCAGCTGGTCTCGGCCGAAGCCGACGTCGCCAATGCGCACGCAGGAATTTCCGCCGCCGAGCAACAACTCGCCGCGTCGCAGGCAGCCGTCCTGCAAGCGCAAGCCAACAGCGCCAAGGCGCAGGATGATGTGAAGCGTTACAAGCAGTTGGTTGATAAGCAGGAAATTTCCGAGCAGGTGTATGTGCAAGCCGTCCAGACCTCCGACGGCACGACCGCGGCCGTACAGGCCGCCACGGCGAATGTGCAGGCCGCACGGGACGCGGTGCGCCAGGCCCAGTCCAGGCTTGCGCAGGCTTCTGCTTCTGTCGAGTCTGCGCAAACAGGCCCGCAGCAGATTCGGATTCAGCGATCTCGAGCCGTGGCTGCCTCTGCCGCCGCGGAAAAATCAAAGTCTGCCCTGGAGCAAGCCCAGCTTAACTTGGGTTACACGCGAATTGTTGCGCCCGTCGACGGCGTGGTCGCTAAGCGCTCGGCGCAACCCGGTCAGTACGTTTCGCCGGGACAGCAGCTCATGGCCGTCGTGCCTCTGGATGACATCTGGGTGACCGCGAATTTCAAAGAGACGCAACTGCGGAACATGCGCCCAGGCAACCCCGTGAAAATTAATGTCGATGCCTACGGGCGCACTTATTCAGGCTATGTCGAGAGCATTGCCGGAGGAACCGGAGCCGTATTCAGTCTGCTGCCACCTGAAAACGCCACCGGCAATTATGTGAAGGTGGTCCAGCGTCTTCCCGTCAGGCTCCGATTAGATAAGGGCCAGGATCCCGAACATCGGCTCAGGCCCGGCATGTCCGTGGTGCCTGACGTCTATGTGAGCGGGCCCCCGGCAAAGGCGAGTGGAGCCGCTCAATGAGTGACCTGGAGATCTCGAACAATCCCAGTCCCGCGCAGGACTGGAATCCCGGCCACAATCTCTGGCTCATCGCGCTCACAGTGACCCTCGCGACGTTTATGGAAGTTCTGGACACCAGCGTGGCCAACGTCGCTCTCCCTCACATCGCAGGGGGATTGGCGGCAGGGCAGGACGAGAGCAGTTGGGTGCTGACTTCGTATCTGGTTTCGAACGCCATTGTTCTGCCGTTAAGCGGCTGGCTTTCATCCATATTTGGCAGAAAACGCTTCTACATGAGCTGCGTCGTGCTGTTCACGGCGAGCTCTTTACTGTGCGGAATCGCTCCCAGCCTTCCACTTCTTATCTTCTTCCGTGTTTTGCAAGGCGCGGGAGGAGGGGGCCTGCAACCCAGCGAACAGGCCATCCTCGCGGATACGTTTCCGGCGGCAAAGAGAGGCATGGCCTTCGCGATTTACGGAATGGCCGTGGTTGTAGCACCCGCCCTCGGCCCAACGATTGGCGGCTGGATTACGGACAACTACAGCTGGCGTTGGATTTTCTTCATGAATATCCCGGTCGGAATTTTGTCCGTGGCTCTGACTTCGCTGTTGGTTTCGGATCCGCCGTGGATTCGTGCTAAAAAAGCCGGCGGCATCAAGGTGGATTACATTGGCTTCGGCCTGCTGGCGATAGGGCTGGGCGCGCTCCAGATTGTTCTCGACAAAGGGGAGCGCGAAGATTGGTTCGAGACGCATTACATTGTGATCTTGACCGTGATCGCCGTGATCTGCCTGATTTCTGTTTACTTCTGGGAGCGTTACCACAAACACCCCATCATCGAAGTCCGACTCTTCAGCGATCGCACTTTCCTGATGGCCTGCGTGATGCTCTTCATCGTGGGATTTGTTCTCTATGCGACGACACTGCTGCTTCCTCAACTCGCGCAGACGCTGATGGGTTACACCGCGGAACTCGCAGGGCTGATGATTATGCCGGGGGGATTCGCACTCATGCTGATGATGCCTGTGGCAGGATTTTTATTAACGAAATACGATGCGCGCGTGATGATCGCATTCGGGCTTCTGACACTCGGGCTCGCCATGCTTTTCATGGCGCATCAATTCAGCCTCGACGCGGATTTCAGGACCTTGATGTGGGCGAGAGTGTATCAGACCGTGGGACTGGCGTTTCTCTTCATACCCATCAACACCGCGGCATATTCCTACCTGCCGCGGGAAAAAAACAACGCCGCTTCGGGGCTGATTAATTTATCGCGCAACATCGGCGCAAGCGTCGGCATTTCTTTCGTCACCACCATGCTGACGCGTCGCGCGCAGTTTCACCAAACCGCGCTGACCGCACACGCGTCGGCTTACAGCAATCAATTCAACGACACCGTGCAGGGCATGAGTCAAAGCTTCGCCGCGAGCGGCCCCATTGCGGCCCAACAGCAAACGTACGGGCAACTGTACGGATCAATTCTCCGGCAGGCGTCCATGATCGCGTACCTTGACAACTTCTGGCTCCTGGGCCTGTCGGCTCTGGTAATGATTCCATTTGTTTTCCTGATGAAGCGGCCCCCTAAAGGGGTCTCGGCGGCGGCGCACTGATACTGGCCGATGAACAATAACCAGGCCCTGCCTTCTTTATGCTGACGCTTCAATCGTCGTCCGGCATCTGGTCTGGCATGGTTCGCCTGCAAGGCGTGCCGGAATTCTCCGGAAAAAAGCTCGCGTTTGCAAAAGTGCCGGTGCCCCCCGCATGCTAATAGGCGTGCCCGAACTTCCGGATATCGCCTCCTACATCAGCGCCCTTGAACTGCGCATCGTGGGCCAACCGGTCCAGCGAGTTCGACTCGCGAACCCTTTCCTGCTTCGAACCGTGCAACCGCCGATTCACGATGTGGAGGGCCGCGCCGTGCGCGAATTGCGCCGCATCGGCAAACGAATCGCCATCGGTGTTGAAGGCGATCTCTGGCTGGTGCTGCACTTGATGATCGCAGGCCGGTTGCACTGGCGTCCGCAAGGGGCGAAGCTGTCGGGCCGGCAGAATCTGGCAGCTTTTGATTTTCCGAGCGGCTCTCTCGTCCTTACCGAAGCAGGCTCCAAACGCCGCGCGTCGTTGCACGTTCTCTCCGGTGAGGAGGGTTTGCGCTCCGTCGACCCTGGTGGAATCGATGTCTTCACCAGCGATTTCACTTCATTTCGCGCTGCGCTTACGGCCGAAAACCGCACGCTGAAGAGGGCCCTTACCGATCCGCGCCTGCTGAGCGGCATCGGCAATGCCTATTCGGATGAGATCCTGCACGCGGCCCACCTGTCGCCTGTTACGCTGACGCAAAAACTGCAGCCGCAAGAATGGGAAAGGCTGTTCGCAGCGACGCGCCACACCCTGGCGCAATGGATCGACCGGTTACGCGCGGAGGCCGAAATCGCATTCCCCGAAAAGGTGACCGCATTCCGCAAGGGGATGGCGGTTCACGGCCGCTATGGAGAACCTTGCCCAAGGTGTGGAGAGAAGATTCAGCGGATTCGCTATGCGGACAACGAAACGAACTACTGCGCTCGCTGCCAGACCGGCGGCAAAGTTCTCGCTGATCGCGGTTTGTCCCGCTTGTTGGGATCGGACTGGCCGCGGACGCTCGAGGAGCTCGAAGCCCTCAAGCGCCGCTAGATTCCGCCAGGCGTAAGAGAGGCTCCTGCTGAATGGATCCACGTAGTGCAATACGCAGTGTGGACGATGCGGTTTCTCGGCATAGGGTAAGTACGCCTGTGAATATCAGGTGAAGTAAGTATGCGCATCCATAGAAGAGTGTAGTAGACGGGCCCCCGAGAGCTAGAAACGGCGCGTCGAGCGATATTCGGTCGTCCGCCGGCAGGGGCTTTGCAACACCATCGCTGAAAAAACAGAGGAGGCAATATGGCAACAACAAAATTCGCAATAGCACCGATGAAGGCGGCGCAGATCCCCAAAGCCGGAGCAGACTTCCAGATCGTCGAGCGCGAGATTCCCAAGCCGGGCGCGGGGCAGGTGCTCATCAAGGTGCAGGCGTGCGGCGTTTGCCACAGTGACGTGCTCACCAAGGAAGGCGCCTTGCCCGGAATTCAGTATCCTCGCGTTCCAGGGCACGAAGTCGCGGGCCTCATCGAGGAACTGGGGGCCGGCGTTTCCAGTTGGAAAAAGGGGCAGCGAGTCGGAGTCGGCTGGCACGGCGGCCACGATGGCACTTGCCTCCAGTGCCGCCGCGGGGATTTTCGAAATTGCGTGAATCAACAAATTTCGGGCATCAGCTATGACGGTGGATACCAGCAATACATGGTGGCTCCCGTGGAGGCGCTGGTGTCGATCCCGGAAAGTCTAAGTGCCGTCGAAGCGGCGCCGTTACTCTGCGCTGGAATCACGACGTTCAACGCGCTGCGGCACAGTGGCGCCCTTCCCGACGACCTGGTCGCGGTGCAGGGTATCGGCGGTCTGGGTCACCTCGGAATTCAATTCGCGAACAAGTTCGGATACAAGGTCGCGGCGATCGGGCGCGGTTCAGAAAACGCTGCGCTCGCAAAGAAACTCGGAGCGACCGTGTACATCGACAGCAAAGCCACAAACGCCGCGGAGGAATTGCAAAAGCTGGGCGGCGCGCAGGTCATCGTGGCCACAGCCCCAAACTCGAAAGCGATGTCCGAGCTGATCGACGGACTGGGGCCGAATGGCAAGTTAATGGTGATCGGTGCGGCATTCGATCCCATCGAGGTCACGCCGGCACAGCTTATCTTCGGAAGCAAAAGCATTCAAGGTTGGGCCGCGGGAACACCGACCGATTCCGAAGACACCCTGAAATTCGCCGAACTGACCGGCGTGCGTCCCATGATTGAAACCTATCCGCTCGAAAAAGCGGGCGAAGCTTACGCGCGCATGATGAGCGGCAACGCACAGTTCCGCGTCGTTCTGACCATGTGAAGTTTTCAATTGTCGGCTCAACAGCCCGCGGAAAAAGTGGATTGTCTTGACATTTCGAGCGAGCGATGGATTTTTATTTGTTTTCCTAGCTTTGATCGAAGCAAGATTCTTCGCTTCGCTCGAAATCGGCAAATGTAAGCAAGACTTTTTCCGCTGCCTGGCATGTCCAAAGAAGGGATGGCCCCCATGGAATACTCGACTTTTTATCGCACCAAACCGATAGATGGCCTCTCCATCTTTTACAGAGAGGCCGGCCCGAAAGACGCGCCCACGCTTCTCCTGCTCCACGGGCTACCGTCTTCCTCGCGGATGTTCGAGCCTCTCTTCGCCCGGCTTTCCGATCGCTATCATCTGGTCGCGCCCGATTACCCGGGTTTCGGACACAGCGACTGGCCGGACCCGAAAAAATTCGCGTATACCTTCGATCGCTGCGCTGAAATCATAAACCACTTCACCGAAGCGCTCGGACTCCCGCGCTATACGCTTTACATGCAGGATTACGGCGGCCCCGTGGGTTTTCGCATGGCCTTGGCCCATCCCGACCGGGTCGAAGCGCTCATCGTCCAGGACGCTGTGGCGCACAACGAAGGGCTGGGAGCAAATTGGAAAGCGCGGCGAGCCTTCTGGGCCGATCGTGCTGCCAACGAGAGCACGCTTCGCACGAATCTCCTGTCGCTGCCGACGACGCGGACGCGCCACGTCGGGAACGATCCCATCTTGGAGCGCTATGACCCGGATCTCTGGACCGATGAATTCAATTTTATCAGCCAGCCCGGCCAGGCCGAGATTCAAAGCGACCTTTTCTACGATTACCGCACGAACGTCGACGCCTACCCCAAGTGGCAGGCCTGGATGCGCGAGAAGCAGCCCCGCCTTCTCGTTCTTTGGGGCAAGTACGAACTCTCGTTCGACCCCTCGGAGCCGGAAGCCTATCGTCGCGACGTGCCGAAGGCAGAAGTGCATATCGTTGATGGAGGTCATTTCGCATTGGACACGGCTGCGGATGAAATCGCCGCATTGGTTGCAGGCTTTGTCGGTTCTTCACGTGAAGGGTCCGTGGCACGGCACGCTGGCTGAAGCCGATAAGAGAACGCTGGCTACTTCCCATTCAGGCGTAACTGGCGGCGCACATTCAATCGTGGAGGATTTCACATGCGATCTGACATTGTTCCCGGGGCTACTTTTCCGGACTATGAGCTTTCCGACCACATCGCGAAACGACGGAAGCTCTCCGAACTCCAAGGCCAGCATCCGATGGTCCTCGTTCTCAGCCGCGGTGGTTACTGCCCCAAGGACCGCCGACAGGCGGAAGGACTGGTTCAACTCCATCGCGAGTTTGAGGTTGCCTATTGCCGGCTAGTCACAATCAGCACCGACAACATCACGGAGACGAACGAATATCGCAGCGGTATCGACGCCCACTGGCCCTTCCTCTCCGACCCCGGGCGAATCGTACAAAAAGATCTCGACATCGCCGAATACACCGACCCCGCCCACAATCCCATGATCCCTCACGTGATCGTTCTCGAGCCCGGTCTCGTCATCTATAAGATCTACAACGGCTATTGGTTCTGGGGCCGGCCTACTCTCGAAGAACTCCGTCAGGATCTGCGCGCCGTTACGAGGAAACGCCGGCCGGACTGGGACATTACCACGCCCGAACTGAAAGCAGCGTGGCGGGAGGGCCGCAAAGAGCTCTTCTATCCGTACGGCAAAACGTACGTGCAAACTCTCGGCGAACAGGATTAGCGCGACGTCCAGATCGTTCCGGTAATTCACAAGGCCAGCGTTGATGTCGACGCCTTCGATCGCCCGTAGCAGGCACGGAAATGGAGGTCACGATCATGAAGCGACATTCATTCGGTTCAGATTCGGCATGTCACGTACTTGGGCTGGCCAGCGTCATGGGATTTGTCGCACTTGCCTTGTGTTCCGGGGCGAAATTACTGACGAAGTTTCACATTCGGGGATTGAGCGGGTCCTGGAACGCCAGTTCCGAAAGTCTTGTGCTCCAAGCTGTGCCCGGAAAGATCGTGTTCCGGTTCCACAGCCGTGACCTGCACCTGATGCAGGCTCTTGCAAAGGACGCCAAGCCAGTGCGCTTTGTCGTACGATTGGATGGCGCCGCTCCCGGCGATAATTGCGTCGTTGACACTACCCAGGACGGCTCCGGGGAAATTCGCGAGTCCCGGCTCTATCAGCTCATCCGGCAAAAAGGTCCAATCGTGGACCGAACGTTCGAGATCGAATTCCTCGATCCTGGCATTCAGGCCCTTGACTTCACGTTTGGTTAGAGTCGTCGCGGAACGAAATTACCGGCCACTCAGCCCAATCACAAAGGAGAGGATGACATGGCACAACCTCAGAAGGCAGCGACAAGCACGAATGAAGTCCGTAGTACTGATTTGGCCAGCAAAGCGGGGATCGCGAAAGGCGGCATGAAGCTCGAAGTAGTTATCATCCCTGTCTCGGATTCTGACCGCGCCCAGGAGTTCTACAGGAGGGTCGGATGGAGGCAGGACGTCACGCCGCCCGGCTTGAGCCAGTTCACGCCGCCGGGGTCCTGGTGCTCGGTCCTGTTCGGCAAGAACCTCACGTCGGCCGCCCCCGGTTCAGGCAAGGGCTACCTGATCGTTTCCGACATTGCGGCCGCTCGGGACAAGCTCGTCGATGCCGGTATCGAGGTGAGCGAAGTCTTCCATCTCGGCCCGACCGGCCCGGTCAATGGTCCGGATCCCGAGCACCGCAGCTACTTCTCGCTGGCTGCGTTCAAGGATCCCGACGGCAACAGCTGGGTGCTCCAGGAGATCACAACGCGGCTTCCCGGTCGCGTCGTCGGAGGAGCGACCGCGTTCGACTCCACAAGTGAGCTGGCGAGCGCGCTTCGGCGTGCGGAGGCCGCCCATGGTCAACACGAAAAGCGCACTGGGCAGCACGACGCGAACTGGCCCGATTGGTACGCCGCGTACATGGCGGCGGAGCAGGCCGGAACGGAGCTGCCGTCGTGAATGAATACGACGTCATCGGCGTCTCGGAGGTGAGGTTCTGAGCCGTGAACCCATCCCATCACCGCGCTCGCCGTTCACCTCATGACGAACACATCGGTCACTCAAGCAACGTACGATATCGGCGGCGGCCCGCGGCTTGTGGGGTGGTGAGCCCGGGAGAGGTTTTCCAGCCTATTCGCAAATCCATTTCGGAGGCCCATAACCCTCAAGAGCCGCCTGGCATTGCAAAAGGCATTGAACGTCGCGCCATAAGGGACAAGTGATTCAACGCCGAATTCAAAGATCCCTTGGTCTGCCGCGCGATTTTGCTCCCCGGCCGAAACGCGGCCTCAGCTCGCTGAGTGAAGCCCCTTGCCCCGTTTCTTCGGACCCAAAAGTATCCGTTTGGTTACAACGGGCGGACTCCTACTGTGACCAGAACTGCCGTTAATCCAGTTTGGCAGCCCCCTGGCAGACCTTAAGTCTAATGCGGATATAGGATTACTAGGCATCCGGTTATGGCCTTCTGGGTGCACTGCCCCTTGCGGCGGAGTGTCAGGGTGGATGCCTTCGCTAATCCGAGTTGAAAGTTTCTTTGGTCTTTGAAATGGGTAAAATTGAATACCCTATAAAGAGGCTGAGGGGCTGCGCCTGGGAATCAGGTACTTTGCTCCTGCTGCTGTGTGTTGTTCCGGCACCTTCGCGTGGACAAGCAGGGGTTGAAGCCGGAGGAGCCGATTCAGCTTCCGCTGGGGCCGCTACGGCAGCATCTAAGGCGCTTCCGGTATCCTTGCCACACCTTGCGACGGATAGCAAATTTCCTTTCACTCCGGAACGGGAAGGGCCTCCTCCGGACGAGGCCAACCGGAAAGCGCTCGAACAACGAGCCGGAGTTGACGCAGTCAAGCTACTTCTGCGATCGGTGCCCGGCGAGGCAATGATTTTTATTGATGAAATGTTCGTAGGCCGCACGCCCTTGCTATTGATAGCTCCACCGGGAAAATACAAAGTGGAAATGCGCGGTAAGCGCGAGGAATTTGGAGAGCGCGTCATTGAGTTATCGGCAAACGAGACTCAGCAGCTTACGCTTACCCTGGAGCCGCGATATCCCAGCAGTATAACGATGCATACGAGTCGCGCTGCATCCATGTCAGGAACCACCTCCACAGGTAACGAGGTTTTTCCCGCTGTTTCTTTGGCTCACCCTGCGAAAGAAAGCAGCACTGCGAACGTTCCGGCTCCACAGGGCCCTTCCCCGGACGAGGCGAACCGAAGAGCTCTCGAGCAACGAGCCGGAATAGACGCTGCAAGACTAAGTCTGCAATCGGAACCCAGCGGTGCAATGACCTATCTAGATGGAATCTTTGTAGGCCGAACGCCACTTCAGCTGATAGTTCCGGCGGGAAAGTACAAGGTAGAAATGCACGGTAAGCACGAGGAATTTGGAGAGGGTCTCGTCGGCCTTTTACCCAGCGAAACGCAACAGCTAAAGCTTATGCTGGGGTTTCGCTATCCCGCCAGAATTTCGGCGCATTGATCCATGGGCAGTTACGAATTGCTGTGATGGGGGGTTAGAATGTCAGAATCGACGGTTGCATGGGCACGATTATTGGTGTTTGTTCTCAGTTTACTGGCCGGAGCTGCGCTGCTCGGATACTTTGTCCTTACTCGTTACGCAGATACTGACTTCGCCGGTGCCAGCGCAGATCCCCAAGCCCTGGCGCAAATTCAAAAACAACTAAATGGCATGGAAAAGCGGCTGACAGAGTTGGAGAACCGCCGCAGAGCAGAATCGGCAAAAGCTCCCGCGGATGTGAAAACGCCAGATACGACTCTTTCAACCGAGGGCGGTATCCCGCGTCCTCCTCGAGCCCGATATCAAGTCTCGCCTGAGTCCGCAATGCCGGCCCAGCCCCCGGCCGCTCAGCCACCGTCGTCTGATCCTGCTTCGGCACTAAGGATCGCACGGCTTCAGCAGGGAATAGGAGCGTTGCAAGAAGAATCCGCCTCCAATCGGGAAGCCTGGCAGGCGACCACGAACCGGCTTGCCGAGGTAGCCGGGGAACTGGGCGCGCAGCACGGGCAGATCCTCCAAAACAAGGACGAATTGAACCGATTCCTTGGACGAACCGAACATTCGACTCTTACTTTCGAGCTGCGCCGCGGCTCAGTTCCGGAACCTGTAGGGCCAATCCGGATTTCGCTGAGGACTTCGAATCAAAAGAGCCAGCGATACACTCTCTGTGTTTACCTCCAGGATTCGTGCGTCCAGGTGAGGGACCGCGCTCAGTATGAAGTGGTGGAGTTGGCTGTCTCCCGTGATACGGCGCCCTTCGAATTGATAGCGACAAAGGTTGAGAAGGACGGAATCGTCGGTTATCTGGAAGTTCCGCTCGAGAATTCGGGCCACTAGGTTTTCCAGACATCTTTCGAATTCGCTCCGGACAATATTTTCAGGTAGATCGTGCTGAGACTTCTGGAATAGGAAAACTGAAAGATTTTGCGGCTCATGTCAAAATTCGAATCATTACCGCATCCTCTGGAATTGCTTTGGCGCGAAGTTTACGTTCACCGCGCCGCTGGAAGAAGCCTGGCTCGCGTGTTTCTTCGAGAACACCGGCAGATTCGGCAGGCTGCCTGGGGCAGAAACGCGGATTTCCGCTTTGAAGACGCCGTATATTTCTTCGGGGTTGCCGCCGCCACCGGAGTGCGAAAAAACTTAACCTACAGTGCGTTGGCGGACCTGATGCGGGCAATCCGCAAACCAAAACATGAAATTTCCGGAGAGGGCTTGAAGTTCGAGTCGGTCATATCCCGCAAAACTTATGACCGCCAGCGCCGTCAAATATATCCCCGTGCCATGGCATCCCGAAATGTTCCGGGGATTGAGAAAAAATTGGAGATGGAATACCAGCTCATGGTCACACTCTCCCGGAAGCATCCGGATGAGCTGCCGGCAATGGCAAAACAAGCCCGCGACATTTGACGCCAATTGGGAGCAGTGCGGTCGCGTTGCGCGCATAACACCTCACGAATTATTTTGTGGAAATGCAATTTCGATTCCCACCGTTTTTACCAAGCCCGCATGGATTGTATTGCCTTCCCTTAGTTGAAAGTTTCAAGTTGTGTCCACGGCTTCCGGATGTTTTGCCGAAGTTGCGCTCAGCCGTCGACGGGCTGTGCAACTCGCTGTTCCGGCCGTAGAATTGTGCGACGATTGTGAGACGCCGCCGCCAAGTCGCTGCATTTATTCTCGCGGGGGGCGCAAGCTCGCGTATGGGGCGGAACAAAGGGCTACTCGACTTCGACGGTGTTCCGCTTGTCCTTCATACGGCTCGGCTGATCGAGCCGCTTGTCACCTGCGTAACAGTGGTCGGGCCGCCCCGTCGGTTTGCCGCGATGGGACTGCACGCGATTGCGGATCAAGAGAGTGGCAACCAAGGATCGAAGAAAATTCGGCGAGGCCCGTTGGCGGGTATCGCAACCGCGTTGGCCGCAACGCGCTCACCCTGGAACTTGATCGTCGCTTGTGACCTGCCGCACCTTTCAGCAGCGTGGCTCGATTGGCTGCTCTCGCGGGCGGTTCGGTCGCGCGGGCAGGTGGTAATCCCGCGGACCAGGCGTGGGCTCGAGCCGCTCGCCGCGGTTTACCGCCGCGAATGCCGCTCGACGATCGCAAGCGCTCTCGCGCGGGGCGCGCGAAAAGTCACCGATGTGATCGAAGATCTGCGCATGGACGTTGTTGACCAGCGCGAATGGCGCCGGCTCGATCCTCGCGCTCTGGTGTTGAAGAACATGAACACACCTGAAGACTATGCCGAAGCCCGGAAGTCGTGGAGCGTCGAGAGACTTCGCGAAGGCCATTCCATGAAGAAGCCCCGGCGAGTGCGGGCGCTAAGATCGCGGTCCGACATCATTCAAAGCGTGTGACCAATCTATGTTTGCGCGGGAAACGAAATGGCGCTATACACAATCGAACCGAAAGGAACAAGCAGATGGCATCCACCCAGCAGTCTGTGATCGCTTCGCCCCGCATCGAGCGGCTGCGAGATTTTGTCGTCACATTCAGCAATTTAGTTGAAAGCGCTTCTTGTGAGCCTGACATACTGCGCGAAGGGTCGCGCCTCTTGAAGGAATTGGTCGGCGCCGATGACTGGCTGCCCGACCGCTATGCCCAGCCTTCCTTGACCGGGTATCAGCAATATCTGCTGCACGCTGATTCACGCGAACGATTTTCCGTAGTGAGCTTTGTTTGGGGTCCCGGCCAGAAATCTCCGATCCACGACCATACGGTTTGGGGGATCGTTGGCATTCTGCGCGGCGCGGAATTCGAGCAGAGCTACTCTCGCACAACCGACGGACGTTTCGCGGAGCGAGGCGCGCCTGTTCGGCTGGACAAGGGCGAGGTCACCGCGGTTTCACCTGACATAGGCGATTACCACCGCGTCTCGAACGCCCTCGATGACCGGCCATCCGTCAGCGTCCATGTCTATGGGGCCAATATCGGAGCCGTTCGGCGATCCATGTACGAACCGGATGGAACCAGCAAGACTTTCATTTCGGGATATTCGAACACCGAGTTGCCGAATCTATGGGACCGTTCGAAAGACAAAACGAGGATGTGAGCCTTTCCGGCAAAAAATCCCGAACCTGCATTTCTGAACTAATCACGGGATCGAGTTGCTCGGCCCATCCGGCCTCCTTGCACGATGTGACATAATTGCGGGGTGTCGCGACCAGAAACAATTATCGAAACCAAGCGGCCATCCGTCGAGGCGCTCATCCATTGACCGGACAATTCCAATGACCGGACAATTCCAAAAGTTACTCCTGGTGTTTCTGATTCTGCCCGGGATGGCCGGAACCGCAACCCTTGCAGCGCAAGTGAAGCCAGAAACTGTCGCTGCTTTTGACCACTACGCCGCAGTTACCGAAGCCCGGATGGACGAAGACCTGCGCCTCAGTCAATTTCTGGCCATTGACCGTTTACCTGATTCACAACGCAAAGAAGCCTACGATCAACTTCAGCAGGGCCAAATTTATATCCAGGAATTGCATTCCGAGGAAGAGGGCCATCCGATTCACATTCCGAGCGGGATGATCCATCACTGGGTAGGAGTGATTTTCATCGCTAAGTCAACGCTCCAAGAAACAGATGCTGTCCTGAACGATTACCAAAACGAGACGGAATATTACAAACCACAAATTCGCCGGGCGAAATTAATCGAAAAAGATGGAAATAAATCGAAGATTTGCCTGCAGGTTTACAACAAGTCGATCGTTACGGTCGTTCTAAATGAATATTCCGACGTCTTTGTGACACCTATCGGAAGCAATCGGATTCAGAGCATCTCTCGCTCCACGCGCGTTGCGGAAGTTGTGAATCCGGGCAGTCCGGACGAACACGAACGCACCGATGGTAACGACCATGGGTATATGTGGCGGCTCTACAGTTACTGGCGGCTCGAAGAAAAGGACGGAGGCGTATACGTTCAAAACGAATCGATCACATTGACCAGGACGGTGCCGGCGATGCTCGCCTGGCTGGTCAACCCTTTACTCAAGAGCATTCCGCGCGACGTCCTTTCCCACCTCTTGACGAACACACGAAACGCCGTCGAGAAGACTAGACAAACATCGGAACATTAGGGCCTTCCGCATGGAAGGTCCGCGTTGAGAGAGCCGCTGGAGCCATGCGCAATTCTCCCGCTGAATGAATTCTCCAGAAACCGGCAAGCGGGTCCATCACGTTTTCAGTTGCCCCGAAAATAATTCAAGTTCAATGCCCTATGCGCGGCTTCAATGATTCATGCCGGCGAAAGTTTTTTGCAAACTGTCCGGGCTGGATGCGGCGAGAAGATGCTTGGCGCCGCCAATCGCTATTTCGTCTGCGTCACTGGCAAGTTCTATCATCGTCTCCGCGATAAAGGTTTGGAGAGGCATTGGCTGGGGCGCGCCGGGAGGCGGCAGGGAAGCGCCGCCAAGCTCGGTCGCCACATAAGGCGGAATGATTTCGATGACTTTAACATTGGAATCTCGCAACTGGTGCCGTAGAGAGAGCGAAAAGGAATGCACCGCGGCTTTCGTGGCGCAGTAAACCGGGAATATCGCGCGAGGCACAAACGCGAGGCCTGAAGAAACGTTCAGGAGGATCGCATTTTTCTGATTTTTCAGGTGCGGCAGGAATTCAGCGGAGACTCGGACCAGGCCGAGCAGATTGGTTTGAATTTCCGCGACCACGGCCGGATCGTCGAGAGGTTTGGCGGTCGTAAAATCGTGTCTCCTCTGCACGCCCGCATTGTTAATGACGCAGTTCAGGGCGGGAAATTCCTCGATAACTTGACGCGCGATTTTTCGTATGGAACTGGCATCCGTGACATCCAGAACCAAACACCTCATGCCGGGATTTGCCGCGCAAATGCTCCGTAAACGATCTTCGCGGCGGCCTGTGATAATGACCTGGTTCCCCAGCCCGTGAAATGCTTCGGCAAGCCCTTTTCCGATGCCCGAAGTGCCGCCAGTAATAAAAATTGTATTGGAATGCATTTTCATGAAACTTTCTCCTATAATCCGTGGCGATCGCTTTCCATTGATTCCGGTAATTACGGCACATCATTCTACAGCGTCTGAGGCGAAGGGAGTGCGAACCATGACACGATTACAGTGTGCAGCCGTTTTTCTGCTGATGTGCTGCGCGGCACCTTTGCGGGGCCAACAGCCCGCGCATCCGGCCGGTGACTCCTATCAATTGAAACCTTCGCCCAAGACCGTGACATGGGGCTATTACGACGCCAAGACGCCCCCGGCGCTGCGCATAAAATCCGGCGACACCGTGGAAATGCAGACGCTGGTTACGTCCAGCCGCGAGCGCTTCGAAATTGTCGGGCTCTGGCCTGACCGAGTGGAGCCGGCGTGGCGCGAAATTTACGAACAGGTGAAGGATCACGGCCCTGGGAATCACATGCTGACCGGGCCGGTCTACGTCGAGGGCGCCGAGCCCGGCGACGTCCTGGAAATACGAATCCAGAAGATTCGCCTGGCCATTCCGTATGCGCTCAACGTTTTTTCTCCGGGGCGCGGCTTCCTGCCCGAGGATTTTCCATACGAGCGAGTGAAAGTGATTCCGCTGGACGAGAAGCGCATGGTCGCGCAGTTTGCCGAGGGCATCGAGATTCCGCTGCGCCCGTTTTTCGGAAGCATGGGAGTCGCGCCGCCGGCAAGCGCAGGACGCATCAGCAGCGCTCCGCCATGGGTGAACGGAGGGAACCTGGACAATAAGGAATTGGTCGCGGGCACGACGCTGTTCCTTCCGGTCCATGCGCCCGGCGCGCTCTTTCAGGCGGGCGATGGCCATGCGGGGCAGGGCGACGGGGAAGTGGACATCACCGCAATGGAAACTTCACTGGTTGGCACATTTCAGTTTGTGGTGCGCAAGGACATGCGTCTCCGTTGGCCGCGCGCCGAAACGCCCACGGAATTCATCACCATGGGGCTGGACGAAGACCTAACCGCTGCGACCAAGATGGCGGTCCGCGAAATGATCGATTTCCTCATGCAGGGGAAACATA
>Ga0210401_10001497_pt1 | contig 27025 bp, 23 predicted proteins | sample IncBWH32MmetaG_FD_150866 | JGI IMG/M metagenome (GOLD analysis project Ga0210401, IMG submission 150866) | Forest soil microbial communities from Barre Woods Harvard Forest LTER site, Petersham, Massachusetts, United States - Inc-BW-H-32-M | ecosystem: Environmental > Terrestrial > Soil >...
CCCGGCCAGCGGCAGGGCTCCAAACACCGTGAAAAAGCGCGGGGAAACGCGCCGGCTGGCGAGCCGCTCGGGCTCGGGCCCGCTAGTATCGGTCACGTTCTCCGAGTAGAATCCAGCGATCGATTCGAACGTCCGATTCATCCGGTTCCAATCCTCCAGACGCGCCGGAGCGATAAGGCTCTCTTTCTTGCTCTTGGACGGGCTCGCCTCCAGCAAACTGACCAACCTATCGGCGCTCGGATAAGGAAGAGGCTTCAACAGAACAGTATTTACGACGGAAAAGAGCGTGGTCGTCGCACCGATGCCCAGGACCAGCATGGGAATCGCCGTAAGAGAATATCCGGGCTGCCTTAGCAGCCTCCGCAGCGCGATCTGCCATTGTTTCATCGGGCACCTCCCGTCTGGGTACCTGTAAGACTTGGATCAGTTGACGCGGTTAGTCGCGATACCTTAAAACAGCTCGATCGAGAGTCCCGATACGATCACCGCCGCCCACAGCGCGAGCGAGACACCACCGGCCAACCGTCCGCGCCAGGGACTGACGCCCGCATCCACCGACGCACTAACGCGGCGCACGATCACGAAATGAAAGGCGATCGCCAGGGCCAGCAGGACGATCTTCGTGCGAAAGAATCCACTCTCGTAGAATTTCCGGGAATTCGCGATGAAGAGCAGCGGTCCAGTCAGGATTTGCACAGCGAATCCTAGCCACGCCCAGAGCATCAGTTCGTCCACGACCTGCCAGCCCGGCTCATCGCGCAGAATCCTGCCAAGCAGTCTTAAATCCACGATGAAGACCGTTCCAAACACCAACACCAATCCGGCGATGTGCAGGATCTCGAGTACCGGAAAGGGCCAGGGAGCGCCGCGGATGGCGCTGCTCAGCGGCAGGTTCCAGCACCACTCGGCAAATGGCGAGTCGGTTGGCAAAGGAATTCAGGCCCGATCATACTCCGTAATCGAGCGAGTAGCCAATGGCGCGTCCGGCGGCAATCAGCCCGAGCCATAGGGCCAGCGAAAGAGCGCCGGCCATCCGCGCTCGAAGCGGCGTGACGGGAGAGCGGTCCCAGGTTGAAACGCCGCGGTAAACAGTCATGTGAAAGATCAGCACATTCAGACCGGCCAGCAAAAGGAACAGCACCTTCATTCGGAAGAACACATTGCTATACAGTCTTCCCGCCTCGCACCAGGCCAGCAGCAAGCCGCTGATGACCATGACGATGAACCCGCCCCACGTCCAGGGCAAGAGCTGCCCTCCCACTTCAGAAACGGCCGAGCGCCGGAGCCCAAGGCCGAGCAGTCTTAGATCCCAATAGACGATGGTACCGGCAGCCACCATCAGCCCCAGCAGATGGACCAGGTTTAGAATGGAAAAGGCCCACGTTGACTCCCGGATAGCCTTTCCGATATGAGAGCCCTCGATTTCCTGAGCGATATGCAGCAGGGACACCTCTGATAGTCTGGCACGTCGCCGGGGGAACTGGGGGACCGGCCGCTAATTAATAGCTTTTGAAGAGTTTTGTACGCTCAAAGGGTTCCCAGGCGGCAGACGCCCTTTGCTTTCCCCGCCAACCCCTTGTAACCTAACAGTTTGCCGGTACGCCTTAGGTAGTAGGATTAAGGCGGCTGGCTGTTAAAGCCGCATGCTGGTTGATTTCGAGCAGATCCAGAAGGCCAAGGCCGGCGATGACGCCGCGTTCAACCAGGTAGTAATAGCCTATCGGAAGAGGATTTTAGGGACGATTGCACGTTTAATCGGGCGTCCCGAGGATGTAGAGGATGTTGCGCAGGAAGTTTTTCTGCGGCTGTATTATTCGCTGGATCAATTACGGACCCCCGAGGTATTCGAGCCCTGGTTGTACCGGCTGACAGTCAACGCGTCGTACGATTATTTGCGAAAGCAGCGCCGCCGGAATGAATCGCGGATGTCGGATTTGAGCGAGCAGCAGGTAATGATGGCGGATGCCGCCGCCGGCGGCAAGGTTTCAGGCGAGGAGCATCGGCGTAAGCAGGTCAGGGAACTAGTAGAATCGTTGCTAGGAGCGGTTTCCGAGCAGGACCGGATTCTGTTGACGTTGAAGGAAGTTGAAGGGCTCTCGTTAAAAGAGCTTGAAAAGATTTATTCTGTGAACGAAAATGCTCTAAAGGTGAGATTGTTTCGAGCCCGGCAACGGGTGCTAAATGCGTTCGAGGCAACTCGGGCGAGCACCAATAAACCGGCTGGCCGGAAGGGTTGAGATCCGGAAGGATTGAATTACTATGGATCAGTTCAATGATGAGCTGAACGGTTTGTTCGCAAGCTACAAGGCCTCGGTGCCGGATGTGGAGGCGAGCGCCAACTTCATGCCGGAGTTGTGGCGGAGGATCGAAGGCCGTCGAAGCATCCTGCTGCGCATGAAGAAACTTACACAAATGTTCCTGGCAGCGGCTGCCGCACTCAGTATTGTCTTCGTCACCTTGCTATCGGTCCCGGCATTCACCGGATCCGACGTCAGCGGAAGCTATATCGAGGTACTGGCCGATGCATATCCCACCGAAACCTTAGCGTCGCACGGAGTCCTTCCTCGCGAAGCAGCTGAGGTCAAAACGAAATGAAACGCTGGAATCCTCCCATCGCGCTTTATTTGTTACTGGTGTTTCTAAGTGGCGCGGTCGTGGGCGCGCTCGGTTATCGGACTTACAAGCCTCCTTCAGCTAGTAGCAATGCTCGAGTGAGCCCTGAAGAATTCCGGCGTCAATACTTGCTGGAAATCAAAACGCGCGTGAATCTCAGCGACGAACAGTTGCAAAAGGTGGAAACGATCCTCGAAGAGACCAGGACGCGTTTTCACGACGCCCGCGACAAGCACAATGCGATCGTTAAACAAATCGGGGAGGAGCAAAGGGCGAAGATGAGGGCCATCCTGAGTTCTGAGCAGGTTCCCAAAGCTGAGCAATTCTGGCAGGATCGGGATCAGCGGAACAAGCAGAATAGGCGCTAACTACTTAACCGCCACCGGCTGCTTTTTGCTTCTGGTTTCTTTTAAGTCCTTCAAGTCCTTAGATTTCTGTACTTTCTTCTGGAAGCGGTCTACCCGGCCCTCGGTGTCGACCAGTTTCTGGCGCCCCGTGAAGAAGGGGTGGCAATTGGAGCAGATTTCTACCCGGATGTCGCCTTTGTTCGTGGATCGCGTGCGGAACGTGTTTCCACAGGCACAGATGACGTTAATCTCTTCGTAAGCAGGATGAATCCCGGCTTTCATTGCGGCGTAATCCTTTCTAGTGATTTCAGTGTAGCGCATGGTAGAGGAACCCGCTACAGCGGCTCTAAAACGTGAACCCCCGCATCACCTGAACGTGGTGCGGGGGCTTAAGTAGCTAGATTATTTCGCGCAGGGAAGCGGCCGGTCCACAGGAACAGCGGCTTCGCCACTGGACGAAACCTGAACGTTTAGCAGGTCGACTTCAACAGTCGGCCACCTCGCGCGTGTGATTAAAGCTACAGTCACTACATTTACCCATGTTAGACTGGACCACCTCCTTTCTCAGTGATGAAACCATCATAAAACTGAAAACGGGATCCTGTCAAATTCTTTCTATCGGACCACTAGGCATAGTAGAATACAACAGTAGTATCACTATAAGTTGTGGACAAAAGAAGAAAAAGCCCCGCCTTTCGACGGGGCGTGACGAAAACCAACCAGGGGAGGCAACTCCCCAAAGCCTCGAATTCAACCCCTTAAACCTGATTGACAAATAGCAATCAGCACGCCAGTCGGTAACAGGCTGCAAAAGCAGGCTGGAGAGTGAAATGGAATTCTGTTTCTAGAAGATATACCTCCAGGCAGCCTACGAGATTCGGAAATCCGGCACCCTTTGAGGTGGAAGGGAGTACAATATCGACTGATGGCCAGCCCGGCTCCCTGGCAACTCGAACTACGCGCCGACAGCCAGACCCTAGACGCTTCCGAAGGCCGCCGATCCCTGTCCGGATTCTTGATCTCCGGGATATTAATGTCCTTCCTGGGAGCGATCCTGCCGGCCTGGGGCTATCATCTCAAAGCGGATTTTAAGGAAGTTGGCTATTACTTTCTCAGTTTGAACATCGGATTCCTGTTGTCGGTCGGCTTTGCACACCTGCTGTTGCCGTGGAAAGGCGTGAAATTCACGCTGATACTGGCTAACGCCTTAGCCTGCGGCGCATTCCTCTATCTGGCGGCGGGCACAGCTACGGCGCCCGTGATTTGGCGATTCTTCGGCCTGCTGTGGATCGGAGTCAGCGCCGGGCTCCTGAATGGCGGAATATTCCACGCAATCTCGCCTCTCTATCAGCACGATCGCGCCGCCACTGTGAATCTGGCGGGTGTCATGTTCGGCCTGGGGTGCGTACTCACGGCGGTGCTGATGGCGGGCACATACTATGTCTACACAGTCCCGAGTATCCTGGTGCTGTTCGCCGTCCTTCCGGGTTTCTTCGCCGGCATATACGCAAAAGCCAAGCTAGGCCACGGACTGGTTGTACATCAGATGCCGCTGGCGCAGATACTGCACGACTTCCGGAATCCTGGCGCGGTGCTGTTCAGCCTGGTGTTGTTCTTTCAGTTTGGAAACGAGTGGTCAATCGCCGGCTGGCTGCCTCTGTTTTTGATTCGGCGCCTGGGGATCAGCCCGGAGGACTCGCTGCTGATGCTGGCGGTCTTTTGGCTGGCGTTGCTGGTGGGGCGCATCGGCGCCCAAGTGATCTTGAAGCGCATGAGCCATGGATCGCTGTTGATCGGCTCGATTGTTTCGGCGCTGCTGGGTAATATCGTGCTGGCGTCGACCAACAACCGCTTCGGCGCCGTGATGGGCATTCTCTTTGTGGGGGCTGGTTACGCTTCCATCTACCCGTTGGTAGTGGAGAAGATCGGCCACCGCTTTCCCTACTATCATCCTGGCTTTTACAACGGCATCTTCTCGTTTGCGATCACCGGCGGACTCCTGGCGCCCTGGATACTGGGCTATTTCACCGCCGCCTGGGGCATCCAGGCTGTAATGATTGTTCCGCTGTTTGGAACCTGCATGGTTTTTCTGCTGGTGCTGCTCATCATGCTGGAAGCCAAACTAAACGGCTTGGCCCAGATCAAAGAAGCGGGATCGTAGCCGGGGACGAGTTGGGGCCGGTCTCATAGATCAAGTCCAGTGACTTGATGGATTTGAGCTTTCCTTCGAAGCGGAAGAACAGACAGCCTTTGACGTGCTCCGTAATGACCCCTTCCGGCAGCGCGGCGCGAGAGATAGCCTCATCGATCGGTAAATCGGATTGCTTATCGACGTTGCCAGAGCCGGTCTGACTGGGAACTGGGTTAGGCAGCGGGCGCGGCGTCGTTGGATCTCCCGGGAATCTTCCGCCTTGTGGAGCGCCGTAGATCAACGGGCCGGCAGTGGCGGTCATTTGGGGCCGCTGTTCCCAATCCGCATACTTGAGCGCCGCAGCCACCATGCCGGCAGATTGCGCGCTGAGCGTGGACTTCTTATTGATCCGCAGCGTAAAACGCCCGCTCGAGATTTTCAAGCCGGATTTCGTGGTGGGAAAAATGGCCACTTCTACCACCAGGTACTCTTTGGCGAAATAATCGCCCTTCTCACTAGGAATGCTATGCACCAGGTACTCAGCGCCGATTTCCATTTCGGTGAGCGCGATGCGTGCCGGATAGTCCGTAGCCTTCGAGCGCGGCGCATCTTGAGCACAGAGCACCAGAAGAAACGCTGCTGAAGCCGCGGCGATTCGTGCCGTCACTCCTTGAGTATATGCTCGTTGCCCTACAATGGCAGTGTCCCTGCGAAGAATCTGAAAATGACTCGGTTTCTATTTCTCGCTTTAGCGCTTCCACTTGCCTCCGGCGCCGACCTCCAGTCAAAGATCGACGAGCTGGTGTCCAAAGCGCCAGCGCTGGGAAATGCATTCGCCGGGCTCCAGGTGGTGAGCCTTCCTAGCGGCCGTGTGCTTTACGGGCGCAACCAGGATCGGTTGTTCACGCCGGCATCTAACATGAAGCTCTTCACTACGGCTCTGGCGCTGGTGAAACTGGGCCCCCAATACCGCTTCAAGACTCAAATCGGCAGCGATACACCAATTGATGCCGACGGCACGCTGGCAGGCGATCTCATTTTCGTAGGCGGCGGCGATCCAACTCTTTCGGGTCGCGAGTATCCATATCAATTCCATCCTGGTTCGCAGGCTGGCGAAAATTACTCCTTCCGTGCGATTGAAGAGCTGGCGGACCAGCTTGTGGCCCGAGGTTTGAAACGAATCGATGGCGACATCGTCGGCGACGACCGGCGGTATGTGTGGGAACCGCACGGCGAGGGTTGGTCCACGGGCGACGCGCTGTGGGAATACGGCGCGCCGGTGAGCGCGCTGATCGTCAACGACAACAGTTTCGGAGTAACGATCCGGCCCGCCGCGCATCCACGCGATCTCGCCCACATTTCGCTGTCGCCCAACCTTGAATCCTTCTCGATCGACAACCGCGTGCGAACCGAGGCGGGCGGCGCGCGAAAGGTGTCGTTCGATCGCAGCGCTGACGGACGGCAGCTTCACATTTCGGGCGTGATGCCGGCCGGCGATGAAGGCATGACGGAGCTGCTGGCCGTCGGTGAGCCGGCTGTGTATGCCGCCGAAGTACTGCGCGATGCGCTGCTGCGGCGCGGGTTAGCAGTGCGGGGAAACGCTGTGGCCAGACATCGATTCTCCGATGACGCGCCCGATTCGGCGGAGGCAACCGCGCTTTCCTTTGTGCTCGCGGAGAAATTTTCGCCGCCCTTGTCCGAAATATTGCGAGTGCTAGACAAGGTCAGCCAGAACTTGCATGCCGAGGTGATGCTGCGTGAAGTCGGGCTGGTAAGCGGCCATTCCGGCAGCCTCAAAGAAGGGCTCCTCGAAATGCAGGACTTTCTCACCGGCGTCGGCATCTCCAAAGATGCTTATCGATTCACCGATGGCTCGGGATTATCGCGCGGGACACTGGTGAGCCCGGCGGCGATCACCAAGCTCTTGGTGTACATGTACCAGTCGACTAATCGCGATTTGTGGATGAGCTTGCTGCCGATCGCGGGCGTCGATGGAACGCTGGCGACGCGGTTCCAAAACCATCCCGAGGCGCAAGCGATTCGTGCCAAGACCGGAAGCTTGAGTCATGTTCGCGCGATGTCCGGGTACGCGGATACTCCTCGATATGGTGGGGTAGCTTTTTCATTTCTGGTGAACAATTTTGATGCGCCCACCGTGGAGATTAACCGCTTGCTAGATCAAATCGGTATGGCGCTGTTAGAGTAGCTCGTGGGCTGGGGCAGTTTTCGCAACAGACCAAGGAGAAACAATGCAGAAGCGCAAACTTGGAAACAGTGGCCTGGAAGTATCGGCTCTCGGGCTCGGGTGCATGGGAATGAGCCACGGTTACGGTCCGCCCAAAGACAAGCAGGAGATGATCTCTCTTATCCGTGCAACCTTCGAACGCGGCATTACATTCTTCGACACTGCCGAGGCCTATGGTCCGTTCACGAACGAAGAACTGGTGGGCGAAGCCCTCGCTCCCATGCGTCAGCGAGTGGTGATTGCAACGAAGTTCGGCTTCAAGTTTGATCCAAACAGTGGCAAACAGATCGGGCTGGACAGTCGTCCCGAGCACATCAAGCGGGTCGCCGAAGCCTCGCTCAAACGTCTAAAGAGCAATACCATCGACCTTTTCTATCAGCATCGCGTTGACCCGAACGTGCCGATCGAAGACGTAGCCGGAGCGGTGAAGGTCCTGATTCAGGAAGGTAAAGTGAAGCACTTCGGCCTGTCTGAGGCTGGAGTGAAAACAATCCGGCGCGCGCATGCCGTTCAGCCGGTCAGCGCTCTCCAAAGCGAATACTCACTGTGGTGGCGAGCGCCTGAAAAGGAGGCACTTCCAGCCCTAGAGGAACTCGGGATCGGCTTTGTTCCCTTTAGTCCTCTGGGTAGAGGCTTCCTCACGGGGAAGATCGAGGAAAACGCGAAGTTCGACAGCTCCGACTTTCGGAGCACCCTGCCTCGCTTCACGCCGGAGGCACTCAAGGCAAACCAGGCCCTGATTGATCGGCTTGCCCGCATCGCGGAGCGAAAGAAGGCGACACCTGCTCAGATCGTACTCGCCTGGCTGCTGGCCCAGAAGCCCTGGATTGTACCCATTCCAGGTACCACAAAGCTGCATCGCCTGAACGAAAATATCGGCGCGGTCTCAGTCGAACTCACGCCCGCCGATCTCCGTGAAATAGAGGAAGCCTCCGCCCGTATCACAGTGGTAGGCGCTCGGTACCCCGAGAACCTGGAGCAGATGACCGGCCGCTGAGTGGCCACGCGAAGGAGTTCAGAAATATAGAATCAAACGAGTCGGATCGCAGCCGTGCGCTAAGGGACCCTCATAGTGGTTCACTGGCGCCGTACGTATCGATCCACTTTTTCAGGAGCCTGATCCGGCACTTGTTCAAGATGCTAGTGTCAGCTTTCGAGCCGAGTGCGCGGACTGCATGGCATAGGCATCTCCTCGGTCAGACCATCATTATCACGGCAGGCTGTGGACGGGCGCAGCGTTGGGGCGGACCGATGGAGGAAATCCGGCCCGGCGACATGCTCTGGTTCCCGCCGGGTGAGAAGCACTTGCACGGGGCCACACCAACTACGGCGATGACCCATATCCCCATAGTGCCTAGGATCGTGCCCGGCCGAGTCATTAGATCTGGCGCGCAGCTCAGTGTTGCTTGAATTTCGGACTCTTCCGAAACGGCGGAGGTCGCCAGAGCGAAGTCGAGGATCTTCACCCGGTCTTTGCGGTTCACCAGGATATTCTCGGGCTTGAGGTCCCGGAGGACTATTATCGGCGCGGTCAGAGTAATCTGTCGGGCCAGGTTACAAAATCATCACTCAGGCCCGATACGCAGGCGGCAGCGGATTGCGATTCTGAAACAGTCGTTGGTGCCAGTAGGGATAAGGCACAGGCGACTGGCTCGCTTCATCTAAGCGCGCAACCTGTTCGGCTGTCAGCGTAAAGCTCGCCGCCGCCAAGTTGTCACGAAGTTGCGCTTCATTGCGTGCGCCGATGATTACGGTGGAGATGGTCGGCTTCCGCAGCAGCCAGTTCAGCGCCAGTTGTGGCACGCTCTTGCCTGTTTCGGCGGCCAGCGACTCGAGCGCATCCACGACCTTGTAAAGGAATTCGTCCGCTACAGGGGGGCCTTGTTCAGCGGTCTTGTGAAGGCGGCTCACTTTCGGCAGAGGCTGACCGCGCCGAATCTTGCCAGTGAGGCGTCCCCAGCCTAACGGACTCCACACCAAAGCGCCAACGCCCTCCGCTAGCGCCTGCGGCATCAACTCCCATTCGTAGTCGCGGCCCACCAGGGAGTAGTAGACTTGGTGACCGACATAGCGCGTCCATCCATACCGCGTGCTGATCGCCAGCGATTTTTGCAAGTGCCAGCCCGAGAAATTCGACGCCGCGACGTAGCGAAGCTTCCCTTGGCGCACGGCCTCGTCCAAAGTGGAGAGCGTCTCTTCCGGGGGCGTTACCGCGTCGAAGCCATGCATATGATAGACGTCGATGTAATCCGTCTTCAGGCGCTTTAAGCTTCCCTCGATCTGCCGCGTCAGGTGATGCCTCGACGAACCGCTGTTGTTAGGACCGTCACCGAACGGAAACGTCGCTTTAGTGGAAATGAGGACCTTCTCGCGTGGCACATGGCGGATGGCGTCCCCCAGGATTTCCTCGGAAAGGCCCTGCGAATACACGTCCGCGGTATCGAAGAAATTAACTCCAGCTTCCAGGCAGACATCGATCTGACGGGTCGCTTCTTTGGCATCGGCCTCCCCCCATGCCCGGAAGAATTCGTTTCCTCCACCGAAAGTGCCGGTGCCAAAACAGAGAACAGGAACCTGCAGACCGCTGTTTCCTAATTGTCGAAACTCCATGGTGATTGGAGACGGACGGATTGCTTTTGGTTGCAAACATTTGCCCGGCGCTCACTGCGGGACGGATTGATCAATTTGTCATGTTATAGCGCCGACCAGCGCCATAATCCGCCGGCCTTCGTATTCGGTTCATTGTGGATCAGGACGACAGCGGTCTGTGGGATCGTTGAAAGGTGGTGTGGACGGTCCTTGCGAGGACAAGGAAATCGCGTCATACGTCGCAGGGCTTAGAGCGTCAAGCGTACGGCCCTGTCTGGCGCATGTTTCACTTCACAGAACCGCTTTACAACTTTGCGACCGCCCCGAACCAAACCCCGGATGTTTGACCGCTCGAGAGCGGCCAGCATCATAAGCCGCGCACGGAACAGCCGTGTTTTTACGGCGGGAATGGTCAGCTGAAGTGATTGAGCTACTTCGCGCGCGGTGAGCTGCTTGAACTCCCGAAGGATCAAGACCTGCCTGTACTTGGAAGGGAGTTCAACAATGGCTTTGCGAACGACCTGTGTCGTTTCGGCGCGAGCGAGAGACTGGAGCGGCGATTCGGTGGGAGAAGCGAACGAGTCGAGATCGCCAGGCGCCTGAAAGACTGGCCTGCGCCGTTCCCGGCGATAGGACTGCAATGCTTCATTAATGGCCACGCTAGTCATCCATGTACGAAAGCTGGATTGTGACCGGAAGGTCGATAGATGACACCAGACTTTCAACAGTACTTCCTGGAGGACGTCATCCGCATCAGTCGTGTTTGGAACTATCAAACCGATGCGCCTTTTTACAGCGGGCAGGTGCCGATTCGTCAAAACCGCAAAACATTCGGTTTGGCCTGCCAGAGCCAGTTCGATAAGCGCGCTGTCTTCGAAGGTTGCGAGTTGTGGGGCCATCGTGATCTCCCTCGTCTCTAAACGTTTATGTGCGGTCCTCCGCGCAATTAATGCTTAATACCACCACTACGCTAAGCGCCATTAGATTGAACCCGCATGCGAGGGTGTTGTCGCTTCAACTTCTTTTCCAAGTCCGGCCAGAATTCCTTCAAGATATTCGAAGCCATGTCGACGCCGAGCTGTACACCGAGCTTAGATCCAGCATCGGCGGCAGTCCGGCTGTCCGCATAGTAAGCGGTCGAAATTGCTGCCGCGGCTGAGTTTCCGATTACTTCTGAATAGTTGAACTGCGTCCCGCCGGAATCCCGGTGAGTCCAGAAAATCTGCTCCACGGCGTAGCCGATCCTGGACCATCCGCTTCCCGTGCCGCGTCGAAAGTAGCGTGGATCCTGATGGAGAAGAGTCGGAAATATCGCCTCTGTCATGTAATCGCCGATTACGAAATCGCCATACGAAGCTCCGAAATATCTGGCAAATCCCGCAGCGCCTTGCCCGAAAGCGCGATTTGAATTGGTCAACTGGGCTTCTCCGCCGAAGAGCAGCGCCAGCGCAACGGTACCGCGATCGAAAGCGTCTTGGGAGGCTAACTTGAATTTCTCTCCGGGTGTCAGTGGCTTATAATTCCGAAGGCCTGGAGAAGTCCTGTAGTTGGGAATGATGCCAAGAATCCGCTTGCTTTCAGATTGTGCGCCGTTTTGTGGTGGATCGGTCGTTTTAGAAAGGTCGGATTGCGAAAACGCCGGCGCTACCAGACAGCCCGTGCCAACCAACCAAGTGATGATGAATTTCATCAATGCACTCTCGTAAATGCTGAGCTCTTATTCGAAAGTGTTGCTGAAACGCTGGGTGCTCGCTGGGCACCTGCCGCGACTTCGGGGGACTTGGTTACCTCAGCCAACCTGCTGTCCACGGCTTCTTTGGTTTGCTGCAGCGAGACGAGAAGTGAGTTGTGCGAGACGCGGCGCACGATAGGATCCACGACGAAGCGTACGGCGACAGGAATGTCACGGCTCAACCCAACCGCTTCTATCTCCACGTAGACTCCTCCGTCACGCTGTTCAAGGCGAGCGATGCTATACAGCTTCCATATGTAGCCGCCGCCTTGGCCTTGCCGTTTCCAATACTCGCCAGGCTGGCCATATTCCTCGATTTCTTGCACGCGCGTCGTTCTTGAAATGCTATAGAAGCGTCGGTCGTCGAGGCGCACATTAGTCACCTCGTAATCGGCATCGAGCGCGGTTTTCAAGAGGAGTACCTTGTTCACGAGCAGCATCGAAAAGATGTCGGACGAATCACCGCGAGCGATTGCTTTCGACTCCATGACGAATGGACGATAGAATTCCTTGTAGTGATCGTAGTCGCGGGTGACTTCGAGGATGTCATCGAGCTTGAAGTTCGACAGGTACATCGCGCCTATCCAGTGGTGGATCAATCCGCCGGGCACCTTCTTCGGATTTTGTCCAGGCGCGGGAACCACGACGATTTCTCCGCCCCGGATTTTGGCGGCGCGCTCGGTGCTTTCAAGCGCCCACAGGAAACTACCCCCGGGGCGGACCCGGTCCTGAAGATTCCCGTTAGCCGTTTGCAGGTAATCATCCCAGGCAGAAACAGTTTCTGATTTTAATGTCGCTGCAGTCATCTCCACAGGGAAACCGAGCATGACCAGCCACAGCAGAGCAACGGCGCGCCCAAGGTTCGAAGCACGGAATCGGAACCAGGTGCGGTCCGTGGTGACAGCCTCTGGAGGTTCGGAAAGAGGCCCGCCAAGAATCGATTCAGTCAACGCGCGCGAAGCTTTCGACGTGGCGACCAGTTGTGCTCCTTCCCGGCTCCAGCGGGTGAGCAGCTCCCGCCCCTGTTCGTCTGCACCAGTAACAAGAGTCAGATCAACAATCAGCCTTCGATCGCCGATCGTCGATGAGGCTGTCTGCCAGTCCTGATCGAGTCTGAGTGTCCCTTCGTGGTTGAGATTCCCGGCCAATTCGAGCCTGAAAGCGGTTGGGCCATCGTGCATGTAATATTGCAGAGACTGGGTCCTCATATTTAGGTCCATTCAATCATAGGCACGTCAACGGCCAGTTGCCGCTCCTGAAAAAGCCTAGAAATGCGGCGTTTTTGGTGATATTCAACTAGGCGCCAAGGTCCCGGTGCTGCCGGGCCTTTGGCATTTGCCCAACCTTCGGCAGTTTCGACAGTAGCCGGTGTCTTGTTTTGACGGGCCGCGTGGGCGCCAATCCGCGTCTATCAGGACACAAGACGTATAGTCGACACCTCGCCATCGTGTCGACACGAATTTGAGCCTCATCTTTGCGATTCGCAACCAGAACTTCCTTTTGATACAACCACTTTCGGCAGTTCAGGGGCGCCTCGCAACTGGCGGATTGATTGCCGACTCAAAAGTGAAGGTGGGATCTCAAGCGCCTTAGTAGCGAAGTGGATATGAAACCTTTACTCTACGTCCTTTTTGTCTCGTCAACGGCTCTCGTTCAGGCGCAAGATTGCCGGGTCACCGGCCAGCTGTTTTACGCCGACGTCGTGAACCACGTTATTAAGATCAAGACCGATTCCGGCGATCTGGTGAATTTCAATTACGATAAGGCCACAAGTTTTATGCGCAACGACGGAGACGCCGTCCCGGTGCAGCCCGATCAACTCCACAATGGCGACCGCCTATGTGTTGGGACAGGAGATCCTATTGTGGTCACCGTCACTTCCCGGGCGAGCATCAACGCCGCACAGAAGAAAGAACTCGCGGCGTGGCAAGGGGACAGCCTATACGGCGTGGTCTCCGGATTGGACAGGAAGGCGCGACTAATTACGCTCGCGGTGTCCATTGATGACAAAACAACCAGCTACCCCGTCGGCATAAGCCCCCAGGCGGCCTATTGGTTTTTCCCTCGGAACACCATTCGCTTAAGCGAAGCTTTAACCGGTTCTCTGGATCAGATCGCGCTTGGAGACACTCTTTATGTTCGCGGAACCAAGGATGGCGCGGCCCCGAACTTCGTCGCGAGTCTCATCGTTTCGGGAGGATTCCGTAGTTTCGCCGCAACCATAGAAACAATGGAGACCTTGGACGAACTGTCCGTTCGTCTCGTCCGATCGGGAGACAGACGAAGGGTTCGCGTCGACCTGGCGAACCTCTATACCGTGGGGCGGGCCCGAGGTCCTGAAACGGGCGATGCTCGCCTCTATCGAATCGGTCCGGCGGACCTGCTGCCGCGCGACACAGTCTTGATTCTTGGAATCAACGAAGGGCGGGATTCAATCCGCGCTTGCGCTCTCATCACGGGATTCTCGGCTTCCGGCGTACTCCCTCCAGACCCAAGTCAACAAATGCGCTGGATATTCGACAATCTTGCGCTCGATGATGCGCATTTGGCGCCATCCGCTCCAACCGCGCCGGCAGCGCCTCAGATCAAAGGGAAAAGTGCCGATCGAATTCCACCCTCGGCCCAAGAAGAGATCAAGTCAGTCGAACTGGAAATCGATCGCATCGAGGCCGAAACGCTTAACCGGTCGCAGACCGCAACGGTGGACCGATTTCAGCAAATCATGCTGCTGGGGAAGCTGATTTTCTACGACAAGGAACTTTCCGTGAAGAGGAACGAAGCCTGTAGCTTTTGCCACATGCCGGAGACCGGTTTCACGGGACCGGTTAGCGCCCTCAATCAGACCACGTCGTCCTACCCCGGCTCCATTCGGACTCGTTTCAGCGCGCGAAAGCCTCAGTCTCATACCTACGCGAGTTTCGCGCCGGTTCTCCACTACAATTCTGAGCAAGGCGATTTCGTCGGTGGTCAGTTCTGGGACATGCGTGCCACAGGACTACGCCTGGACAGCGCGCTCGCTGAGCAGGCACAAGGCCCTCCATTGAACCCCGTTGAGATGGGCTTGATCGACCCAGCGTGTATGGTATATCGAATTTCCCAGGGACCATATCGTTCCATGGCGGAAAAGCTTTGGGGCGCGCAAGCCTTTGCTGTTCGATGGCCGGCAAATGTAAAGGACGTGTGTGATCGACCGGGCCCGGCACCCGAAGCGGAACCCTTGCCGCTTCATCTCGCGGCGGTCGACCGGGGAATTGCACAGACTTCGTTTGATCGAATCGCCGAAGCGATCGCGGCCTTCGAGGGTTCCCCGGAAGTATCTCCGTTCTCTGCCAAATACGACTATGTCATGGCCGGGAAGGCGGAGTTCACGCCCGAGGAAAAGGCTGGCTATGAGCTGTTCCGGAGCAAATCAACACACTGCAACGAATGCCACCGGGACGGAGGGCCGGGTGAGGAGCCGCTATTCACAGATTTTACTGCCTCCAATCTGGGTTTGCCGCCGAACCCGGCCCTACCTTTTTACAAAGAGAACACACCCGATCAATTCCGTTACACCGCCAACCCGGATGGCCCTAAATTTCTGGATCTAGGAGTAGGTGGCTTCCTGGCCGGCCCGCAAAATCCCAATCATGAGTGGGCGGCCATGGCCAAGTCTTTCATCGGTAAATACAAAACGCCGACGCTGCGGAATGTGGACAAGCGGCCGCGTGCGGATTTCGTGAAAGCCTACATGCACAATGGATACCTTAAGTCGCTCAAGGAGGTGGTCCATTTCTATAACACACGCGATGCTCTGCCCAAATGCAAAGCGGGCGATCCTGGCGAGAAGGTAACGTGCTGGCCGGCGCCGGAAAATCCCGAGACGATCAATCGAAAACAACTCGGGGATTTGAAGCTCACCGACGAGCAGGAAGACCTGTTGGTGGCGTTTCTGAAGACGCTCACTGACGGATATTCGCCTCCCGGAAAGTAGCTACCCAGTGGGCGATCATAAATCTATGTCGTGCATCTCTAGTCGCGGGAGTCGATGGCGTGAGACTTGGATTCTTGTCGCGGCGATCGGCGCGATAGGCGCTGCTACCAGCCTGCTGGTTGAGACCATCCCTGCTCAAGCCGCCGGCGATGACGCTCAGTTACTCAAAGATGCTCAGCGTGTGTTCAAGCCGCTTCCCAACGACGCGGCCACAGCGGAATTTCCAGTTACACCGGAGCGCGTCGAGCTGGGACGAAAGCTGTTCTTCGATCCCCGGATTTCGGTCGACGGTACAGTAAGTTGCTCGCGCTGCCATCAGGCGGCTTTGTATGCGACGGATGGATTGCCTAAGGCGAAGGGCGCCTTCGACAAGCTCAATGACCGCGGGGGGCCAACGGTTTTGAATGCAGCGCTTCAGTTTAAGGCTCACTGGCTCGGGGACCGCGAAAACGTCGAGGATCAGGCTAGCAAGGCTCTCACCGGCGCAGTGAGCTTTGGCAATCCGGATAACGCAAGCGCTATCGCAAAGGTGAAGGCGATCCCCGGTTACACCGAATTGTTTCAGAAGACCTTTCCGGTCGAACCGGACCCCGTAACGATCAGCAATTTGGGCAGAGCTATAGGTGCATACGAGCGTACACTGATCACCCCGTCCCGCTTTGATGAATATCTCGGCGGCCGCGCCGACGCTCTCTCGGAGCCTGAGCGCCAAGGGCTACGAGCGTTCATGGACACGGGCTGCAGCGGCTGCCACAACGGCCCGGTAGTTGGCGGCGGCATGTTCCAAAAGTTTGGCATCGTGGAAGATTATTGGAGAGAGACCGGCAGCAAAGAGATCGACAAAGGGCGCTTCGCCGTGACGAACAATCCCGCCGACAGGTATGTGTTCAAGGTGCCGGGACTTCGCAACGTCGCCATGACGCCTCCCTACTTCCACGACGGATCCGCGAGTACGTTGGCGGAGGCCGTTCGCATCATGGCCAAGGTTCAACTGGGTAAACTTCTCTCCGGCCAGGACACGAACGCGATCGTGACCTTCCTGGGCAGCCTCACTGGCCTTGTGCCTCACAATTTTGCCGAGGCTCCCGTGCTACCGTCGGCTGGTTTCATTCAAGCGACTAGCGCAAATCCCCGTACGGCTCGCTGAAGGCTCTTTTTTCTTGACAAAGTAAGGAAAAAGGACAAAACTTGCTTATTCCGGACTGAACCTCGTGCGTTCGGTAGCCAATAAAAACATGAGGTTAGAAGTCAAACATAATGGGCATTCAGAGTGGGACAAGATTACTACACACAGCCATTGTTTGTTGGCTAACGTTTTCGACAGGTGCCTTTCTTTACGGACAGGCCACCGGAAGTATTTCCGGAACCGTCTCAGACACAACCGGCTCCGCCGTGCCCGGGGCGAAGGTGACCGTCACCGCCCCTGCCACGGGTCTGACTCGATCTTCCACGACGAACGATCGAGGTGAATATGTAATTCCTTTGCTGGGCGTGGCCAACTACAACGTCCAGGTGGAACTCTCGGGGTTCCAGACCGCCGCGGCCCAAGACGTCCGGCTGCAAGTGGACGAACATCGCGAGTTGGATTTCAAGCTGTCCCCAGCAGCGGTCCAAACCAGTGTTGAAGTCAGCGCCACCGCCGTTTCTGTCCAGACATCCGATGCCACGCTCGGTCAGGTCATCACGTCTCAGCAGGTTAACGATCTCCCATTGAACGGCCGCGACTTTGTTCAGCTTGCCACGCTGACGCCAGGCGTCACTCAGGAAACCAGCCCTACCAGCTTTTTTAATGGCGGCCCCAGCAGCGAGGTGTCGGCGCGCGGCTCGTTTTCTCTTTCGGTGGGCGGCTCACGCGCCAATAGCACGGACTGGCTATTCGATGGCAACGACAACAATGAGCTAACAGCCGGCGGCATCTCGATCCTACCCTCAATCGACGCCATCCAGGAGTTCAAGGTCCTGACCTACAACTATTCGGCGGAATGGGGGACGCGAGGCGGTCCGACCGTTTTGGTCACCACTAAATCGGGAACCAACCAGGTTCATGGAACGGTGTTCGAGTTCCTACGGAACACATCCCTCGACGCCCGCAGTTTCTTCGCTACTTCAACGGAAAAATTTAACCTAAATCAGTTTGGATTCTCGGCGGGCGGTCCGATTCGCAAAGATAAGGCCTTTTTATTCGTGGATTTCGAGCAAAAGGACCAACGGCACGGGATCCCGTTCACCGGCCTGGTCCCAAGTGCGGCGATGCGCACCGGCGACTTTACTCACGACGCCTTTGGCAACCTTAGTACAACCCCTCTGGTCAATCCCAATGCGACGCAGGCCAATGGGAACTCAGTTCCATTCTATTGCGATGGCTCGGGTAATCCTCTTCCCGCGGCCGCGGATGGAAGCCAGGCCGTCGGCACGCCTTGCAACAAGATTCCGCAGGGCCTGATCAACCCCATTGGCCAGAAGTTGATCAACCTGTATCCTCTTCCCAACGCGAATAACGCCGCTCTCGGCTACAACTACGTCAACGAACCAGTGAGAAAGCTGAATGAGGGCAAGTTCGATATCCGTCTGGACGAAAACTTGACCAGCAAGGATTCTCTATTCGCGCGGTTCAGTTACGATCAGGCCACATCTTACGTCCCAGGTGGTTCACCGGGTTTCGCGGAACAGAGTCCCTTTGCCAGCAATCAGGGCATCCTCAATCATGGCCGCAACGTCGCCGTTTCGGAGACGCACGTTTTTTCGCCGAACACCGTGAATCAATTTAGCGCGGGCTATAACCGGATTTTCAACTACATCTCCTCTCAGGGAACAGGCAGTTGTGAAGCTCAGGCCATCGGGATCCCGGGCGCAAATCTGGGAGGCGTGAGCTGCGGCCTGACCTCAGTGCAACTCGACGGTGGTTACTGGTCGCTGGGTGATCGCGGCTTTTCGCCTTTTCAGGGCGGGACCAATGTGTTCTCCATCTCCGATTCGTTCGACATGATTCGTGGAGCGCACGATATCAAGATTGGCATGGCCGTTCGCGCGAATCAGATGAACGTCCTGGCAGAAGGTTTCCAAGACGGATACTGGATCTACACTGGCCTGTGGGCCGGCGAGCCGCAAGCGGACCTTCTGCAGGGATTGCCGAGTTTGGCCATCCACGATCAGACGTTCAACGGCAATGTCACCGGCCGCCGCTGGAAACTATTCCGGCCGTTCGTTCAAGACGATTGGCGCGTCAGCAAGAATCTGACGTTGAATCTCGGTTTGGCCTGGGCACTGGTAACGCCGGTCACCGAAGCGGCTAATCGGCAGGCGGATTTCAATCCAGCCACTGGAATGCTGTTGGTTGCGGGCCAGAACGCGGGCTCGAACGCCGGCATTCAGATGGATAAGACGGCGCTAGAGCCGCGCATCGGCGTGGCTTGGAAACCGTTTGGAAGCGGGAACACTGTGGTCCGCGGTGGCTATGCGATCTTCCACGATTCATCCTGGAACCAGGGCGGGCAGGGATTGTGGCAAAATCCGCCGTATTACGCCGAATCCGACTCCTTTGCATTCGGGGGCTCCTGTACATTCGCTACGGCGGCCTGCGCTACGCGCAACGGATTGAGTCCATCAGCGATAGGCGCGTCATCTGGATTCCCAATTTTCACGTCGCCGCCCAGCCCCGCCAATTTCACCGGGACCTTTCTTGCTCAGAATACGGACTTCAAGCAGGGCAGAGTTCAGCAATATAACGTCAATGTGGAACACCAAATGCCGGGCCAGATCGTGTTGACGGTAGGCTACGCGGGTTCTCGCAGCTCGCATATTCTAATCGACGGCAACAACATCAACGTTGGGTCTCCCGGAGCCTGTGGATCGGTCAAAGGATACACCCTGGGGTGCGGGCCGAATGGGGCGGCGTTCGCTCAGCCGTATCCGCAGTACCCGTTTTCGACGATCTCGAATGCTTTTGACATCGGCCGGGCTCACTACAATTCTCTGCAGATCAAAGCCGAGACGAAGAGCGCGAAATATGGCATTTATGCGTTAGTCGGATATACGTACGCTCGAGCGTACGATAACGGGTTCACCGACGGCCTGGGTACTCCGATCGGAGCGACCTACTTCCCACTCCCGAATTGGCAAAACCTGGACTGGGCGCTCTCACAAATCAATCTGAATCACGAATTTACTGCTAGCGTTATTTACCAGTTGCCCTTTGGCAAGGGCCGGCGATTCGGTAGCAATTGGAGTGGCGCCGCCAACGCCATCGCCGGAAACTGGGAGCTGACTGTAATCGAAAAGGCCACCTCGGGCTTTCCGGTCTTCGTCGTCGATAGCAACAACGGATCCGGGGTGGACTTTCAGAACAATGGGAACAGCTTGAATCGCCCGAATCAAACCTGTAATCCTACAGCGGGCAATTCGACCTTGGCTCAGTTCTTCATGACGTCGTGCTTCGCTGCTCCAGCGGCCGGAGAGCTGGGGAATGCGTCGCGAGCGCCGCTTTCGGGTCCGGACTTCGTAAACACGGACTTCTCCATCATCAAGCATTTCATGCTGCCGCGCGAAGGGACCCGGCTCGACTTCCGGACCGAGTTCTTTAACCTGTTCAACCATGCACAGTTCGGCCTGCCCGGCGCGGACTTCAATTCTCCGGCAACGTTCGGTGCGGTGAATTACACGGTGAACAATCCGCGGCTGATTCAGTTCGCTCTGAAGCTAGCGTTCTAAGGCTTGCGGAGTTCAAAAACGAATTGCTGAATCTCGGAGCGCTCGCGGTCTAATTCTTGCGCCGATTGCTTTGACAGTTGCTGATAAACCTCAATCTCTTTTTGCGCTTTCGCCAGTTCGCCAGTCTTCCGGTAGGCCTGGGCCAGACGATAGTGCGCTTCCTCCATCGGTGGAGTGGCGTCGATCGCGCTTTGATAAGCAGAAATGGCTTTCGAGAGATTGCTCCGTTCGGCGAAGATAATACCGAGCTGCAGAAAGGCTGCGCCCAGATGCGGATCCAGACGCACTGCTTTTTCGAGCAGCGCCTGAATCTTGGCTGACGCCCCGGCTCGGCGCTTCCAAAGGCTGGCGGCGTAGTAGTAATTGGCCCAAGGATTGTCGGGCTGAAGACTGGCGAATCGCCGCAGTCGTTCCGCGTAGCCGGGAGACTCGGTCACCGGGCCGCTTGAGACTTTGCCCAGGAACAGGTACGGCGTCGGATCGCTGGGATTCAGGTCGGTCGCTTCGAAGAAACGTTGAACAGATTGATCGTAAGATCCGCGCGAGTACAACGCCACTGCGAGCCCCAGCAACATACGGGTCGAACGCGGGAACAAGCGATTGCCGCGGCTGAAAACTTCGACTGCTTGGTCGGCCGCGCGATGGATTAGCAACTCAGCGCCCCAATCGAATAGGTGGGTCTCGGTAGGCTCCAGCTCCGCCATGCGCTGAAATTCGCGAGCGGCCTCGAGCGCCTTTCCCTGTTTTTCCGCAGCATCGGCAACTGAGGGGCCCGTGCGTAGCGACGCGGTCGATTTGGCCAGAGTTTCAGCGGAGCGCAAAACAGGATCGGAGCCGTGGCCGCCGCGAAGAGAAGGGTCGGTGACGCCGGCGACGATGAACGTAGGCTCATCGAAAAACTGGGGCTTTGCTGAGGATTTGAGAACCAGGTCGACCTTCTTGGACTCATCCTGCTGGGCAAGCGTGAAAGGACCAAAGTCGGCTTGGCCGAATCCGGGTTCGCTGGTATGGAGTGTATAACTGCCGGCGCTCAGCGCGCCGAAGCGGTAATTTCCTTGGGTGTCGGTTAATGTCGTGAAAGTCTGGCCGGCGATCTTGAGCTGCACCGTGGCCGCGGCAACTGGCTTGCCTTGTGAATCGTGAACGAAACCATGCAACGAGGAGGTTTCATTTTGTCCAAACAAAGCGACAGCTAACAATACTGCAACCGTGAAGCATTTCATCATAGCCGCGCCATCCGTCCGATCACCAGATCGAAATAAGCCTCGGCCTTCACATCGCGGAGCAAGAGCACGTTGGGCGTCTTGCCAGTCACGCCCCACCAATCCACAATCGTCATACCCAGCGTGAGCGCACTCGCGCATTCTACTTCGACGTTCACTTTCTTCCCTGCGAAGATCTCCGGCGCCAGCAGATAAGCGATCACAGTGGCGTCGTGCAAAGGTCCTCCCTCCCATCCGTATTTGCGCTCGTCGAAGAGCTTATTAAATCTTAAAAGATGATAGAAGGCTTCAGCCAATGGGGTTCCGATACTGCGGAGTTTCTCCAGACGAGTCGCGGTGGTGAGAGCCTGGTGCGTGCAATCCAAAGGGATCATCGTGATGGGCGTTCCGGACCGGAGCACGCGCGCCGCGGCTTCCGGGTCGACATAGACATTGAACTCCGCCGCGGGCGTGATGTTGCCGCCTTCAGAGAATGCGCCGCCCATCATGACGATCTCTCTCAAATGCCCGGCCAGGCGCGGCTCCTTCGCCATTGCCAGCGCGATATTGGTCAGCGGAGCCAGACAGCATAACGTAACTTCGCCGCGCGGTCTGCGCATCACCAGATCGACGATCGCGTCCGGGGCGAATCCTTCGGCGAGAGGAGTCGTCGGGTCAGGAAGGTCGTATCCGTCGAAGCCAGTTTTACCATGGACCTCCTCCGCCGTCACCAACGGCCGCAGCAATGGCGCCGCAGCACCAGCGTAGACGGGCGTCTCAGTCCGCCGTGCCAGCTCCAGCGCTTTGCGAGCGTTTTTCGAGGTGAGATTCACCGGAACATTTCCCGCGACCGTGGTCACGGCGAGCACTTGCAATTCCTCCGGGGAAGCGAGCGCCACAAGTATGGCAACGGCGTCGTCGGGCGAAGGATCGGTGTCGATAATGATGCGACGGGGCATGTGATTTCAACGCAGCTGATCGAGCGCCAGTTGAGCCTGGGCGTGGCCGGGATGCTGCTTGAGCAGATCCAGCAGCACAGCGCGAGCCTTATCGCGTTCGCCTTCTACACCGTAAACGCGCGCCAGGTTCAGATATGACTGATCGAAACCCGGTGCGACGCGGATACATTCTTCGAACCTCGCTACTGCGTCGTCCCGACGGCGGGTCCGTAGATACAGAATTCCCAAGTTGTTCAATGCCTCGGGATAAGCGGGGCGCAATGTCAAAGCGTTTTGCAAATATTGATAGGCGCGCTGGGTGTCCTCCATCTGCGCATAGACCATGGCCAGGCTGTAATTCGCCTCCGGATCCTTCGGCCGGATCGCGACCGCCCGCTCCAAGGCCGCACGTGCTTCGTCCCACCGTTTCTGCTGCCGATATGCGTTTCCCAGATTCTCTAGCGCGATCCAATAGTCAGGATTCAGACGTAGAGCGCCTTGAAAATAATCGATGGCTTCGCTGATGCGCCCCTCGCGCGTGGCCAGAAGGCCGAGATTATTCCACGCGTTTGGTCCGGTATCTGGATAACTTGCGGTGAGCTTCAGGACTTGCTCGAAGCTCGCCCGCGCGTCCACGAGGTTTTCCCGCTTCAAGTACACGCTGCCCAGGCCGTAGTGAGCCTCCGCGCTGGATGGGTCGTCCCGCAGAGCCAGCCGGAAAGATGCTTCGGCCTGGTCGTAATAGCCTCGCTGAAAAAAGGCCGAGCCAAGCGACAAATGGTTTCGCCCGAACTCATAAGTTTCGGCATTGCCGGCGAACGGGAGCGCCAAGGCCAGCCGCTGTTCCGTGGTTTGAGGGATGCGGCTGAAATCCTCCTCGACGTGATGCGCGTTGACAGGGCCCTGGTAAATCTTAACGATGTCGCCGTTGGAGTCGATCAAGAACGCTGTTGGAAGGGTGAGGTCGCGATGACGGTCGAACAAGTAGCGATAAAGAATGTTGTAAATGGCAGCGACGTCGGCACTGACGTTCATCACCTGGCGTGCTCGATCGAACTCTAATTGGAAAAGTATTGGCTTGCCGCCGGGAAGGGGACGGACCGGCGCAGGCACGGGCGTGAGCAGCCACGTTTCGATGGTTGACGACACAATTTCGGTGGGTTGCGGCTTGGGACTCACAACGGACGGAGATTTCTTGAAGGGTTCGACGCGCGACGGTTCAGCACCCTCGTCGACCCAGACTCTACGGTTGAGCGGAAGGCCATTGAGCTGCTGGACCAAGCCGCTCGGCCAGCGGATGGATGCTTTTACCGGACCCTTCGCGGTTCCCAGACCAAAGAACAAATCTTTGCTGTGCTGCGAAAGAAACCCTGACCCGGCTTGCAGCGTCCGGGTCTGCCGCCCCAATTCGGTTTCCACGACGACCGCCGCGCCGATGGCGTCGGGATTGCTTCTGATGCCGCGTAGCCGGAAGGCAATCGCCGGCGGCAGTTCCGGGGCCACGTTCTTCAGCAAACGCAACTGGGGAGCATTACGGTTCTTGAGAAATAGTTCTTGGCGGCCGTCATGATCGAAGTCGGCCAATGCGAACGCTCGGCCATCTTCCAGGAAATCGAGATCCACGGCTCCGGAAACATCGGAAAATGTTCCGTCGCGATTGTTCACGTAGAAGACGTTGCGCTCGTACCCGCTCCAGGTATAGTCGGCGCGGATCAACTCGTTGATTGCGTTCCATCCCTGTTCGTAGTCCTGAGACGGCTTGGCAGTATCGGGTGAATTGGCAACAACCTGCCGCCAAAAAAAGCCATTCAGATCTTCCCGCAAAGCGCCGGAAAGCATTCCGTCGGCAATGTAGAGATCAGGAAAGCCGTCGTGATCGAAATCCCAAGCGTCGCTCGACCACGACCATCGACCCATGCCCGTGCCGCTGAGCGCCGTGGAATCCTGAAATGCTCCGTCGCCGCGATTCCGGAAAAGCGAGTTACCCATCGAATGCTTGCGATACATGGCGCGAGCATGGCCCGGCGCGTCCTTCTGGAAGATCTTCTGCGTGGAGACACGTTCGCCGGCGGCGGTCCACATGTCGGCGACATACAAGTCTTCGGCGCCATCGTTGTCGTAGTCGAACCAGCACACACTCATACCAGCGCCGACATCTTCCACGCCGGCCTGCGGCGCGACATCGGTAAACGTTCCGTCGCCATTATTGCGGTAGAGGTTCTTGCGTCCGAAATCGTTGACGACGTAAAGGTCGGGCCATCCATCGCGGTTGTGGTCGCCCCAACCGCAGCAAAAGCTATAGCGGGTGTTGTTCTGGTTGAGACCCGATTGCGCGGTAACGTCGCGAAAGGTTCCGTCGTGGTTGTTGCGCATCATGAAATTGGGAGGCCCATTCTCGGCCGCGTAATAAGGCGTGGGGTATTTGTATTGATCCGTGCCCTGGTAATAGGCGTAGAGGCAGAAATAGATGTCCAGCCAGCCGTCGCGGTCATAGTCAGCCGCCGCCGCGCCGGTGAAGGTCCCTTGCGGCGTATTGGCGAATTGAAACGCGCCGGGCTTGAGTAGAAATTTGCCGCCGCCCTGGTTCAAGAACAATAGCGGACCGTTGGCGCGGACGACAATCAGATCCTGGCGTCCAGCATGGGCGAAGTCGCCGAAGATTGCGCAGGATGTGTTTTCGAGCAGTCCAACGCCGGAAGATTCGGTAATGTCCTCGAAGGTTCCGTCACCCCGGTTTCGATAAAGCCGGTTAGGGAGGCCGGCGGGTTGGCACACATATAGGTCGTCGAATCCGTCGCCATCAATGTCGGCCGCTGACACGCCGTTATGGCCGTAGATGTCGATGCCCGACGCGCCATCTAGAACGGTGCGCCAATAATCGACGCCGCGCAGCAGCTGCTGAGTGTAGGAAGAAGCGGAGCCGAATGCCAGTGGAGCGATGTCGTCATACCAGGGCTTGGCGGATCTCGCTCGCGTCTCCTCGGTGGGCCGCCAGTTTCGCAGGCGATATTGATCCGGCGCCGATGTTTCCCACTCCAGATTCCACCATCCCACGCGCTGCTCGCGATGGAAGCCCTGACCTGCGCCGACCAGTTCATAGCGCACTCGGGTTGCGAGGCCACCGCCCGGTAGCACCTCGATTTGAGTCACCTGGAATTCGGCGGTTTGGAACGACGAAAAGCTGCTGAATGAGGACCGCAATTGCTGGAGGAATGCGTCGCTTCCGAGAGAAAGCTGCGGAGAGAAAGTGATGCGTCGGACTTCGAGAGCAGGGCCGGGACGCACAATCCGCGATTCGGTTGGCTGTGGTGAAGAGCCCATGAAGCCGGGGGCAAGAACCTTCTCGATGGCCTGCAATTTCTTTGGCGAATCGAGCAGATTCGCAGTCCAATTCGAGAGAATCGCGGCAATTTCGTCGTGATATCGTTCAGTGATGAACTCGTCGAGGCCGGTCTGAGTCTTCAGGAGTGTGGCATCCAGCGCTGTTTGGGCGCGATAGTGAGGATGGAGGTGAAATCCGCCATCTACCAATGACGCATCTTGCAATGACGCATCCTGAGCGTCCAGGCGCGGGAGGAACGGGATTGCCAAGCTGCGGATGAGGAAGCTACGTCTTCGAAGATCGAGCGAATGGCTCATCGGGAGCGTCTGGAACCTAGAATCTCATACCGGACAGCAGGTTCGAGTCAATCTCGGGTTCGTTTTGTAATTTTGCATGGCGCGAGTCGCGGCGCTCTTGGTAGTTGTATCGCCCATCAAGACAAGATTACGCTCGAGGGGTGGAGGCGGTGGCGACGGGATAGCGTAAGTAGTTGTGGCGAGTGGTTGAATATTTATAAAGACGACGTGAATGCGGGCCGGCGCAGTCTCGGAGTTTACTTCGCTCTAACGGTCTGGATAACAGTGATATCCCGCACGTCCTCGCCCGCAGGCCCACCAACATACGGACGCTGGATTTTCATCCAAAGCTTAGAATCCGCTAAACTCGTTCCCCCATCGATGATGAAGAAAAACCATCGGACCTGTTGTCCAGAGGGCAGCTTTGGAACTGTGCTGCGCATCGTGAACTCTTTATATAGCCCCTTGTAAAAGGCGTATACTTTGTCGAGCGCGTCGCCGGTCGTGTATACATCGGACTGCTTGCCTGGGGCCGCCGCCGATGCCTCGCGGCTCGCTTTTTCATCCAGCTTGGAGCCTGGATAAGTCTTAACGTCTTGGGCCAGAGAGGGGATATTGACGAAAACAAGGAGAACGACCACGAGGTGGCACATCAAAATCAGCATCTTAACACCAGCCCTTCGCACCCAACACTAGCACGAACCAGTTCCCGTAGCACATGCAACCTGCAGTCTCGCAATGATCTCGCCCGCCGGAGTATCGTTAATTGAGGTATTTAAAGTTATCCACTGCAACGCAATGTCACGTGCTTTTATATTGGGCCTTGCACTATCGATGTCGTTGCTGCTCGCGTGGCAGGACACGCCTGAGGCTCACCTCGGGAGGGGCTACGAGGCGCTGAGGCAGGACCGCTATGACCAGGCCGTCATG
>Ga0210401_10001501_pt1 | contig 27010 bp, 26 predicted proteins | sample IncBWH32MmetaG_FD_150866 | JGI IMG/M metagenome (GOLD analysis project Ga0210401, IMG submission 150866) | Forest soil microbial communities from Barre Woods Harvard Forest LTER site, Petersham, Massachusetts, United States - Inc-BW-H-32-M | ecosystem: Environmental > Terrestrial > Soil >...
CCGCCTGGTTGGAACAGGCAGAGCCGCGCACTACGGAGGACCGCGCCATGCAGATCCTCGGCATTGTGTGGGCTGGCCGGAAGGCTCCGGCCAATCGCGTTCAGCAACTGGTCGCGAAACAAGAGTCGAACGGAGGTTGGGGCCAGACGGACAATCTCCCCGCTGACGCCTACGCCACCGGAGAAGTGTTGTGGGCGCTCCACGACTCGGGCATGTCGGTCTCCGACCCCATCTACCGCCGCGGCGTCGATTACCTCCTCGGCACGCAACAGGGAGATGGCACATGGCACGTCGTCACGCGCGCCTTCAGCTTCCAGCCCTACTTCCAAAGCGGCTTCCCCTATGGTCACGACCAGTGGATCTCGCAAGCAGGCACCGCCATGGCAACCATAGCGCTCACGTTCGCCGCAAAGTAGCCTGGTGGGCTGATGCCCGACGCCGGGTAAGCAAATAGCCTGAAATCCCTTCGGAACAGCGCCAACCGCTGATTGAGGCGCGATCGACGAATGATTCCGAGCGTGTGGTCGGCCATCGGAAGGAAGTTGACCGGAAAACCGCATTATAGGAGACCGGCCCCGCAGTCCCCTTTCCTTCAGACGAACATTACCGGACTCCGACTTGCAAACGATCCGTTTCAGAGGGATTCATTTGTCACCGCCAACAGGAGGGCGGCACACAATGGAATTCAAAACGAAGGCCGCCCTTGCCGAATGGGCGAATGATCAAACCATGGCGGAAATCGCAGCCTACTATAACGGGCTGCCGGCCGTGAAGCCGGTCAAGAGGTTTGAATCACGCGATGTGGCGGTAACGCGGATCTGGGCAGCCCTTAGCCCCGACAAGCCCAAGATGGCCCGGAAATCCAAGGCGGTCGACAAGAAGGCCGCGTCGGGGCGCAAATCGGGCAAGACTGCGGCGAAAAAGATTTCGTCAGGGCGCAAGAAAGGCACGGCCACGGTACGTGATGAGGCCGTTAAGCTGTTGTCGCGTGCAAGTGGCGTTACCTTACCGGAGTTGATGAAGGCATTCAAATGGCAGGCCCACTCCGTCAGGGGCTTTATTTCGATTCTTCAATCGAAGCACGGCCACAAGATTGAGTCGTCGAAGCTCGATGGCGTTCGGGCGTACCGGATCAAGTAGGAGGGGCGCGGAGCGGAGATTAAAGAGCCAAGCCGAAAGGCACTTTCCTTTTGGACGGCGCGATCGTGTCACAGCTCCTGAGAGGAAACCCTGCTAAACGAAAGCACGACTTATGCGCTGGCTTCCGTGTTCTCGATGTCAATTGTTGGGACCTGGGCATTCGGGAAATATTTGGCCTCGAACTCCGTTAACGCGGCGATCTCCCGGTTCGTACATCGGTTGTCACGCTGCAGCAAGGCGAGAAAGTTCTCAAGATAGTAGATTTGCACTCGTGACTGGAATGCTTCAGTCACGCAGTTCTGGATAATCGCCTCATCCTGGCGAAGCAGACGATTGGCGCCCGGAAACAGAAAGACTGCGATATCGGCGGATTCGAGGTCCAAGTGCCAAATATTCCGAACTATCTGATAGTTCGCAAGAAAGCGGTCCTGGCAGCAAAATGACTCCTCAAATCTGCCGGACAAGCGACGCTGGTAAACGCGTTGGAACTTATCGATATGATCGCTATCTGCCGGCGCTTTTCCAAACTTCGATTCCGTGTATTTGAGCTCGAAATAAATCCTCGCTCCAGAAGCCATCGGCAGCATGAAATCGAAGCAAGTTCCCTCTGCACGATCCGGCTGAAATTCAAAGGTTGCGCCGAGTGCCGGTTCGCCGGAGATGCGAAGTGCATCCAAGACCTTCTTAAATGGCCGAGCATTATCGGCAAGCAGAGGAAAGAACAAATTGAAGCAGAGTGCCTGAGAAGAGTTCAAGTGATGGAAATCAGTGTGTAGGGTGATGTCGTGAACGCGAAACCAATCCCAAAACTCTTCACGGATGGTAGAAAGTATGTTCAGTTGCTGCTGCGCAACCGGAAGGATATGAGGGTACGTTTGTTTGTTATTGCGCCAGATCCCGTCCTCGATGACCCCGAGTACGTTCCGCTTGTAGCCTGCAAGGAATGCCTTTCTCTCCTTTTGGAAGTGATCCCTTGCCACTATGTCGAACCTCCGGTTCGTATTGTCTCTAGAAGAGCACGCCACCGTTCAGGCGTGGCGCGCCAGGACTCGAATTTCGCGTGCGAGTTCTTGTTGATCGTTCCGCCCCAGCCTGCGTTGTCTTCTCGGGTCCACGATGGATTTTTGTCGTAGCCGTTGGTCTCGATTAGATCCCGAACAATATCCGCGTACGCGACTACGTAAATTTCCGGATTCGCGCTGGTCGCGTGGAACACAAAGACCAGCAGGTCGACCTTGCCGTCGTACTTACGTTTGACATCGTAACGATCCTTGGAGGAAGCCTTCATCTGCAGTGTGGTGATCCGTTTTGACTTGGGCGAGAAGGCTACCAGGTCGATACCGTTATCGATCAGGGGCTCGGCGCATATATAGCCCGCGTCATGTAGGCTTTGTGCAAGGTGCAGGCGGCCGAAGGATTCAACGAAGCGGCCGTGGCATTGATTCTTGGTCATTGGGCGGCATCTCTCTGAACGTTGGTCGGCCTTTCTCTTGCTCATTTTCAGCCGCATGGGTCTTCACCGCGTTCGTCAGACGAAACCTAGTCGAGTTAGTGCCGGCCCTCAAAATTCGCCTTGCAATTGTCGACTAGTACTAAGGGTACGGCACCGTGATAACGCCGAGATTCGCTGGCGGGGCATCATATTACGAACAAAATGAACAAAGCAAACGAACGCTGGTTGAATAAGCTCGAAACTTATTGATCTTTTCGACAGAGTCGACTATAATTCTCCGGGGTTTCGCCTGCGGGCGATTCACGAGAAGATCATGCGTCGTCGTGAGCTCTTGACCGGAGCCGCAGCCTGCGTGTTGGGCTCCTCAATTGTTCCCACGAGTAGGTCTGGCGAAGGATTTAAAACCGGCCTCAAACTCCTTGAGTTAGCCACGGCATCGGATAGGCCGCCTCTTTTCCCTGTTGTGGATACCAGTGGCATCGTTTGGGTGCCACACATCTCGTCGGCTACTGTGCAAGTTAGGCGTGATGGCGTGGAATTGATCCATAGAACATTTGGTCAGCATACTTCTCCACGTACTGCGTTTGTGCTCGCCTCCATATCCAAGCCAATCACAGCAGCTGGTGTCATGATCTTGTCAGACAGGAACCAGCTATCGTTATCGGATTCGGTTTCCAGATACGTTCCTGAGTTCCGAGGCGGCTCCCGAGATTCAGTACGAGTTCAACACTTGTTGACCCATACTTCTGGGCTACCTGACGGTTTCCCTGAACTGACTCCGCTCGTACGTTCACGAGTTCCCTTGAAGGCTATCTTGAGGGCCGCATGCGAGGTCCCACTGCTATTCACACCGGGCTCGCAATTTTCTTATTCGAACCTCGGATTTCTACTCGCAGCTGAAGTAGTAGAGCGCATAACAACCCTACCCTTCCGAACATTCCTTCGCGGCCAGCTTTTTGAACCCCTCGGGATGCTAGATACATCGCTTGGGCTTGGTGGGCGTAGGGTCGCCGACACAGCACAGTGTCAGCTGCCGGGGAATTCAAAGGATGATGACGCGTTTTCGAATAGCCAGTATTGGCGCGATATCGGAGCGCCGTGGAACGGTGTTCATTCGACAGCTGCAGATTTAACGAAGTTTCTCGACCTCTTCCTTCGACCGGGTTATCATCTTCTAAAGCGACAGAGTGCAATTGCGATGATAACCGATCAAACAGCCGGGCTCAGCAGAACACTCCCGCAAGGCCGTCTAGCTAGAACAGCTGGACGACTCGGGATTAGGTTTGGCAGGGAGAGAATTCCTGCTGACCCTTGGGGAATTGGTTGGATGGTAAGCCCCGGAGCCTTTGGGAAGTATTGTTCGGGTAGAACGTTCGGGCATCACGGGCTGTCTGGAACGCTAGCGTGGGCCGATCCGGAAACGAAGGTGACTTTCGCACTGCTAACAACGAAACCGATTGTTAATAGTCGTGATGGACTGCTCGGCCCGATTTCGGACTCGGTTTCTCGCGCGCTACGAGTATATAGTTCCCAAACCGCAGATCGAATGCTGCAGGACGCAATTCTATGAGGTCGGGTCTTGCATGATTGCAATTATTGACGCTTTTCGAATCCGGAAGCGGACGAGTGTTCAGCGACTATGGGCCTAACAATGCCGCTAGTTCTCATAATGGCGGGCGGGCGTAGCGAACGCATGCGCTCGACCCTTGGGCCTTTGCATAAGGCTCTCGTACCGGTTCTGGGCGTACCAATGATTGAACGGAACCTTCGCTCGCTGCTCTCGCAAGGATTCCGCGAGCTGGTGGTCGCCTGCAGCGTCGATGAGCCAGCGGTTCAGGATTTCGTCCGACTGCGCGGTCAAGCACTAGCCGCTGCCTGCGGAGCACGCTGCGAGATCTTACTCGAAACAGAGCCGCTAGGCACCATTGGGGTCGCACGGGAATTGCGAGACCGGAGCAGCGCACTAATGGTGGTCAATGTCGATAATCTCACGACCCTGGACCTGCGGGAATTAGTCTCGCATCATCGACGCGAAGGCGTTTGGTTGACCATCGCTACGCATACAGAACCGTTCAAGATTCCATTTGGGGAGGTTGTAGTTGAAGATGGCAAGATCCGGGAGTACCGTGAAAAGCCGACTTTCCCCGTCACGATTTCCAGCGGAACTTATGTATTGAGTGCACAGGCGTGCTCGATCCTTCCACCCGCTCGAACAGATATTCCAGAATTGGTAAGAACTCTTAATGAACAGGGCAAGAAGGTCTCGGCTTTTCGGCATGATTCTGAATGGGTCGACGTAAACAATGCATTCGACTTGGATATCGCTGAGCGGCTAATCGCTGGCCACCAGAAACGCTTCGACTGCTCAGAGGCTGCGCCGGAGCAGGAAGAGGTAACACTATTAGCGAGATCATCCGAAGGAGTGATCGTTAGCAGATCGACGGACGGCTCATGGCATTTGCCTTCCCGGCTGATGGAAGGAACCGCTCACGCGAGCCTTTCAGCTCTGGTCCAGTTGATCCCCTTTTCTTTGGGAACACCGTCGCCATTTGCTGTTTTCGATGATTTTGCGGCCAAGGGTCAGGTAACACGATATCATCTTTATCGCGCCGATCTGAGGACAGCGCACACGGAAGCTGGGAGCTTCAGTTTCTTACCACTTGACTTCATGTGCAGCCAAGGGCCCGCGAACGAGACTACGTCGGTAGTTCGGCGCGCTCTTGCGCTCTTGCGATATCAGGAGCGACTCCGATGAAGACCCGCATTCACGTCCTCTCTGTGGCCGGAAATCTTGGCTTTGGCGGCGACGAGAACCGCCTCCTGTCGTTCGCGCAGGGCATGGACCGGGATCGATTCCGCCTCACGCTGGTGCTAACGAGCCCAAGCGACTCACCGGAAGTCTTGGCCGGGGGGTCAATGAAGAAGGAATTTGAGCGGGCCGGTGTCGAGGTTTTACAAGTCGACCGAAGTAGTGGGCCAACTGGTCGCATCGGAGTGCTCAAGCGCATTGGGGCCTCTATTACACAGATCCAGCGCTTAATATTGAAGTTGGGAATAGACGTCGTAGACGCTCGATTAGACGCGGGCAGTATAGCTGGCGTCCCTGCGGCTCGCTGGACCGGTCGCCCCTCGGTAGTAACGGACTACGCAGCCACCCCCGTTCGAAAGTACCCAATGTGGCAAGTGGCGCGTCAAGCCACGTTCGGAAGTGCAGACTTCGTGATCACCGATTCCCAAATCCGGGCCCGAGAAATTAGGCAGTGGATGCTGCGTCCGAATCCACAAATTCGGGTGATTCCGAATGGTATTTCGCCGCCACGCCCTGAGCGAGGGCTGGCGGAGACACGTGCTGCACTTGGAATACCAACTGACCGCAATTTGCTCATCATCGGCCAAATTAGCGGGTTGGTTCCGTACAAGGGCCATGGCGTCGTACTTGAGGCCGCCCAACAGATACTTAAGCGGGACCCTCGCGTATTTTTTCTCTTTATAGGTTTTGCACGCTTTGGGGTCGACTATGTCCGGGAGCTCGAACAAAAAGTCGCCTCACTAGACATCGTAGGACGGGTGAGGATTGCGTCTTATCCAGGCGCGATAGGTGACGTGTGGCAATTGCTAGATATACACGTCCACGGTACACTTTGGGACTCGCTGCCGAACGCAATTATCGAAGGCATGTCGCTTGCGAAACCGCTGGTGGCAACGATGGTCGGCGGAATCCCCGAAATGGTGCGCTCCGGCAAAACGGGTCTCCTTGTACCCCCGGGGGATAGTACTGCGCTCGCATCAGCGGTGTTGCAGCTTCTCGAAGAGCCTGATTATGCCGCGCGACTCGGCCTTGCGGCATTTTCCCTGTATCGGCGCGAATACACGCAAGAGATTATGACTCGGCGTCTGGAGTCGTTGTTTGTGGAGCTGACTCAAGCAAAGAGGGGCTAGAGAATGTATCCCGTAAGGGCAGTCCACACAGATAAATGTTTCATTTGTGAAGACGGCGCCGGACCCGTTGTCTGGCGTGAGAACGGCGTCGAGGCAAGGCGTTGCCGTTGTGGCATGGTGTACGCCGTGACTCATCGAGAGGTTATTACGGATGACTTGATGAAGGAGCACCATACTGACGATTTTTATTCGTATCCAGCGACTTTCAAGGCAAACTGGATGGCCAAGCATTGTCCCAAAGGAAAGCTCCTAGAGGTGGGCAGTGGAAACAGCTTCTTCCTCAGGGAAGCGCGGAGACTCGGATATAAGATTGAGGGGCTGGAACCCGATCGGGAACGGGCTGCCCAAGTATCCGGTGAGTTGGGCATTCCGGTGTCGCAAGAGTTTATTGAGGCGACCCGACTGCCCAGTGGTCATTACGATGTTATCTATCACTGCGATCTGTTGGTGCATTTTCCGGACCCCATACTCGCCCTCAAGAAGATGACATCTTTGCTTAGCCCTGGTGGCGTGCTTTGTTTCGAAGTAGGTCTCCTCGGAGGCATTTCTCCATTGTGGTACCGCATGACCGGCGAGATCGGGCTCGGACCTCACTTGTGGCTGTACTCAGCCCATGCGTTCGATGCATTGTTGTCGCGGTCAGGACTGCAGGTGATTCATCTGCAACACTTCGGACTCGCAGCAGAAGTCATAGGAAGTCGCGTCAATAGAGTGCTGGTGCGACGGGTCTTGGGACCTCTTTTGAATGCAATGCAATGGACTGGGTTGACTCCCCCTCCGCAAAGCACGACTGCAGTCTATGGCTGGTTGCAGAATTTTCTGCGTTATCATGTCGGCCGTTTTGCGCCGCGAGTGGGTCCGGCTACTCTGCTGGTTGTTGCGCGCCCCATCAAGCATGCCCCTTAGCGGAAGAACTGTCCTGGTAACTGGAGCGGGTGGTTTCTTGGGCTCGACTATTGTGCGGTCGCTGTTGCAGGAAGACGTCCACGTCCGGGCCTTGCTGGGTGCCCCAGGCCAACGCGTAATCGAACCTCCGGCCGGCGTGCAGACCCTCCGTGCAGATATCTGTGATAATGCGCCCATCGAGGAACTAACGAAGGGCGCGGACGCGGTGATTCATGCTGCCGGTCCGCCATCAGTAACTGATTCTTTCGCAGCGCCAGTCGAGTATGCCAGAGTGCATGTACAGGGGACAGTCGTAATGTTGGAAGCATGTCGAAAAGTGCATGTACGCAAGTTCATTTATATCTCTTCAGCGGAGATCTATGGAAGGCCCCAGGTGAATCCAGTCACCGAGGAGCATCCGCTAGAGCCGAGGTCCCCTTATGGAGCCGCAAAAGCGGCCGCCGAACAGTTCGTACGAGCATATGCAGCGACATTCGGGGGAAACATGGTAATTTTGCGGCCATTCTCGGTCTACGGCCCGCATCTGTATCACAAGTCCGTGCTAGCTTCCATAATCGAACAGGCGATTTCGGGAGATGCCATCTTAGTACAGGACCTTCGTCCAAGGAGAGACTTCTGCTACTCGGCTGACGTGGCAAGCGCGGCGTGCGCAGCCTGCGCAGCAACGCTGGATGGATCGGTGACTGTCAATATCGGCAGTGGAATCGGCACCAGCATCCAGGAGTTGGCCGAGATCGTCTTGCAGGCTACCGGGCGCCGTTTGCCGGTTCTCGAAAAATGTGCTGATCGGAGGACCTCCCGGTCCGATATTTTTCACTTAGTGGCCGACACCGAACGAGCCAAAAAATTACTCCGCTGGACTCCTAAAGTACCTTTAACCGATGGATTGCGTCGTACACTGGCTTGGTACCGGGAAGCACACCCATGACGAATCGGTTTCTTATCACTGGTGCCCAAGGCTTCGTGGGTCGTTATACGCTGGCGGCATTGCTACAAGCCGGACGAGAGGTGCACGTGCTCGGGTTGGGGCGATCGAAGGCCTCGTACGAGCATTTTACCCATGAGGTGACGCTAGTTGACGTGCGGGTACCGGCTCCGCTTCCGGAAAACCTCAGGGTGGCAGCGCAAGATCTACGTTACAGGTACGTCCAACTAAATCTGTTGGACCGGGAGGCGATGACTTCGTGTATACGAGGCTTCGAGCCCAACGTAATTTTTCATCTTGCTTCTGGCTTGCGCGATGATCCCGCCGATTACCTTATTCGAACAAATATTCAAGGAACGGTCGACTTGATTGAGGCGATCCGCTCCTCGGGCGTTCTGGTCACCAAGGTAGTTTTTGCTTCAAGTGGCGGCATATATGGTTCGCCCATTGACAATTGCCTTCCTCTCTCTGAAGACACGCGGGGTGACCCGGTGGATCTTTACTCGGCTACGAAGCTTGCAGCCGAGCACCTATCTCGAATCCTATGCGGTAAATATGGTATTCCCGCGGTCTGGGCCCGCATCTTTAACATAGTCGGCCCCGGACAGGATGAGCGTCATTTGTGCGGGCAACTCATTAGCCAGTTGGCGGTAATCTCCCGCCGGAAAGCCGGAGCGCTACATGTTTGCGGGCTGGACACGACGCGGGACTACATCGACGTCCGGGACACGGCCCAGGCGCTTATCCTACTAGCGGGTAAAGGAGTGATTGGTAAGGCCTACAACGTTTCGACTGGCGAAGAACGATCGGTCCGAAGCGTTGTCGACGCCGCCATTGAAGGAGCTGGTTTTGCAAACCTGCCTATTGAGATTGGAAGACCGCGCGACCACGATATCCCCCGCCATGTCGGTTCCATCGCGCGCTTAAAAGCATTGGGATTCGCGCCACGATTTTCTCTCCAGCAAAGCCTTAAGGATTCATTTTCCTATTACTGCCATTACTCGGATAAGTGTGCCTGCAAAACTGAAACATAAAGGCGACCGTCAAAAGAATGCGTATTCAAAAAGCCGTTGCAACCGCCTAGACCCTGTGATAGCCTTGACTGGCTATTGCGATAGATCCAGAAGGAAGCTTTGATGAAACATTTCACGCAACTCAAGAGTATTCCTTCAGTTTTGAAATCAGAAGAACATGGGGGACTTGGCCCTATCGAGTTTCGGCGCCTCTGGACCTCTCAAGATTTCCTAGCACCCATCGATTTTATTGATTTTACAGTGATTCCACCAGGCAGCACCATTGGCGCGCACGGCCATGAAAACAATGAGGAAGCCTACTTTGTGGCCGAAGGATCACCTCTTATGCAGATTCAAGGAGAAGTCCTTCGGCTCGGTAAAGGAGACATCGCCGTCGTGCACTCAGGCGAATCCCACGAGTTAATAAACGATTCTATGACGGACGTAGAGATCTTAGTTATTCAGGTCCGATTCGAGGCTACGGTTGATACTTTTTCCCGGAAAGCTCAAAACTAATGCACGCGACACCTGGGGCACAGGCTTTAGCAAAGGAACCGACAAGGGTAAAAGTACTGCACTTCAACGGGGAAACGATCTTGCGCTTATCGGCGCAGATCGAGGTCAGCTATGAGGTGGTACATCCAGTCCGCGCCATATTCGATCCCAACGAACATGCTTTGGCAAAAATGGTTGGCGGACGACCGATCCTTTTAGCCATAGACACCAAGGTATTTGCTCTTTACGGTGATCAGATCAGGCTCTATGCGCGAAAGCACCTGCACAGTGTAGGAGAGGTCTTGATCGAGGCAACCGAGCAAGCGAAGGCCTGGAATAGCGTCGAGAGAGTTTTGGGAGCCGCGTTCCAACAGTCGCTGCCGCGCAACGGCGTGATCGCGGCTGTTGGGGGTGGGGTCACACTCGATATAGCAGGAACAGCTGCGTCGCTATATCGCAGAGGTGTCGGATGTGTGCGGATTCCAACAACTCTTATAGGTCAAGTAGACGCTGGCGTTGGTATTAAACAAGGTGTGAATTTTGCTGGGAAGAAAAACGGTCTCGGAACTTTCTATCCTCCTGTTGGGACAATAAACGATCCACGGTTCCTTCAGACCTTGCCGCAAAATAGCCTAGCCTGTGGTATGGCCGAGATGATCAAGATTGCTCTTGTCGGAGACGCACATCTTTTCGAGTCTATCGAGGAATTCTGCCGTGAGCTTATACTCTCAAGATTCCAAAGTCCGCCGGATGTTGCGCGCGATGTCTTGCTGCAGTCCGAATATCTGATGATGGATGAGTTGCAGCCGAATCTTTATGAACATGAAATGTGTAGGCTCGTGGACCTCGGGCATACGTTCAGCCCCGTAATGGAAACGCTGAGCGACTACAATCTCCCTCATGGGGAAGCTGTCGCTTCGGACATGCTCCTCTCTACCGCTCTGGCAAATCTTCGTGGTTACTGCGATGAAGGTCTCTTGTATCGGTTGTTACGAATCTATTCGGAAGCTGGACTTAGAGCCCCACTGTGGCCTGCGTGGCAGCTTGTAGAAGGTTTGCGCCAAGCCCGACTGCATCGCGGTGGCCAATTGAACCTCGTGGTTCCAGTCAGGCCGGGTAAGGCGATCTTCCTGCAAGATATCGACCTACCTGATCTCGAAGAAGCATTAAAGCTGCTCCATAGACTTCGGCCCGAGGTTGCCCGCTGATCATGCCTGCGCTCATCTTCGACCTTGGAGGAACGTTTTTGCGCTGTGCTGTTTCGACCGAAAAAGGCGGCACGCAACTAGTACGAAAAGAGCGTATCAAGAATTACATCGGTGGCGTTTCGCCGCCCCAAGTATGGGATGCCGTTGTGAACCAGATGATCCGTTATCAGGAGAGCGTCGCAGGAGTAGTCGGCCCCGATGATCCCATTGTTCTGTCGTTTCCCGGACCGGTCTCACGTCATCAAAGAGTCCTCAATGCGCCTACGGTCTTCGGTGATACGCTGGACATCCCCAACCCGTGCACGGATCTTCAACGGCGGATGGGACGAGAAACGTACGTTCTAAATGATGTATCTGCTGCGGCCTGGTATCTAAGCGAACAAACTGAAGTGAACAGATTTTTGGTGATCACTGTAAGCAGTGGCGTTGGCGCAAAGCTATTCGATCGCGACCATCCAGATCGCGTGATCAGTGACCCACCCTATGCTGGCGAGATCGGTCATATGGCCGGCGACTCTGACTCGGAGGCGATTCTCTGCGACTGTGGTGGCCGAGGGCACGTCGGCGCAATTTCCTCCGGCCGCGGTATCGAACGGCTTGCGCGACGCGCCGCCAAGGTCGATCCGATAGCGTTCGCGGCCTCGGCATGCGCGGGCCTCGGTGCGGATGCCGCGACGCTCTCAAACGAAGACCACTTGGTCCCAGCGGCGCTGGATGGTGACAAATGGGCGCTGTCCCTCATTACGAACTGCACACGGCCCTTAGCTCGCGCAGTGCTCTCCGTTACCCTAGGAGCTGGGTTGGAACAGGTAATCTTCATCGGTGGGTTTGCCTCGGCGCTTGGGGATGTTTATCTCCGTATTATGCGCGGGCTTCTCGAAGAACTTTCGCAATATTCGATCCTTGCGCGCTACTTGCCAGGATTACTGAAGCTCGGCGAGATGGGTGAAGAGGCTTCCCTCAAAGGCGCCGCGATTTTCGCAAACAGGGTTGCTCTTCCGGAACTGAGGATGCGCCTAGATCGACCATGATGAAGTTCGCGATTCTTGGCGGTCTCGCATCACCTTCTCTCTCGTGGAGCAACCAACAGTTCCTCTCCCTGAAGAGTAGGGGCGTGACAAACCAATGATGAAAGACCGGCCAAAAACTTAATCGAATTATGAACGCGCTTAGGATCGGAATTATCGGATGTGGGCGGATGGGCAATGAGCGTGCGCGATGTTGCGGAAGACTTGGTGCGCATATCGTTGCTGTCTATGATCCGGTCGTGGAGCGGGCCGGTGCACTCGCTGTGCAGCATGCCAAGGCTGTTACATGTAGGACTCCCGAAGAGGTACTGTCTCAAAATGTGGATGCTCTCTTTATCTGCACTCCACCTGACAAGCGCGGTTCGATGTACCATGCAGTCAACATGGGCGTACCATTCTTCGTCGAAAAGCCGCTCGCCATATCCGCTTCAGAGGCAGCGGGAATGCTTGCTGGTTTACGCGCAAAGCCGGTTCTGCATGGCGTTGGGTATATGAGCCGCTGGCGTGCCGGAGTACTTCATGCGAAGCGGACTCTCAGCAGCAAGCGATTTCTGGGAATTGTCGGCTACTGGGCGGGACCGAAGTATAAGGTTCCTTGGTGGCTCGACTCTCGGTCGTCCGGAGGACCTGTGAATGATCAGGCGATACACCTGTTTGACCTCTATCGCTTCATTGGGGGAGAGGTCATTTCGGTGCAGAGCGCAGTCGATGGCCACCAACTTCCTCTAACGCTAGCGTGTTCGTTCCGGTTCGCCAGTAGTGCTTTGGGTGCTTTGTTCTACAGCTGCGAAGCTCAGGACAAACAAATCGGTATCCGCATTGTGACCGCAGAGGGTAGTCTCCAATTATCAGGCCCGGAATTACGACTAACCGAAAACACGATCGACGGAACCTTCCCGGAGAACCAGGATGAAGACATCTTTGAGTTAGAGACGAAGCAGTTTCTAAACGCAGTATTGAGGAATGACCCATCGCTTGTAGCCTCCGATTTTGAAGATGCCTACTGTACACAACGTCTCGTAGATGCCGCCCTCAGTCGAGCAACTCGTGTATAGCCAACTCAGTGTAGACCGCCACCTCGGTTAACCAGTGCATTGCCAGACTCGCAGCTGAGTCGCTCAATGCGCGCAAGGATGCGATGTGTGTGCGACCCGCCCGCAAGCTTTTGTATTCATCCAAAAATACTTTAGGAACTTGCATGGAAGGTACTTGCGTGAGCTTGCGCTGAATATCGTCCCGTCGCGTAATAATGTACTGCTGTTCTTTCCGCCAGTGGTTCGACTCTTCGTCATTTCTTAGGTTAATAGGGATGCGGCCCAGGGTGCCGTCCACCTCACGAACTCGGTGAGCAATATTTGCATGGATCTGCTCGGCTGCCGCTTCAAACAAGATTCCTTCACTCTCGCTTGTGCCAGACGACCGCACGTCGCGATACCAGAGCGCCAGAGCATGCAGATTACCGACTAGCTTTGCCGTCGACAAGAGCTTTCGTCTCAGTCCTCGATCGACCGCATTTCCCCCGCCCACCTCTGACGAACTATGAACTTGCCTCGCGGCCACGTCCGAGCGGACGACCATTCCAGCAGGAATAACGGCCCCGAACGCGATCGTCACGGGGGCAACGATTCCACTGTTACCGCCGATGAAAATCCGGGTTGATCGCAACAAAACGCCTGTAGCGTCGCCGAAAAGACTGCCAAATTTGTCACGTTGCGGACTGAAATTGAAGTGAACGGCACCGGAGCCGATTTCTGAATGATCCTGCCGCGAAGTTCCCCCGGTGACGAAGGCATCGCAAAAGTTAATATTGGACCCGGCTACAACTGCGACAGTAAAGATCGTGTTTTTCAAGCCAACGTTATGTGCAACTTCTGCTTCTTCCTCGACCAGCGTTCCAGGCCGGATTTCGGCAAATCCACGTACCTTCGCGCCTGCGAGAAGCGTAGCGCCGCAGTATGAACCAGCGCCCAGTTCGGCTCCCTCGCCGATCTGTGAATTTTCAAGTACGGCCGTACCCGAGGTGCCAATCACTGAACCGCTGCTTATATAGCAGCGCTGACCATGCACCCTTGCTTGAATGAGGATAGCGCCCGGCTCGACACGATCAAGTGGGACCTCCGGATCAATGTAGACTCGCTCAGGACCCCACACCTCCACGCCGCGTAACCGTAGTTCCGCAACGCGACGACGATTACCTTCCTCGTCGTATCGGTACGTAGAACTTGTTCGCATGTCTTGTCAATGTGACGGCAACACAGTTCAATCGCAAAAAAAGCGCCGCATCGAATCAGCCACATAGTCGACCTCGTCAGGGGCCATATCCGGCCGGAGCGGTAGACATAAGAGTTCCCTCCCAAGCCGCTCCGCGACCGGGAATTGACCGGCACGCCATCCACAATGGGCAAAAGCTGGCTGTAAGTGAAGCGGGGTCGGATACCGCACTGTTGCATCGATGCTATCGGTGAGAAGATGTTTCAGAAGGGCATCGCGCTTCGACGTTCGGATCTGGAATAGATGATATACGTGTTCTTCGCCCTCACTTTCCTGCTGAAAGGTCACAGGCAGCCCGCCAAGGCGCTGGCGGTACCACTTGGCTACGGTGCGGCGTCTGGCGTTCCAGTTATCGAGATAGGGCAACTTCGCCGATAAGATCTTAGCCTGAATCGAGTGCAATTTAGTGTTGAAGCCAACTCGGACGTGATTATTCTGGCCACGCTGGCCTAGCGCCCGGTACTCGTCGATCTTCTCGGCCAGCGTAGGATCGTTTGTGACAATGGCGCCAGCATCCCCGGCCGCGGCAAGGTTCTTACTGGGATGGAAGCTGAAGCAAGCGGCCACGCCAAAGCTGCCCACGCGCTTCCCCTCAATGCGCGCCCCATGGGCCTGCGCAGCGTCCTCCACAAGAATCAAATCGCGGCGCTGAACGATGTCGAGCAAACGGGTCATGCTCGTTGGCTTGCCATAAAGATGCACTGGCATCACCACGCGGGTACGCCGCGTTACAACCGCTTCTACTTGATCGATGTCCATCAGAAAGCTGTTTTCATCAGCATCAACCAAGACTGGCTTGGCACCAATCAGACGAATTGCTGCGGCAGTTGCGTGAAAGGTGTTTGCCTGCGTGATCACCTCATCATCGGGCCGGATGCCGAGCGCGAGCAGGGCGACCATGATTGCATCAGTGCCGCAATTCACACCTCTTGCAAAGGCCGTCTCACAATACTCGGCGAAAGCATCTTCAAACTGCTGCACTTCGGACGTCAGGATGTAGCGTCCATCCAGGATCATGCTTCGCAATTCCTCCATCAAATCGTCGATGGACTCCCCAAACTGAGCCGAGTAGTGGTAACGAGGGACGCGCATAATCCGCATTTGTTCAAATCCAAAATCACCATCATAACTGGTTTAGCAAATGCCGGAGCACCGACATCGTTCGCATACCTACCGAGGCATCTGCCAAAACGACCTGCCCACCCAAAGCATCGCTCGCATTTCACCGGTGTCGAGCTGTGGCTTTAGAAGAAGACGCAGACGGCACACAATTCAATTGGCAAACCGCCTTATGTCTCCCCGAGGCTTGATCCTTGGGTCTTCTTGGTCATCCCAAGAACGCGTTCAGAGCCAACATTCCCGACGACGAAGGAGGTTTGTGTTGGCGTACAACTTGATGATGTTCGCGATCGTAGCGGCCTGCCTCGCTGCGGTTCACATTGGGTTCGAAGAGAATCAAAAAAGGCAGGTGAAGCGATGCTTTGCGAGCTTGATTGCTTCGGTGAAGAAGGAGGGGCGTGGTTAGAGAGGGCGGGCTACGTTCGGGTTTCGGCGGTTTTCCAACGCCAGACTTGCTAAGATCTCGCCGGTGCTGCCCTGTGGTTCATTGTTCGAGATCGGCGTTTGCGGGACCATCCGGCTTCGGGACTGGATGGATCACCGGACGCGAGCAGTCTATCGGGACCGAACGGAAAACCTTTTCGGAATTGCCAGATTTCTGGGGAGCTTGTAGCCGATCATTTACCCGACTGATGCCTCAGAGCAGCACCCGCTCGAACCCCCAACTTTCTAGTACAGGAAATAAAAAGCCATGGAGAATGCGTTTCGCTAGAACGCGACCGATCGCTGCCTCGACGAAAGCTACTGAGACGTCATGAGCGGAGCGATTACGGAACCAGTCGATGTTCTCGTCGGTGAGGTGGACAGGGTTAAGCCATGTGCCTTTCGTTAGAGGTCCAATCTGAGCGGAATACTGTTTGAGAATCCGCGCAGCTTCAAGGCGTACGCGAGACCCGACGACACCGTGTTCGTTCGTCGATTCGCACTTCTTTAGGATCAGAAGGATGTCGTACAGAGTTGTCTTCGCTGCACGTTTGGGGATGGCGAGCTTGTCGAGGAAAACCGCTTCATCTCTCTGCCTCTTGGGACTCAAATTTTCCCGATCCCAAGCCACCAACTGAGGTTGTTTTGCGAACGTCGATGAGAGCAGATCAACAACCGATCGTTTGAGTACAGACTCCAGGGCGCGCCACCACGGGCCAAGGCCATCGAGAAATCGTCAGTCGGTAGGCCAAACATAGCCCAGTCACCGTTTCTCACCAGGTCCTGCTCAGCTGAGGTGAGCATGTCGTACCAAAAATATCGATAGCGCAGCGCGATCGGCTCAGACCAGAGTGGCTCCGCGCTGCGGGCCCCTGCAACGCTGCTTGGAATGAAGCGGTCCTTAACTACTTCTCCGAACTCAGCCGCATCGAAGTGCGGAGCGAGAGATTGAAGTAATGCCCAAGCTTCACTGGGCGCGACAGCCAGGACTGACTGTACCATTTCCTCACTGGCAGCATCCTGTGCGAGTGACCAGCGTTCGCTCTCGCCAGGAGTTCGGAGTTCACTTCGTAGAACACCTGTTCGAGCGGTTGCGAAGTGTAAGTGCTGTATTAGCACGCTGCACCAGTCGGCCCAGAGGCAGACCGGAGCGTTCAGCACGATCAGTAGCTTTGCCAATCTGTGCACATCCGAAAGCGATACGAATATCGGGCGGAAGCCCATCGCAATGCTCGTCAAGAGCACAGCAGACCGTGAGTCTTTTAGTTTCGCAAACGCGAACTCGGCAAGATAGAGAATTGCAGTTGGGTGCCACGTTACCAAAACGCCGTGCTGAGCATCCGCCGCTCGGAAGATCATTTGAATCCCTTCGGATGCTAGATTTGCTTTAGAGGCTATTACGAGGCATACATACTCTGCGATCCCCTGCCCTCCATAGAGCTTTTTGACCTCCGCGATGACTTCTCTCATCTTCATAGCATCCGCCCAATGGGCCTCACCGAGATATACGCGTGCAATCCAAGCAATGTAGCGCGCCGACACACCCAATTCCGGGTGTTCCTGCAGTTGCAAAGCGCGCTCTAAAGCGCCCTCGAAATATCCCACTTTTAGGCAGAGTCGCCCCTCTTCAAGGATTCCCGCGTCTTGTCGTTCACGAAATTGTCGATTCATTACGCTCAATTGTCCGGGCCACTCGTTTCTAGAGTCAATAGCGGTGACCTAGCAGAATGCGGCCACCGTGATCGACTAGCTTCCGCGATAACCCGCGCCTGCGCAATGCTTTCTATTTGCCAGCGATAGCTCCTGTCGTGGCATTCACGTAGGCGGAGTAACCCGACTTGTTGTTTCCCCAGAGCACATACCACACCGGTGCTGGAAACCTGGATGCATTTCCCAGGTAAAAACTCACATTCTTCCCTGGATGGTTCTTTAGCCAAGACGCTGCTTTGTGCGACGCGGTATCATACGCAGCATCGGAATCGATAACAAATTGATTTGTTTGAAACGGTTCGCTTTTAGCCGTGGGACCGCTCCAAGGCTCGGCACCACCTACCGTGATGCCTTTGTGGATAGTCGTACCCTGATCGACTACCGAGTATGACAATGTCCGTGCCTCGCGCCGGCTGGGCGACACAAAAACAGCAGTCCACGTCGCAGCCTTGCCCGCCTCATTCTTCATACTCGAAACCTCGCCACTTGCCAAACTGAGCGCCAAAAGATCTGTGGCCCAAGCTCGGGCCGGCTCGTACATTTCATAAAAAGCAGTTTTCCCCGACACCGGTTCGGCTGGCTTCAGCGCCTCCTTTCTAGGTTCCGTTTTGGTTTCGCTGGTCTTGGGAGCTTCGGAACAAGCGGTCATCATGATAAACGCAAGGATGACCGTAATAGTGTGCAAGCGTTTGTCATTCATGAATCGCCTCCATCCACGATTGTATGTGCCTTGAACGCGCTCATGGCAAAGAAACGCCAATGCCACCCCCGGCCAAAGAATAGGCGCAACGTTCCCGCTTAAGTAAGCCACATTGCGGCCAAACCGTCACTGTCCAGAAATGTTCCAGCACCCTTGACCAGAGATAGCCAAGTGGTGCGGCAGAAACCGCCCTTAGCGGCGTCGTGAGGGGGAACGTTGCCCCTCAACGCCCCCGCGAAGGACACCGCTCGGCCGTTCCGGCACATTTGTGTCGAAAGTACCATTCCATTCATTCGAATTTGCATGGCAATGTCGGACTGGTTAGAAAGCCCCGCGTGCGCGGGGCAAACCTGAAACGGCCCGAGCGGACGTTGGCGAGACCTCCGCTCGGGCCTAACTCAACACGGATTGGGCCGTGCGGAGCTATCTCCGATTATTGCCTACCCGTGTGGACTCGGGAGAGTTCACATGCAAATTCTTGCGCTGATTTCTGTTTACTCGCCGGTGGTGATCATTGTCGTTGCCGTCATCGCGGTTCTGTTTTCGTTCTTCTGGGTATTCGTGCCGCTGCCGCGTGCGATGTGCCATCTGCTCATTCGCTTCTGGCTGTGGCGGGAGCGGCGTCGGCGGGGCAGTAGAGATCTGCAGGTCCTCTCGTGCGCTATCCTTGCCTGAAATGGATATCAACAGAATGCTGGCAGAATTACGCACAGAGCGAGAACAGATCGAGGAAGCGATCGTCGTTCCTCGAGCGGCTGGCCCGCGGCCAGGGCAGAAGGCGAGGTCGTCCACCAGCTTGGATGACAGCGACGAAAAGGCGGGGTAGACCACCCGGCAGCAAGAACAAGCCCAATACCGCTGGTTCTTAACATACTACGGATTGGGCCTAAACCACGACGCGCAACTTGATCGCGTCGTTGGGCGCGTGTACCAAGTCCTGCTTCGTGCCAAGATACCGCTCGGTCGTTTGAACCGATGCGTGGCCCAACAGCAATTGGATCTGCTCTAGCTCACCACCGGCAGCCCGGCACAACTTCGCGCAGGTCCGACGAGCGTCATGCGGGGCGATGCCGGGGATACCGATCGCCTCGGCATACTGCCGGAGCATCTGCCAGACGACCTTCTCTCCCAAGCGTTCACCCGCGACTCGATCGGCACGATTCACGGGCCGAAAGATGTGCCCATCTGCAACGCTAGCCGCGGCCGTCCAGGCATCGATTGCCACCTTCGCCCAAGTTGGCATAGGCACCGTCCGCACGCGGCCATGCTTTCCTCGCAGATCCACGATGCACCATCGCCCGTCCCGCTGTTGGACGTGCGTGAAAGTGAGCGCAGCGACCTCTGATCGGCGGAGACCACATCCGAGAAGAACCGCGAGTATGGCGCGATCGCGCAGGCCCCTTACGGTGCTGATGTCGGGCGCGTTGAGCAGGCTTTGCGCTTGACGCACTGACAGCCAGTTGCCCACGCGGATGCCCACGGATTTCGCGCTCCTCACACGGGCGATCCCGGCCGCGAGCTCCGGCGCGAGCAGTCCGTTATCGGCCGCCTCGGCTGCCAGCTTGCGAATCGCCGACATGCGAATGATGATCGACGACGAGCCTAGCCCGCGGGCCTCCAGCGATACTCGCCACGCGCTCACGGTAGCCTTGGTGAAGCCGGGCCGCGGCGCCTGCTGAAACCAGACCAGGAACTCGTCCAGCGCCATATTGTACACGCGTTTTGTAATCGGCGAGGAGACGCTGTCGAGAACCAGCGCCTTCAGTTTCTCCCATCCCGCGATCTTTTCCACAACAATCAAATCGTTCATTTTAGGTCCTGTTGTTGGCATTAACGGTAGCTGCGTCATGAGCACATTACCTCTGCGTTGCCGGAACATCAAGGAAATAGAACCTTATAGGGAAAAGGCGATCTGACTTCGAGCCCAGTGCCCATCCCCTAATCGCGGCGGGGCGCTAGGCCGTTATATTTCAAGCACACAGTTCTTCTGAGGTCCCTTCTGATGGCGTAGCGTTTTTCGGAGTCCAATACAGGCTTCCATTTGTCGGCAATCCGGAGTATAGTTCAAAATACCGAGGAGTGGAGCTCGTTTTCCTGAGACGGTGAGCCAATCCTACAGAGCTTCGTGACTCGTGATCGAGTTGTCCGTCGTTTATCGTGGAAGTACCTTCACTATCTTCTAGCAAAAATGACACCAGCCAGGTGCCAAAAAGGAGGAGAACAATTATGTCGTTCCCTTTTGCGAGCAAGTCGTGTGCTTTGCTGGCCTGATATTGTTATCGTTGGTAGGAACTGCAGCCCGGATCTCCAGTGCCGTGCAGGACGCAGCCACTCCGCTAGCGAGCTGTAATGCAAGCTTCACTGTATGTCTCATTCCCGAGAACATATCTCTCCATTTGCCCTTTACTGCGTTTGCGGGTGACGTCATCCTCACTGATCCCAACAGCAGCGCCGTCAGCCACGTTTTCGGATCTTTAACAATCTCGTTAACACTGGTAATTATTTGACGTAAAATCATCGAGACGGCGCCAATTTCAGTGATGACGAACCAATCATTAACGGCAATTGAAGAAGTCCTTTGGCCACGGGGCGAGAAACGCGACGTTTGGATGATCTTAGACGCTGCGCGTGATCGCGCGGCCTTCCGGATGCTGCTCGAGTGCGGCCTTGAGTATTCGTGCTTGTACAGCGGAACGATACCCCCGGCATTGGAGATCGTCGCTCCATATCTGGTGCAGCTCGAATACCAAGACAGATCTACGCGGCGCTTCCTAGAACAGGGCTGGGGCAACAGTTGGGACATCCTTCTCAAATGCGATTCTGGCCTCCCTAAGCTGCGGCGGCACCTGCGTCAGTTCCTGGTGGTGCGAGATCCGCAAGGCAAACGGCTGGTCTTTCGTTATTATGATCCACGGGTGCTGCGAGTCTACCTGCCTACCTGCAGTACTGAAGAGCTGCGCACGGTCTTCGGTCCGATCCAGTGTTTCTGGACTGAGGGGAAGATCCCGGAGAATATGCTCGAATTTCGCTTCAACCAGGGTAAGCTGGTGCATCGGACGCTCTCGCTTGCGGCGGGCGTCTCGGAGCGAAACTGGGGACTGGAAGTGCAACGAGACGATGTTCCACCTGCTGATGCGCCACGCCTCGCAGGCTTGCTGGCAGTACGGGCGGCCCAGATAGCGGCGCTTTCCCAGGCAGAAGTTCAGAAATTCGAGGACTGGATGATCGCTCATATCCGGCAGTTTTTCTCGAAGCAATGCGGGGCGCTGCAGGAATCCCAGCTTCGAGAGCTGATCCAATACGGAATTAAACGCGCTGCCAACCACGGCATAGTCTCCGAGCGCGATGTCTGCAAGTTCATTGACCTGATGATCGTTTTCGGCCGGGATTTCGATACGGACAAACAACTTCCGTGGGCGGGTCGGATCCTCGCAAACCGAAGGACCGCGCGCAGCAAGATTCGGTCTCTCTACGAGGCTGCCGAGGCGCATGTAGTGCGGCCTTAACCCATGCCACCCGACCCAACGCCTGCGCCCACGTCGCCGCCCGTCACCCCCGGACCTCCGCCCACGTCGCCTCCTCTCTCTCAACTAGGCGCAGCAGGATCGGCCGCCGACTCCGGGGCTGGACAGGGCAACGTTGGCGGGACAACGGCCTCCTGTCCGCAAACTGATTTGGCGGAAATCGCTGTCCGCGTCCGGACGTCGGATGGAACACCGGTGCAGGGCGCAGCGGTCTCCGTTTCCGGGCAAGGTCTGTCCGGCTTCACCGGCTCTGACGGAGTACATGACTTCGGCACAGTGCCCCCGGATACCTATACGGTCGTCGGGCAAAAAGATGGCTACTCACCTTCTTCCGGCGGAGGCGTCTCCGCCCCGACCTCGCAGACTCTCGCTGCGCCGGCCGGGACCAGCACACAGTTTGAACTCATGCTGGATTCCGTCATGACGAGGCTCGCGGTCCACGTGCAGAGAGCGGATGGAACAACTCCGATTGAAGGAGTAACCGTCAGCGTTAGTGGCAAAGAGTGGCACGGAGTCACCGATGCCAATGGGAACTTCGACTTCCAGGAGGTGCCGCCGGATACTTACACGGTCGTCGGGGAAAAGGACGGCTATGACCCGGTTCCCATAGTGGCGCTGACAGCCTCGCAGACGCAGGATGTGCCTGCAGGAACATCGGTTCAGTTCATCTTGACGCTGGAACCGAGACCGCAATGTTTCGCGCAATTGAAGACCAGACCCGTGGATGTTACGGTCGCGAAACTGGTTGGCGCCACGCATTCATTTTGGTACGTCAAGGCTAAAGACGGAACAGAGTACATTGTATCGGGGGGGCCGAGTGGGCCGCCGGACAAGCAGATGCTCAACGAGTGGAAGGATTCGGACTTGGAACGCGCTGGCAGGCCTGACAGGGTCTCCAATCCGACTTGGTGGGATAGTGGTACTTCGCCCGAAATTTGCGCTGGAGTGGACAAACTCCTGGCGGCCGTTGATGCCTGGCCGCAAGACACGATCCCGTATCACCCTTTTTCTGGACCAAACAGCAACAGCGCCGCACACAACGTCGGTGATGCGGGCGGCTTCAGCCCATCGCGGCCTGATGGAGCTATTGCTTGGGACGAGCCAGTACCAAAGCCATAGAGCATGGTGAAATCGAATGATGGAACAGGCTGATGCGCAAAGTCGAAATCTTGTTAGCGATCCTATCTTCGGGGTGCACTGAGAGTATGGCAGACTCAAAACAACCGCAGGTCGCCTTGGCGCTTTTCGAGCAGTTTGAAACCGTCTTCTCTGCGAAGACGGACCTGTTTTCCGGCTCGAAAGGTTACAGGAACCTCTCGCAGCAGGATGCCAATACGTTACGCGTGCCTTTTGCTAATCTGATCGGAGCACTTGACTCGCTCCCGGACCATGCCTCGGTCGGGCTGTTTGCGAGTGCCGATGCGGTTCTGGTCGGCGCCAGGGACTTCCACCCACCCGCCGGACTTGGCGGCGTACGTTCCCGGTTCTGCTATATCGTCGTTTTAGAGAATTCGACATTCGAATTGCGCAAATACTTCTCTCAACCACCGATCGCTTCCGCGCGTGGAATGACAATATGGAACTGGCAGGTAAAGCTTGGGGAATTCGGAGAGAACGACCCCAGACCAAGTTCGCTGTATGCAACCCAGGTTGAGCAGTCGTATGTCTTGGTTTCCAACGACCTGGAAGAGCTTCAGACTATTGCGAAGCGATTGGCCTCCCCGGGCCGCGATTCCCCGGACTTAAGCGGCATTCGTGAATGGGCATCCGTAAGCCCGAATGATATATGGGGCTACAGGCGCTACCGTCATACCGGCATTGCGGATAGGATTGCTGCTGGAATGAGGGGTGTGACACCCGGCGCCGAAGCGCTGATTTTTTTTCCCGATTTCGAGCGGAACGCCGGCGTGCTGAGGCTTCTTAATTCCCCGGCGGATGAGCGCACTGCAGCAAATCTGAACGCGACAGCAAAGCTGCCGCCATTCAGGTCGACTGGCGCGGGAGCCTGGGAAACACTAATCCCCTTTTCGAGCGGCGAAAAAACACTGGAATGGATGATTGGCGCCATGGGGTTGTTCGGCTTCGGCCTGTATCTGTAATCGTGGCGCTACGCAAAATATCTCGAGTTAGGGTTTCTTGGCCTCGAAAACCTCCTTTGTCGTCGCCGCGCGCGACGAGTTGCAAGTAAAAAAAACTAGCCCAGGCCGTCAGATATGGCGAGGGACTTGCGCCTTCCGAGATGTGGGATATACACAGGATCAGACGCGACTGGTCGGCCAGCGTTTAGCGATCCCGTGACGGCGGCGGTCGAGAGAAGCCGTGGAAAGCGACAAGATAAGCAACATTGTCGGTAGCTACCCGCTTCGTGTCACGATTGGATGTGTTCATCGAAGTTGATTTACGTTGCCAGGACTCCAGCGGCACGATACGAGACAATACGTCCAAAGCAGGCCAGCTCAGCTCGGACGGATTCCATGCTCTACGATGAGTTTGGCAAACTGTTCCCCGTCGACGAGCTCGATTCGGATCCCCTTATCCTCAAAGTACTGCTCGGCTGCCTGAAACGCTTCATCTGAAATCGATCCGGATGTGACCACCAGTCCGAGGTTCGCCGACTCAGCCTCGATGCCACGAATCAGCTGCTCAACCACGTCGCGGCCTACAGGAGGCTCCGGTTGCCAATGCTTAGCTTGCACGGCGATGCTTTGTTGAAATGCGCCTGCAACACGAAATGTCGCAACGAGGTCGGCGCCCTTGTCCTCAATTCGAGGGACGATGCGCACTTCCTCCGCGCCCAAGCCTAGCAAAACGGTCTGGATCAGACGCTCAAAGCCAAAACTTTCGATCCGGCCACCACGCAGCTCATCGAGTACTTCGCGAACCAGTCGCGATTGGAGATCGATTTGAAAAGTCGGTACTTCTCCGCGCGCTGCAAGAGTGAGACACTCCTTGATCTCATCGAGCAGATCAGTAGCGCTTGCACTGGCTCCCTGAATCTTCATGCGTGACAGAAGCGCCGCACGCGCCAACTGGCGCGAGATCGGCTTCTTCCCGTTGAGCCATCGAACCGAACGTCGATATGCAGAGTCCGCCTCGATTTTGGTTTGATCGTACGTTGCCGGGCCCGCAATCTCCGCGACGAAGAACTCGGCCGCATAGGGAACTACCACAAGATCGCCCGGCTTCATATTACGGATGAAACGCCACATGTGGCCCCCGGCGGCACCAGCCCTCCGGAGGCTAGGCTCATCACTGTAGTACGCGGCCCGAACGATGTCTCGGAATTTCTCCCAGGTCAGTGTGGGATCGAGCAGCCCCTCAGCCCTAGCCCACCCGATAATGACCTGGTCAGTGGATAAGGCTTCCGGCAACTTGTCTTGTCCACCGGGCGCAATTCGCAGGACGAAAGCGGCTTGGTTCGTCTCGGTCATGAGTTAACTCTTTCGTCCGATACCCGCACCAAACGACCGTTGTCTACGCTCCAAAGATCAGTGGCCCTTACTCGGTATGGATAGCTTCTTATTATATGGTCATCGACGAACTCACACCAAGCCGGGGCCCGCCGGAGTCCGCAGAACGGCCACGTCCGCAGCCGACTACGAAAAAACTGGTACACTTGTTGGCCGTATGTCCACCGCCGAGCTCGTTTTGGAGGCTGCCAGCGGAGAGCAGAATCGGGTTGTTCTCGCTGAGCTCTCGAATATCGCGAGTTCGATCAAACGTGGAGAACCAACTCAGCGAGTGCCCGTTCGGAAGCTTCTCGGGTGGTTCAATGCCCAGCGTCGTGGATTTTACGTCGTTCAAAAGATTCGTGAGGAATTGAATAAGCTGGGCATTGAAACAGTTCCAGATTTTAACGAGGTTTGGATCGACTCGGAGGTTGAGTTCCAGCTCGCAGTTCCGAAAACGGAACAGCAGATTCTTGAAACGGACCAAAACCCCCAGTCCGGAGCACCTGATGGCATCTCGGGAACGCCGTCAGTATCAGAGTCTGCCTTGGTCGGCGGCGCTGTTGTAGATCCTACTTACCGCATTGGAAAACTGGAAGCTGCAAATAAAAAGGTAGTCTCGGCCTTACCGACTGACTCTCTGGAACAAGCCATCACTCTTATGCTCGCGAACGGTTTTTCACAGTTGCCAGTGATGCAGGGCGAACGTGACGTCAAGGGCGTCATAAGTTGGGAAACTATCGGAGCTCGTTTGGCCTTGGGACGCAACTGCCGCGAGGTGCGTGATTTCATGTCAACACCACAAGTCATTGGTTCTGAGAGGTCTCTGTTTGCGGCGATCGAAGTCATTGCCCAATACCAGTACGTACTTGTCCAAGCGCCTGATCGGCGAATTACCGGGATCGTTACCGCAGCCGATCTGAGCCGACAATACCATCAGTTGAGCGAGCCTTTCCTTCTGCTCGGAGAGATTGAGCAGCACATCCGGCGCATGATAGTAGGAAAATTCACTCCAGATGAGCTTAAGTTGGCCTGCGATCGGAACGATTCTGGTCGCGAGATTCAGAGCGTCGCGGATTTAACGATGGGAGAGTACATACGGGTCTTAGAGAACCCAAGCCATTGGGGGAAAATCGGTTTGCGAATTGATCGCGCCACTTTTGTGGAGCAGCTTCAGACTGTGAGGCGAATCAGGAATGAAGTGATGCACTTTGATCCCGACCCCCTGAGTCCCGATGACCTTGTAAGTTTGCGCCAGTTTTCTGCGTTCATGCAATCACTCCGTGAATTGGGCGTGGTGCAGTAGCCTGCAGCCCGCCCATTGGCTTCAGAGGAGTTCGTCTTGCAGGTAAGTTTCTGCGTCCCGATATCTATTCATTATCGGACCTAAAGTCAGCAACCCGCGTAGTCGTGGATTGGGCTCAGCAGCGGAACTGTATTTTTCGCCGCAGCAGTTGATCATATAGCGTTTTGGAACAAGTTTTTTTTGCGGTTGCCCGGAAAACTCCTATAGCGAGTTGTTCTACAGTTAGAGGCGCGATGACGAGGATGGCATGAGCGGGGACGGTTTTCCTTTCGCGCTTCCGGCATCTCGCTTTACGGCTGTCAATCGAGAGGCCTCAACCCTGTTTGAAGAGCTGCGGAAACCTTTGCTTCGATACTTGGTTTGTCTTGGTTTGTCAACGGACGAGGCTCAGGATGTGGTGC
>Ga0210401_10001503_pt1 | contig 26993 bp, 20 predicted proteins | sample IncBWH32MmetaG_FD_150866 | JGI IMG/M metagenome (GOLD analysis project Ga0210401, IMG submission 150866) | Forest soil microbial communities from Barre Woods Harvard Forest LTER site, Petersham, Massachusetts, United States - Inc-BW-H-32-M | ecosystem: Environmental > Terrestrial > Soil >...
GGCACTTCTGGCTGCTGGTCATCGGATTCCATTTGACGTTCGACACATTGCATTTTGCCGGAATCCTTGGGATGCCGCGACGCATTTATACCTACGCGCCGGGCCGCGGCTGGGAAACTCTGAATCTGATTGCGTCGATTGGCGTGATCTTCCAGGCGGCGGGTGTCGCTTGCCTGATATGGAACATCATTCGCTCGCTGCGGAAGGGGTCGCCGGCCGGAAACGACCCCTGGGACGCATGGACCCTCGAATGGGCAACGACGTCGCCACCGCCGGAATACAACTTTGTTGTTTTACCCGAAGTACGCAGCAGCCGTCCTTTGTGGGATCTGAAGCATCCGGAAGATCCGGATTGGAGGTACGAATGACGCCGTCCATCGCCAACGAGGCGGGCTCAATCGGAAAAGCGGACGGGCTCGAGCAAGCCGGTGCAATCGAACAGCCCGGCTGGACATTGCCGGATCGCGGCAGAGTCGGGGTATTGTGTCTGTTCGCCACCGAGTTCGCGCTTTTCTCTATCTTCGTTGTCGCTTACGTGTTCTATATCGGTAAGAGCCTCTCCGGCCCGACGCCCAGCCAGGTTTTGGAACTGCCGATTTGGGCCACGATCTGTTTGCTGTCGAGCAGTGTGACGGTTGCGATCGCGGAACGTGCCCTGAAAGGGAACCGGATCCAGCAATTCAAAGTTTGGACTGCCGTGACGATTCTTTTGGGCCTTGAATTCCTGCGGAACACCGCGGTCGAGTGGCGCCACTTGATCCAAGATTTTCATCTGACCATCACGACTAATCTGTTTGGCAGCACGTTCTACTCGCTGGTTGGTTTGCATGCGACTCACGTGGCCATCGGCTTGACTTTACTGCTGCTCGCACTAGTCCTTGGACTGCGGGGGAGCATGCAGGGACAGGCCCGGCGATTCGAGTTGTTGTCCTGGTATTGGCATTTTGTGGACGCGGTGTGGGTGGCGGTGTTCACCGTGGTCTACGTGATCGGACGTTAATGCAATGCACGAAAAGAACTCTACTTCGATCCTCGTCCCTGCGCCGACCGCCTGGCCGTTCATGGTCGCGCTCAGCATGGCCTTAATTCTCACCGGACTCGTGACGCATGCGGTCGTGAGCATCGTCGGAGCTATCGTTCTGCTGCGGTCGAGCGTCGGCTGGTGGTTCGACGTTCTGCCGGAGCCGAAGGAAGAGAGCGTGCTAGTGGGCCCGGCTGTTCAAGTAACCAGAAGCTCCGTAGCTGTAGACCACCTCGCCCGCGGCCAGAGTATCCACCGCGTCCAAATCCCTGTCGAAGTGCATCCCTACTCGACAGGAATTTTGGGTGGACTTGCGGGCGCCGTCGCGATGGCGGCTGTCGCAATGCTCTTCGGCCTTCTTTCGCAAGGCAGTATCTGGTATCCAATCAACTTGTTAGCAGCCGGGATTATAAGCTCGTTGGCCGCAGCACCGGTCGAGCAACTGCGCAGCTTCAGCGAGGCTGGGTTGATCGCGGGAACGTTCATCCACGTAACGATCTCCATTTTTGTGGGAATGCTTTACGCAGTCTCGCTGCCGATGTTTCCGCGTGGCGCGAGTTGGCGAAGCGGGCTCCTCACACCTGTGCTGTGGTCTGGGCTTGTGGCTTCGACGCTCGGCTACATCAATCCTGCGCTGAACGCTCGAATCGATTGGGGATGGTTCGTAGGCTCCCAAATCGCGTTTGGTCTGGCTGCTTCACAGGTCATCGCACGTACCGCTAAGATCGCGACCATGCAGAATTTGCCTCTGGCAGAAAGATTGGAAATTGAAGCGCAGCGCGGACCGGAGGAGAAATCGGGGCTATGAAACGTTGTTTATTGGTCGCGTCCGCAATCCTGCTGCTTGGCTGCGGCCACAAGGTAGAACAGTTTGTCTTCCCGGATCAGATTACCGATTTCACTGCGCTTTACGGACGCAATTGCGCCGGTTGTCATGGTCGCGACGGCCGCCTTGGCGCCGCCCGCCCGTTGAATGATCCCGTTTTCCTGGCGGTGATCGGCAAAGATAAGCTCAGGGATACCATCGCGAACGGTGTGCCCAGAACCGCAATGCCGGCCTTCGCCAAGAACGCCGGCGGAGGCCTGACTGACCAGCAAATCACGATGTTGGCGAATCAGATGAACGCGCAATGGTCACGGCCGCAAGAGTTTGTAGCCGTGGCTCTCCCTTCCTACAGCGCGGACCTGGGCGACCCGAAAGCTGGTGATGCGGTGTTCCAGAGCAATTGCGCAAGCTGCCACGGGGAAGAGGGAGTAGGGGGCACAAAGGCCGGATCGGTTACCGATGTGGCTTTTCTTGCTCTCGTCAGCGACCAGTCCCTGCGGACGACAGTGATTGCCGGACGTAGCGACCGGGGCATGCCGGACTGGCGAACACACTCGAAAGCCCTAACGACCCAGAACATCTCCGACGTAGTCGCGTGGCTTTCGATGCACCGCCTGACGCCAATAACTCTGACACAGAGAGGAACAAAACTGCCATGAGCGAAACGAATTCAGATTGTGGCTGTAAGAAAGCCGCCCTGACTAAAAATGCACCTTCGTCGTCAGTGTCTCGCCGCAATCTTCTACTCAAGATCGGAGCTGGATTGAATGCTATTGCTGGCGTGCTTGTTGGCGTGCCCCTGCTCGGATATGCTTTGTCGGCTTTTACGCGAACCTCAAAGAATAGTTGGATTTCGCTAGGTCCTTTGGCCAAATTTCCGGAGGGTGAGACTCGACTGGCGGTTTATCGAAACCCGATCAGCAAGCCGTGGGACGGAGACACCGCGGCGGTTCCGTGCTGGGTGCGCCGGATCGATTCACAGTCGTTCCAGGTTTTCGCGATCAATTGTACTCACCTCGGCTGCCCGGTTCGTTGGTTTCAGGAGTCGCGGCTGTTCATGTGTCCATGCCACGGAGGAGCGTTCTATGAGGACGGATCGCATGCGTCGGGTCCACCGCCTCGTGGATTGTTCGAATATGAGCACAAAGTAGAGAGCGGAGAGCTGAAAGTGTTGGGCGGGCACCTTCCGACTCTTGCCGAGCCTTTGAAAAAAGACGACGTGTAAGGACTTAGCCATGCTGAAATCCATCGCCCTCTGGCTCGAAGACCGCCTGCATATCGCAAAATTGTTCGAATCGACAGCCGGCCATAAAGTTCCTCCGAGCACAAATAGCTGGTTTTACGTTTTTGGCAGCGGCACGCTATTGTGTTTTGTTTTGCAGATCCTCACCGGGACTCTTCTGGCTTTCGTCTACCAGCCTTCGGCCGGCCAAGCCTGGTCGAGCCTCCAATATCTCAATAACGAACAGTTTCTGGGGTGGTTCCTGCGTGCGGTCCACAACTGGGGATCGATCTTTATGGTGGGCCTCATGTCCGCCCATCTGGTCCAGACCTTCCTCTTCGGAGCTTACAAATACCCTCGTGAATTGACTTGGGTTAGCGGCTGCTGCCTATTTCTCTGCACGCTGGGGATGGCGTTTACGGGGCAGATTCTCCGATTCGATCAGGACGCGTACTGGGGGCTGGGAATCGGCGCTTCCATCATGGGCCGAGTTCCGTTCGCGGGGGCCCAACTGGTTCATTTGATGCTGGGTGGAGCGATGATCGCCGGCGAAACATTATCCCGGTTTTTCTCTCTGCATGTCTTCCTGGTGCCCGGCCTGATCATCGCGCTTCTCAGCCTTCATTTACGCCTGGTGTTGACCAATGGCATTAACGAATATCCTAAGCCAGGCAGCGTTGTCAAAAAAGAATCGTACGCAGTCGAGTATGAGGAGATGATTAAGAAGACCGGCGTACCGTTTGTGCCTAACGTCATCGGCAAGGATCTGATCTTCAGCGCGTGTCTCATCATCGCGATCGTCACCTGCGCGCTTGTGTTCGGACCACAGGGTCCTTCTGGGCCTCCCGATCCGACGCTCATCCATACCGCGCCGGCTCCTGATTTCTACTTTCTCCCGATCTACGCTGCGCTGGCGCTCCTGCCGGCGTACATGGAAACATTTTTGCTTTTGGTCCTGCCGGTGGTTTTGCTCGCAATCCTGATCCTTCTTCCGTTCTATTCGGGAACTGGTGAGAAAAGCTACCGCCGCAGGCCGATGGCAGTCGTGATCGTTCTGTTGGTTTTTCTGACACTGGGGCTGCTGGCTTATCTGGGAACGTACGCTCCTTGGTCTCCGCATATGGAGGCGTGGAGCAGCGCCGCCACACCCGCCGGCGCGGTGCGAGGAAGATCGCCGCTCGAACTCCAAGGAGCGATTTTGCTCCAGAGCAAGCAGTGCAGAAATTGTCACTCTCTTGGCGGGGAAGGTGGTTTGCGCGGTCCAGCGCTGGACACGGTAGCTACGCGTCTCACGGGCGACCAGCTTATCAGGCAGGTCATCCAGGGAAGTGGAAACATGCCGGCCTATGGCAAGAATTTGCGTCCCGCTGAAGTAACGGCACTCGTCGCGTTTATGGAAACGCTGCGGCCTTCGTATCAACCGGCTGCCCGGGATTCCAGCAAGCATTGAGGCGTGACCAACACTTAGGCTAGCAATGGACCCAATCGCTACAGCCGTACTCGCATCCTGGACGCTGGATTGGGGAAGCCTGTGCCTGCTGCTCACTATTGCCGTGCTTTACTTCAGAGGCTGGCTGCATCTTCACGCAGAACTGCCTCATAAGTACACGACTGGTAGGCTGGCCTCTTTTGGCGGTGGACTCTTCGCTATCGTGCTGGCTCTCGACTCGCCGATTGACGCGCTCGGAGCCCTGTTGCTCCAGGCGCATATGATCCAGCACCTGTTGTTGACTATGGTGGCGGCCCCATTGTTGCTTCTTGGACAGCCTGTCCTGCCCCTGCTGCGTGGTCTTCCGCGCTGGCTCTTCAAGGATGCACTTGGACCGTTTCTTTCTTGCCGCGAACTGAAGCAGCTTGGCCGCGCGATCGTTCATCCGGTCGTGACCTCGTTCGCATGGTCGGCCGCGATCGTAGTTTGGCACTTCCCGCGACTTTATGATTTAGCGCTGCGATCGCCAGCGTGGCATCAGGCGGAGCACGCCTGTTTCTTTTGGTCGGCCATGCTGTTTTGGTGGCCGGTAGTTGACGTGTGGCCCAGCACTCCCATCTGGCCCAGAGGGGCTATGATTCCCTACCTTTTGTTTGCAGGCATGGTCAACATGGGCCTCTCCGCGGTCCTGAGTTTTTCGAACCACGTACTCTATTCGAGTTACGCGTTGGCTCCACGCCTGTGGGGCATCTCCGCCCTTGAAGATCAAGCCGCCGCGGGAGGCATCATGTGGGTCCCGGGTTCGATCGCGATGTTGATTCCGGCTGCGATTCTCGGAATACAGGCCCTCGAAACCAGGCGCGCTCATCCGCTGAAACCAGTCCTGCGTGTGCTGACTCCACATCGTCCCAGGCAATGGGATCTCCTGCGCATCCCCATCATTGGACCAGTTCTTCAATATCGCTATTTTCGCCGCTGCATCCAAACCGCGATGTTGCTATTGGCCGTGATTGTCGCAATCGATGGGTTTTTCGGGCCTCAAGTTGCGCCCATGAATCTGGCTGGTGTGTTGCCGTGGACTCATTGGCGAGGATTGGTTGTGGTTGCACTGCTGTTGGCTGGAAATCTCTTTTGCATGGCCTGTCCATTTACACTTCCACGAGATCTAGCCCGAAAGTTCGTGACGCCTGGCTATCGCTGGCCGAGCCGGCTCCGCTCCAAATGGATTGCGGCAGGCTTGCTTGCCACGTACCTCTGGGCATATGAGGCTTTCTCGCTTTGGGACTCTCCGAGTGCAACCGCGTGGATCATCCTGGGCTATTTTGTCGCCGCGTTGGCTGTCGATACCGTCTTCAAAGGAGCGAGCTTCTGCAAGTACGTCTGTCCGATTGGCCAGTTTCACTTCGTTCATGCATTGGTATCGCCTTTGCAGGTCAAGGTCCGCGAGCCTGCGATCTGCGGAGCATGCACGACGCACGATTGCATTCGTGGAAACGTCCATCAACGTGGGTGCGAGCTGCAGCTGTTCCAGCCGAGGAAGGCGGGAAATTTCGATTGCACCTTTTGCCTGGATTGCGTGCAGGCTTGTCCCCAAAACAATGTGGGCATCCTACGAACCGCTCCGGGACGGAGCTTGCTTGAGGACCATCACAGCTCTGGAATCGGGCGGCTGAGCCGGCGGCCGGACGTCGCGGCCATAGTCCTGATCCTCGTATTCGGCGCGTTCCTAAACGCGGCCGGAATGACGGAGCCGGTCATGATGTGGATGCATCAATGGCACGCTCGCCTTCATCTCAGTTCGATCGTTCCGATTGCGACCGTGATGTATGTTGGTGGCCTGTTAATCATCCCCGCAATGGTGGTGGCGGCGTGTGGCTGGATCAGCCGGCTCGGCGTAAATGCCTCCTGGAAGGATTTAACTTGCAGTTTCTCGCTCGCGCTGGTGCCGGTAGGCTTCAGTATGTGGCTCGCTCATTTCTCGAATCACTTGATCGCCGGGTGGAGCACCGTGATTCCTGTGGTCGAAAAATTCATTTCACGCGCTTCGTCCGTCAACTACCTGCAGGCCAGAGTGCCCAATTGGATTCCCTCTCTTGAGCTTTGCTTCTTGGATTTAGGCTTACTGCTTACTCTATACACGATCTGGCACGTTGCACGCCGCCTCTCGACCGGGGACGGAGTGGCTCTGGCCGCGATGTCTCCTTGGGCTGTGCTGGCGGGCGCGCTGTATTCGGCAGGTATCTGGATCGTCTTCCAACCGATGCAGATGCGCGGAATGATGATTCATTAGCGACACGCCATGAGGCCACTCTTAATACCAGCGTTGATGATTCTGGCCCAGGCGGCCGCCTGGGCGGACGGAGGCACGGTGCAGTTGCGCCAGGAAGCCGGCGACCTTGTAATCACCGTATTTACGTCACCGGGTCCACTCACGGTTGGTCCCGTCGACATCAGCGTACTCTTACAGAACCGCGATGGGCTTCAACCAGTGCTCGATGCGAAGGTCTCCTTGGTTCTACGCGCGGAGGGTTCGGGTATTGAACTCCAGGCACAGCCAACTCGAGAGCAGGCGCGGAACAAACTGCTGTATGCCGCTCCCGTGACTTTTTCTAAACCGGGCAAATGGAAGATGGCGTTCGTAGTTATACGAAATCATGAGGAAACTGATGGAGTGGGAGCTCTCGAAGTGGCAGCGGCTCCCGGCAAAGCGGTGTCGTACGCGGGCTACATCGCCTTTCCGCCGGTAATGGTCGGGCTCTTCATGGTTCGCGAACTGCTGATTCGCCGGAGATCGCAAAGGGGTGAATGATGAAGGATTACCTGGAATTGACCAAGCCGCGCATTACTGTGTTGATCCTCATCTGTACCGCTGTCGGCTATTTCTTCGGCTCTCCGAATGCATTACACCTTGCACTGTTTGTTCACGTTCTGCTCGGAACAGCCTTGATGGCTTCCGGAACAGCGGCGCTCAATCAATGGTATGAAGCAGACTCGGACGCTAAAATGCGCCGGACCTCTAAGCGTCCGATCCCAGCCGGACGGATTAAACGTATCGACGGCTTCGTTTTCGGCGCCTTGCTGTCGATCGCCGGCTTCGCCGATCTGTGGTTCGGAACGAATGCGCTTGCTGCCGGGCTTGGTCTGTTTACGCTGGCGACATATATCTTTCTCTACACTCCCTTGAAACGACGTTCGGCCGTGTGCACGACAGTGGGTGCGCTGCCGGGCGCGATGCCTCCCCTGATCGGCTATGCTGCAGCCAGCGGGCGCCTGGATGCCTGGGCTCTCGCGTTGTTCCTCATTCTGTTCGTTTGGCAGTTCCCTCACTTCTACGCGATCGCATGGATGTATCGCGACGACTATGCTCGCGGCGGCATCCGTATGCTACCCGTGATTGAGCCGGATGGCGAGTCAACGGCGAGGCGTATTGTGGTCTGTTCAATACTGCTAGTCCCAATTAGCCTTATTCCGCGCCTTCTCGGCATGACGGGGCCCATCTATGCGGCCGCCGCAGTCGCGGCAGGCATGGGGTTGCTCTACATCGGAGTGCGCCTTGGGCGCGACCGCACTTGTGCTCGCGCGCGGCACGTGCTACTGGCGTCCGTACTTTACCTGCCGATGGTATTGGCCGTGATGGTTATCGACCGAACGGCGTCGTGATCCGTCCAACAAACCCGCTTTAGCACGTCTCTTCCAGGATGTAGGTAACTCGAGCGAGCTAGAGGATGAACGACTATGCGTGAGAACGCCCCACGGATTGTGATAGTTGGAGGCGGTTTTGGAGGCTTGGCCACCGCCAAAGCTCTCAAGAACACTCCGGCGGAAATCGTCCTGATTGACCGCACGAATCATCACCTGTTTCAGCCGCTGCTTTACCAGGTAGCAACATCAGAGTTGGCGCCCGGGCAAATAGGCTCGCCGATCCGAAACATTCTCGGAAAACACGAGAATACGACGGTGATTCTTGGCGAGGTTACGGGTGTAGACAAGGACAAGAAGTGCGTTTTGGTTAGCTCAGCAGATCGGACCGCGGTACCGCTTACCTACGATTTCCTGGTCCTGGCAACGGGTGTCACCCACAGTTACTTTGGACACGATGAGTTCAAGAAATTTGCGCCAGGGCTGAAAAATCTGGCCGACGCGGTCGCGGTTCGAAACAAAGTCTTGCAGGCATTTGAGCAGGCCGAGGCCGAGGAAGACCCCACTCGTCATCGCGATCTCCTCACCTTTGTACTGGTGGGGGCAGGGCCGACTGGTGTGGAAATGGCCGGCGCGATCGCGATCCTGATCAGGAACACGCTTAAATCAGAGTTTCGGCGTATCAATCCTGAGTCGGCACGAATTATCTTAATAGACCAGTCTCCGCGAGTTCTTGGAACTTTTTCCCCGGAGCTTTCCCAGGTAGCGAAGGGGCGGCTCGAGAGCTTAGGAGTAGAGGTCCGGCTGGGACACGGCGTCGATCACATTGATGCGGATGGTGTCATGGTGGCGGGTGAGCGCATTTTGAGCAAGACAGTAATCTGGACTGCGGGAGTGGCTCCCTCACCTGCCGGCAAGTGGCTGAATGCTGAAACGGATCGCGCCGGACGAGTACGTATCCAACAAGATCTTTCCGTGCCCGGGCATCCTGAAATCTTCGTGGTCGGCGATACGGCCTCGCTCGATCAGAACGGTAAGCCACTGCCGGGTGTGGCGCAGGTGGCTATTCAACAAGGGCACTATGCCGGAAATCTAATCCATCGGCGGCTCACTGGCAAATCGGCGCCCCGGCCCTTTAGTTATTTCGACAAAGGCAACATGGCCGTAGTCGGCAAGGGGTTCGCCGTTCTACAGAGCGGCAAGTTCCATCTGAGCGGTCCTCTCGCATGGCTCGCTTGGGCAGCGGTGCATCTTCAGTTCCTGGCACAGTCCAACCTTCGCGTGAGCGTCTTCTTGCAATGGGTGTGGACCTATCTTACTGGGCAGCGAGGTTCACGGCTCATCGTGAATTATTATGGCGCTGAAAGTGCTGCGCCGGTTATTGAAGAAGCGCCATTGGCGTTGAGACTTTCAAACAGGTAAGAACTTAGGATTTTAAAAGGAACCCTTTTTGTGCTCTGTCATATCTCCTCCGTTGCCGTAGCATGCGCTCTTTTTGCGTCCTCATCTCCGTGTCAACAGACTTCACACGTCGATCCAGCTGAGCCAGTAGCTCAGTCGAACGAGAAGAACGACCCGCCGCGCGAGAGCAAGCGTATTCTCGGCATTGTTCCCAACTATCGCACCTCTCCAAGCCTGCAGAGCTACGAGCCCCTGACGCCTGGTGAGAAATTTAAGATAGCAACCGAAGATTCATTCGATCGCGGCACTATCGCACTGGCGGCTTTGTTCGGCGGCGAGGGCCAGTTATCCAACTCAAACCGATCCTTCGGGCAAGGCGCTGCGGGCTTCGGCAGGTATTTCGGCGCGTCATATGGCGATTTCGTAATCGGCGATTATATGACTGAGGCGGTCTTCCCTACTCTTCTCCATCAGGATCCTCGTTACTTTCGACGCGGAACGGGAAGCGGATGGTCCAGGCTCGGCTACGCTATGGGGCAGATCTTCTGGACCCATCGCGATTCGGGTGGCATGCAGTTCAACTATTCCGAACTGATCGGCAACTCAACCGCCGTAGCAATTTCGAATGCCTACTACGTGAACAACCGGACGGCCAGTGACGCCACGTCCAGGCTCGGCATGCAGCTCGGTGTTGACATGGCCGCCAATGTCCTCAAAGAGTTCTGGCCCGACTTGGAACGAAAATTCAGGCGAAAGCACTACCAGGACAGTGACCGCCAATAGACTCCTCCCCGATTAAGACGCCGTTCCGTTCCTCCTTTCACACCATATTTATATATCTGGCCCGATGCCAGGTTTAAAGACGATAACTCGGCAATTGGCGAATGCATCGGGCCCGGGAAGCTGATCAGGAGGGCATAAACCTAAGAAACAAAAGGGATGGCTCGCAAGGAAGGTTGGATACGTGAGTGCTTTATTCCAGGGTGCAGCCGGAGAGGGGCGCTTAACCGAATGAGCAACGAGCCGATCCAAACCGAAAGATTCCTTCGCGAAGAGGAGGTCACGAAGAGGTTTCTGGAGACTCCGAACGAGGATTCGTTCGCTGACCTGTTCAAGACCTTTACACCGCAACTCGTCGCCTTTTTCCGGGCGCGCGGTTGTGACCTGGCCTTGGCGGAAGACCTGGCACAGGAAGTGATGTTTACTGTGTACCGCAAGGCTTCGCAAGTTCGCGACCGTACATTGTTTCGTGCCTGGCTGTTTAAAGTCGCCCGTAATTCTCTCTGCCGGCACTATGGCAAGCAGTCGCGGGAAGTTGACACGGTGGATTTGGCGGACGTTGGCGATCGCTCGGTTGCCGCCAGTCAGAAGCCCGCGGCGACGCCGGCTTTCGAGTTCATGCATTGGATGGCCTTTTTGGATTCACGCGAGCGTGAAGTTATGAAGCTGCGTTTCATCGAGCAGTGGGAGTACCACGAGATCGCCGCGGCCCAAGCTATCCCGATTGGAACAGTCCAATGGAGGGTTTTTAACGCGAAGAAAAAGCTTGCTCCGCATTTGATGACGCGCCAAAATATCACGCGCAAAGCGGCCTGAGGAGCGCCTTCATCTGCTCTCGCCGCTCGGTTTGGTGGGTGGGCGACTACCCCGACGCGCTTGCTCCGTTCGGACACCAGTACCATGCCCTGCGTCCATTGGTTTTGCGCCATTGACATGGCGCCAGGTGAACTCGCGCTTGCGAGAAATTGTTCGTTTGGCCGCAAGAATCGGATAGTTCCCCCGACTGGAACCCTTTAGCATTGAGGTTGTCAGGAGGAATCACAATGACCACAATGCCGGCGTTTACAATGATGGATGCCCCAACCGAAATGGCGGACAGCGAGCAGCAATTCTGGCGATCGAGCTACTGGGACGCAGTCGCCGGCCGCGACCGCGCCATGGACGGTGTTTTCTTTTATGCCGTGCGAACCACCGGCGTATACTGCCGCCCCTCGTGCCCGTCGCGTCGTCCCAGTCCCGAGAACGTTGTGTTTTTCCGTAGTCGCAGCGGGGCCGAACGCGCCGGTTTTCGTCCGTGCAAGCGCTGCAAGCCGGAACAGGATGCCCGGACCGATGCCAATTCGGAAATCGTCGAGAAGGTTTGCCGCTACATCGATACGCATCCCGACCAACCGGCCACGCTCGAGATACTGAGTGCCGCGATCGGGCTCAGCCCGTTCCATCTGCACCGGACGTTCAAGGCGCTCACCGGCATCACGCCGCGGGCTTATGCCGATTCCCGGCGCCTGCAATCGCTGAAAGCTGGCCTTCGTGAAGGCCACTCGGTGACGCGGTCAATGTACGACGCCGGCTACGGATCGAGCAGCCGGCTGTACGAGCGCGCCTCCTCGCAACTCGGCATGACGCCGTCTCGTTATCGCAAGCAGGGATCGGGCGTCACGATACGATACTCTATCGCGGAAACACCGGTTGGACGCCTGCTGCTCGCGGCCACGGTGCGCGGGATCTGCTCGATCCAGTTCGGCAATTCGGACACCACGCTTGAGGCCGCGCTCAGAAGAGAATATCCGCAAGCGGAGATCGTGCGCACTGATAAGCAGCTTACCGGTTGGGTTCGCGCGGTTCGGGATCGCATTCGTGGGGATAATACCGCCGCGCTGCCGCTGGATATTCGAGCGACGGCATTCCAGCGGCTGGTATGGGAGCAGCTTCGTGCGATTCCAAGCGGCGTTACGCGGTCCTACGGCGAAATTGCCAAGCGGATCGGACAGCCACGAGCCGCCCGAGCTGTCGCGCGCGCGTGCGCCACGAATCCGGTAGCAGTCGCGATCCCGTGCCACCGCGTGGTCCGGGAAGATGGTGCGCTGGGAGGATACCGCTGGGGAATCCAGCGCAAGCAAAAACTCCTGGCCTTGGAAAAGAAAAGCTCAGTTTCCAAATCCGGCTGACACGAGTAGAACTCCCAGCTTGGCGCCGTCGGCCGGGGCGATATACGGATTGCGGACCTGCATTTTGACGATTGTATAGTCGTCGGTTCGCAGCCAGTCAGCCGGCACGGCGTGGCGATAAGTGTGGTCGCCGTCCTCGGTATATCGAACGCGTTCGAGAAGTCGGTTGTTGACGAAATAGTCGATCACCAGCGGGCCGGTTTGTTGGAACGTATCTTTGGCGACGTTGAATTGCGCGGAAAAAATACGATCCCGGGTGGACGATAGCCAGAATTTCAGTTCCGGGGCGTCCAGGGTCCAGCAGTTCACCGATTTCGGCGGGCACATGATTATATCGTCGACGAAATATTGATAAGCGTCCGCGCTGGATATCGTCATATTCTCGCCGATGCGCGCGCCAGGCTGCTTCGCTTTCACTAAGCGAAGGCGGACGCTGCGGCGAGTGTCCGCGTTATCGAGCTCCACGTACCGATCGCCCTGGTAGCTGAAGATGTGATCGTAATGGTCCAATTGATCCAGCGGGACTTGCTGCGCGGATGGACCGTTCAACTGAGTGATGAAAAGGTCTTTGTCCAGGTAAATGAGGCGTAGCGTGAAGAAAAGATCCCAAACGCCGCCGTCCAGGGGACTTTGGACAATCAGAAGGCTGGAGCCATGCTTGAGTTTTGGATACATGCCGAGCAACTGCTCTTTTGCGATCTTGATCGGGGCGTCGCTCGAAGGCGGCACGGGCTGCCAATGCTGGTAGTGGATCACTCCCAGCGCAACCCCCGTTAGGGCAAAAAGAAGCGTTATCGCCAGGGAATCCGATATACGAAGGAAGCGAGGACGCAGGCTAAGCAATTTGTCTTTGATCCAGATCAGCAAGACCGCGAAATAGAGAGCCAGGCCGGCGTTCGGGAGATATAGAACAAAACCTTCGCGTGCGCTTACGAACGAGACCGGCAGCAATGTGATCTGGAAAAATAGCAGTCCAAACCACATGAGGCGGGAGCGCAGTAACAATGCAACCAGCGCGAGCAGCCCGTAGAAGACCATGACGCCCGCGGAAGTGAACGGATGGCTTGAATACGTGAGATAGCCCAAGTAAACTCCCGTGTCATGCAGAAAGGTTGGCCAAGTGAAGTGGGAGACGTAAGCCGCTGAGCGCGCCAGACCTTGCGCCGAGGTCTTGGCCGGAATATAGCCGATGACACAGATGCTCGCCAGCAGTGCGCCTCGTCCTTCATGGATCAACCACCATCCGGCATCGCGAAGCCTGCGCCAGTGCGGGGCGTGAAAAAGAAGCTCGTAGAGGATCAGGATGGCCGGGAGCGTGGCTCCCATTTCCTTCGAATTCAGACAACAGATGAAGCTGGCGATAAACGCAATAAGATCCCATCCTCTGAGATATTCGCCTCGTTCCCGCACGCGGATATAAACCAGCAGCGCGAGGAAGAGGAACAGGAAGCAGTAGACATCGTAGAGCGAGCCGGCGTTGTAATAGAGGTAAGCGAAGTTGGCGTGAACGGACCAGATCAGAGTCGCGAGAGCGCCGGTTTCGGCTGATCCGCTGATTCTTTTCAGAACGACGTACGCCAGGTAAAGATTGAGCAAGAAACTGGCGTAATACAAGATATAGAGCGGGTGCGGATTGAATCCGAAAAGCGCGAATAGTGTTCGATAAATCAAGCCGCCGAAGGGCCGGTAATAGGGCGTCCAGAACAGAATATTTGCCTTGACCAAATCCGCGGCCGGCCGGCTCCAATATCCGTAGAGGTTCATCACATCGTCGCCACTGAAATACATCAGCAGCTCGCGCCAGGTGAAGGCCACGAAAAAAGTGGCGATGAAGAAGCCGGCGAGTATAGCGGTCACGCGCCGCTTGAATGGCCGGCCAGCGGTCCGGGACATCCTATTCCTTCGGCCAGGGTGGCTGAACAAGAGCGGGGATGGCGTTCACCGCCCTGGCATTCGGCGGCGGGAAAGATAATTGCTGGGCCAGAAAGGCGATGCGATCGCGCGTGGCTTCGGCGTTGAGCGCGTGCGGCGCTTCATAAATCTTGAGCTTCTTCGGCTCGCTTACGATCTCGAAGTATCGCTTGGCGATATCGCCATTGAGAAACGGCTCGTCGTTAGCGTACTGCAGGAACACGGCGGCGGGCGCAGCGTGCGAAACATACCTGCCCGCATCCATCCAGGCGTATTTAGCGGAAAACGTATCGAACTTTTCCGGTCCGACCTTCTGCCGGTATTCCTGAAACATCTTCGTCGACCGATCCACTTCGTCCGAGAGATCCCCCGCCATGATCACAAAAGCTTTGAACCGCTTGTCGATTCCGCTTAGAAATCCGCCGGCCGTGGCATCACAACTGTGGCCGACATAGGCCAGCCGATTGGGATCGACGTCCTTGCGAGAGAGCAGCATATCGGCGCCCCGGCGCAGATTCACATCCTGTTGCACCTCGACCGCGACCTGCTTCTCATTCAGAGGTGAGTTATCTTCCTGGAAGCCCGGATGCACAATCACATGGTCGGGCAGCAGCGAGAGAACGCCGGAACGCGCCAGCACAATCGCTTCATCGAGAAACTCAGTGCGGTTCTTCTTCTCCGACCCTGGCATGCACCAGTGCCCATAGATCACGGCCAGAAACGGACCCTTTCCAGAAGGGAGCACAAGGTAGGCAGTAACCGTGCCGCCATTCGGTCCGACGGCCGCGCTCCGGTCGCCGACAGGACTAGAGTAGGTGATGTCGTAAATCTTGACGCCGCCCTCGCGGTCCTGGATGCCTGCTTGCTTGATATTCAGCGGCGCAGTCTTATCGTAATCCCAATACTGCAACAGCTGGTCCGTGGACTTTTGCGCGAAAGCCGTTACCGTAAACAGAAAGATGAGACCGGCGAAGTTGTTCACCAACTCAAATATATCAACGATATACTTGTCGGAACTGGAGGGTTTCGAATGAAGACGTTGGCGAGTTGGTTGGTCGTGGCCTCGTTAGGTGCGACTGCGTATTCGCAGCCGCGCACTACGTCTCCAGCCGTTTTGTATGGAGGCGCGCGCTTGATCATCGGCGATGGAAGCGCACCCATCGAAGGCGGGGCCTTCGTCGTCCGCAGCGGGCTCATCACGGCGATCGGCCAACAAGGCGCCATCCAGGCACCCGCTGGGTCCACTCGCCTCGATCTGACCGGCAAGACCGTGATGCCAGCCATGATCAACGTGCACGTCCACATTGGTTACGAGGGCTACACCAGTTGGGGCGCCGAGAACTACACGCCGCAGAACGTTCTGGACCATTTGCAGCGTGAGGCGTTCTACGGCGTCGGCGTCACTCAGACTGTGGGCAGCAGCCCGACCGACGCCTCGATCGAGTTTCAACGCGACCAGCAAGCCGGCAAGTTTCCACCCGCATCGCGGTTTTTCTTCGTGCCCGGTATGGCCCCGCCCAACGGCGGTCCGGATCCGGTCCTGCGCAAGGCAACCACGGCTCTACACGTCGTGAACGAAGTTTCGACCGGGCAGGAGGCACGCGCGGTGATTAGGGCACTGGCCTCCAAGAACATCAAGGCCGTCAAGATCTGGGTGGACGATCGGCGCGGTACATATCCGAAGATGACGCCTGAGGTTTACGGGGCGGTGATTGACGAAGCGCACCAGCACGGGATGATTGTGCATGCCCACGCGACCACGCTGCCGGATCAAAAGGCGGTGGTGCGCGCCGGAGCCGACGTCCTGGTGCACATGGTGCAAAACGAAAAGCTGGACGACGAGTTCCTTGCGCTCCTCAAAGAGAAAAAGCCGTACTGGGCGACGGTGATCGGGCTGGGGGATCGCACGGCGGTGTGCGAGCGCGATCCATTCTTCGAGCAGGCGCTACCGGCGAAATTGATCGCCACCATTCGCGCTACGACGGAGCAGCGTCCGTTGACGCCGAGTTGTGGGCCACCCTCTCCGAACGCCCCCGCCCGCGAGGCGATTCTGGCCTACAATTTTCCGAGGATGATCGCATCGGGCGCCCGCATCGTGCTCGGCACCGACACCGGTATTGAGCCCGGCCATACGTTCGGATCGGGAGAACATCTGGAGCTGGCGCGATGGGTGCAATTGGGGCTGACGCCGGCGGATGCGATCGTGGGCGCGACCCAACGGCCCGCGGAATTGCTGGGACTCAAAGATACAGGAACGCTGGCCGTCGGCAAGCGCGCGGATTTCATCGTGCTGGATGCAAACCCTCTGGAGAACATCCGCAACACGCGCCGAATATCGAGTGTGTATCTGGATGGAGCCAAATTCGATCGGGATACTATGCTCGCGCGGTGGAAGAAGGCGGACGCGTCGCGATAACGCAGGGCGTGACCCTGCGCATCAATCTCTCTACGGAGCGTTCGTTCCTGCCGTCGCAGGTAGCTGGAGCATAATGAGATTCATCCACCATGGACGCGGAGCGAGTGCGCGCACAGCTCGACCGGATTCTAGCCGGCGCATCTTTTGTCGACGCAGAGCGCGCCAGCAGTTTCCTGCGCTTTGTCGTAGAGCGCGCGCTAGCTGGGCGCATCAGCGAGATCAAAGAGTCTGTGATCGCCGTCGAAGTCTTAGGCCGGACCCCGTCGTTTGATTCGAGATCCGATCCGATCGTTCGGGTCGAGGCCGGACGCCTGCGAGACCGCCTCAGTTCTTATTACGAAGACCAAGGGGAAGCGGACCCTGTTGTGATCTCGCTGCCGAAGGGCGGGTATGTTCCCGAATTCTCTGAGCGGCGGCCGCGGCGGCCGTCTGCGTCTCCAAAGGAAACCGCCGTACTGCGGCTTTCCATCCTACCGCCCGAAAACGCGGCCTTCGATTCTTTTGCCATCTCCCCGGACGGCCGCAAACTCGCGTTTACCGCTTCTCTGAAAGGGAAGCTGATGCTGTGGGTTCGAGCCCTGGATTCGCTCGAGGCAAAGCCTTTGACTGGAACGGACAACGCTGCCTACCCATTCTGGTCGCCCGACAGCCGCTCTATTGGTTTCTTCGCGATCCCAAACAAGCTCAAGACTATTGAGATCGCCGGAGGACCAGCCCGGGACATCGCCGACGTCGTCGTGGGACGAGGAGGCGCCTGGAGTCCTGACGGAGTTATCGTTTTCTGTCCGCGTCCGATCGGCGTCCTGCATCAGGTTGCGGCGACGGGTGGCACGCCCCGTCCGGTGACTTCCCTCGATTTGGCGCGCGCGGAGGTCAAACATGGCTTCCCGCAGTTCTTGCCCGACGGCCGCCATTTCTTGTACCTTGCGGCGAGTTCGAGCTCCAGCGAGTCGTCGATTCGTGTTGGGTCGCTCGATGCAACCACGCCCAAGGTACTTGTGATCGCAGACACAAACGCAGCCTACGCTCCGGTTCTGCGCGGGCACCCGGGCTCCCTGTTGTTTGTGTATGATGGCGCTCTCATGGCGCAGCCGTTCGACCCCCGGTGCCTTGAACTGAGCGGCGAACGAACGGTTGTTGTCCCGGAAGTCCGCTATCGCCGCTGGGACCAAGCCAGATTCTCAGTTTCCGGCAATGGCGTGCTGGTCTATCAGAGTGGCAGCGCTGAGAATCACCAACTCGCCTGGTTCGATCGGCACGGAAAGCTACTGGCGGAAGTTGGGCCGCGTAACGATTACCGTTCATTTAGCCTTTCGCCGAACGAGAGACACGTGGCGGTCGACCGCCTGGATGACCCGGGCAGCGCCAATCCTACGATCTGGGTGATGGATTTATTCCGAGAGGGCGCCGTTTTCCGATTCACCGACACCGGAGTTGCGGATGCCCAATTAAGTCCCGTGTGGTCCCCGGACAGCAGCGAAATCGTGTTCAGCATTGGTGACGATCGGAGTATGCGTCTCGTCCGGCGGGCGATGAACGGTGGAGCTGCGAAGTGCATCCTCGACACGGAAGGACCGAAGTTTTCCACAGACTGGTCGTCCAACGGGAAGTTCATTACCTACGGTTCGCAGTGGCCCGATTACCGCTACATGCATACCTGGATCATGTCGCTCAACGCCTCGAACCAACCGGAGAAACCGTTTCCATTCTTGCAGCATTCCTGTGGTGAAGGTGACGCCTACTTCTCGCCCACAGAGGGGGCACAAGCGCCACGTTGGATCGCCTACACGTCCGATGAGACAGGCTGCAACGAAGTGTATGTTCGGGACTTTCCTTCTGGCAGTCACAAGTGGCAGGTTTCCAACCAGGGCGGCGTTCTCCCTCATTGGCGGCGCGACGGACAAGAGTTGTTCTTCCTGACCCCAAGCGGAACGCTCATGGCGGTCGCTGTCAATCCGAGTGCCACATTTGAATTCGGCGATCCACAGGCGCTCTTCGAGACCGGGTTTCGGCTGATGTTGAATGTTCACTACACCAATCAGTATGCAGTCGCACGCGACGGACAACGATTTCTACTCAACCGCCGTCTTCCGGAAACCGGATCGGGCGTGATCACTGCCGTCATTCCTTGGTAACCAGTGCTCCATAAGCCGTTGAATCCACAACGTACACAGACGTACGATACGAGCTGTTAACGCTTTTGTACTCCCACTCCGCGTGAATCCTGCCGCATGCTCATACACATGCTGAACCTGCATGAATTCCTTCATTCAGTGTTGACTGCGACGTGTATAAGCACGATCGGTCTGTAAGAAACCAAAGAAAGGATCAACGAAATGACACAACGACAATCTCTCAAGACGATTGGAACGGGCGCAGCGCTTGCCGCGCTTGTTCTTGGTGGAATGCTGATTGCTCCCAGGCGCGGACAAGCGTCGGGCGACGCGGGGAACGACGATGAATCAAGGATCCAGCAAGGTCTCGCAATCGCACCGGTCAAGCTGAATCTGGATGGAAAAGACCGCGCACTGGTGGGACTGGGTAGCTATATCGTCAACGCGCAGGCCGACTGCAACGGCTGCCACACGAGCGCCCCTCTGAACAACCCTGCTCTCGAATGGCTCCCGGGTGGAGTCCCGTATTTTGGGCAGCACCCGACGGCAGTCAATCCGCAGTACTACCTGGGTGGTGGCCAGCATTTCACGCTAATCCCAGGTTTTCCCGACATCATCTCCCGCAACCTGACGCCCGACAAAACCGGACGGCCTGAAGGGGGCCACACCTTTGACGAGTTTCTCACGATCTTGAGGACCGGCAAAGATTTTGATCACATCCATCCCACCTGTACAGGCGCTCCCAATGGCAAGTGCCTTCCGCCTCCATTTGACGGCGACCTTCTGCAAATCATGCCTTGGCCCAGCTTTCAAAACATGACTGACCACGACATCCGGGCGATCTACGAATATCTGAGCGCTATTCCGTGCATCGAAGGTCCGGCTGACCCCAGTGACCCTTTGCACAACGACTGCCAGTGAACCACAAAGCTAAGAGATGCTAAAGCGACGGGATGGCAAAAAATGGAAGCAGCCTCTTTATCGCCTGGAACGTGCTGTATCCTGGGCGGTGGCCCAGCCGGGATGATGCTGGGATATCTGTTGGCGCGGGCCGGAATCGAGGTCCTGGTTCTGGAGAAACACGCTGATTTTCTGCGTGACTTCCGCGGTGATACGGTCCATCCGTCGACGCTGGAAGTGATGCACGAGCTCGGGTTGCTGGATGACTTTCTGAAGCGGCCGCATCAACAGCAGCTTCGCCAGGTCCGCGCTCGGATAGGATGCGATGAAGTCGTCTTGGGTGATATGTCCAACCTCCGGACGCGATGTCGATTCATGGTGATGATGCCGCAGTGGGAGTTCCTGGACTTCCTTGCTGAACAAGCCCGACGCTATCCCACGTTCCACCTGAGAATGCAGACCGAGGTCACCGGGCTCATCGAAGAGAATGGCCGGATCGCGGGCATTCGGGGGAACACCCCCGCTGGCCCGCTGGAAGTCCGCACGGACCTGGTGGTGGGCGCAGATGGCCGGAATTCCGTGGTCCGAGGCTGCTCCGGCCTGGCCGTCGAGGACGTTGGCGCTCCCACGGACGTACTGTGGATGCGGTTGTCCAAGCACGCCGGCGATCCGAATTTGTTCGGCTACGCCGATCGCGGCAAGGCCCTGTTCATGACCGACCGCGGAGATTATTGGCAGTGCGGATTTCCGGCTCTAAAAGGAGTAGTGTCCCAGATGCAGGCCAAAGGCATCGAAGACTTCCGCACGGGCATTGTTGAACTCGCGCCCTTCTTCCGCGACCGCGTGACGGAACTGCGTGATTGGAGCGACGTGAAACTATTGACTGTCAGAGTGGATCGCCTGCTGCAGTGGCATCGCCCAGGCTTGGTGTGCATCGGTGACGCAGCTCATGCTATGTCTCCCGTGGGCGGGGTCGGGATCAATCTTGCCATTCAGGACGCCGTAGCCGCGGCCAACATTCTGGCGGGACCACTTCGCAAAGGCGCTGTCAGCGCCGGCGATCTTGGGAAAATACAACGCCGCCGGGCGTTCCCCACCCGGCTCACGCAGCGCTTGCAGGAGCAGATCCAGAAACGTCTCATGGGGCGTGGCTTCGTCAACGCGGGACCAACACGGCTTCCGTGGTCTCTTCGGCTCCTGGAACGTACCACGCTTCCGCGCCGGCTTCGCACACGCTTCATCAGTGTCGGCATCCGTCCGGAGCACGTGAAGACACCCGAGTCTCGAACGCGCGCTTCGATCCTGTAACGCACAATCGGAAGATGTGAAGCGGCCCGAGCAGTATAGAGCATCTGTAGACACCCCAATAGACTGGAACTTGACTTCACAAGCACTAGCCAAAACCTACTAACGCCTCACCAATATCAAGCTAGCGGATCTTCGCGTCCCGATCCGGTCATATCGCGAGGCCAATCAACGCCCTGGAAACGTTTTGGCACCGGCAATCATAGACCGATGTGCGCCACAAAGTTTGGCTGATTAGGTCCGAGGGGGGCCGCCCATTCCTGCTCCCATGTTCTACCCAATTCCACGTCAATTCGATAGACCCTGATTTGAGCCTAATTTGACAGGCCTAATTTAAATCCTAATTTAACCCCTAGCGCACGTGCTTGAAATGGTATATACTCCCAACACAGTTTTTTTCGCGAGTCAGTCGTAATCGCGAGTTAGTTCCATTAAGGGTGAAAAGGGTGAATTGGATATGGGAACCAAGTCGTTTTTTGTAGTACTTCTTCTCTCTGGGCTATCGCTATCAGGCCAGACACTCGGGGAAATCTCAGGAACCGTTGTAGATCCGAGCGGCGCGGGAGTGCCAAACTCCACCGTCACTCTGATTAACACAGCAACCAATGCTGGCCGCGCCGAGCAGACTAACGAACAGGGGCTCTACACATTCCCGTCGGTGCCGCCCGGCATCTACACGGTGAAGGTGGAACATCCGGGCTTCAAGACGACGACCAGCAATGTAGAAGTGCAGGTGCAGCAATCCGTGCGCCTGGACCTGACACTCCAGGTCGGCCAGGTTTCGGAATCCGTTGAGGTTTCGGCCACTGCGGCTCTGTTGCAGGCTGAAAACGCTACGGTCGGCACCGTGGTCGAGACCAAAAGCATAGTTGAACTGCCTCTCAACGGACGCGAGTACTTGAATCTGGTGACGCTGGCTCCGAATGTCAGCAACCTTGCGCCGCCATCCGGTCAGGCTCAATCGCGCCAGGGCGCCGACCGTGCCAACCAGTCGATCTCGGCCGGTGGGAACCGCATCGTGTATGACTATTACACGCTCGACGGAGTAGTCAACACGGATCCCAATTTCAACACCTACGTCGTCCTCCCCTCGATTGATGCCTTGCAGGAATTCAAAGTTCAGACCGGTGTGTATCCTGCCGAATTCGGCCACGAAGCGACGCAGGTGAACGTGCTCACCAAATCCGGCGGTAACGCCTATCATGGTTCGCTGTTTGAGTTCGTCCGCAACAACGATTTCGATGCCAAACCCTACGCGTTCACCGCCGTGCGTCCCGGTGTTTCGCCCTTCAAGTGGAACGATTATGGCTTCGAGATCGACGGCCCCGTCGTCATTCCCAAGCTCTTCAACGGCAGGAACAAACTATTTTTCATGGCGAATGACGAGTGGCTGGTTCAACGGCAGAGCCAGCAGGTCACCTATTCCGTACCCACCGCCGCCATGTTCGGCGGAAACTTCAGTCAGTATCCGGCCATCATTTACGATCCGACCACGCATGCTCCCTTTCAGAACAACACCATTCCCTCGAGCATGATCGATCCGATATCGCTGAAGCTTTTGAAGTACTACGACTCCTCCCAACTGCCGGGCTTCAGCAACAACTACGTCCAGAACAACGGCTCTCCCTTGAGCCGTGACGGCTTCGTCCTGCGTATGGATTTCGTCGAATCCTCGAAATCGCAATGGACTGGCCGCTATAGCTGGGGCGTTGATGCTCAATCCACACAGACCATCAACCTTAGCGGAAGCAAGATCTCCACCGGCTACGAGCAATACCTTGGTTCCAACACGCGCATCCTTTCCCCCAACATTGTGAACGAAGCGCGTTTCGGCTACACGCGGTTCTACAATGCCCTCACCACTCTCTCGGGTTACACCACTGACATCGTCTCTGCATTGAACCTGCCCAATCTGGCGGGAGGCCTGCCCGTCACCTGGGGCATCCCGGCCGTGGGCTTCAGCGGAGATGGTTTCAGCGGCTTCGGGGATAATACCGACGGCCCGTACGAAAACAAGAACAACACCACGCAGTTCATCGACAACCTGTCCTGGAACAAGGGCAAGCACAGCTTCAAATTCGGCTTCGAATACGATCGCCAGAATTTCAACCAGATCGGCAATCAGTACTCTCGCGGCAATTACGCCTTTTCGGCCAACGCGACCGCACAGGTCGTGAACGGGAAGCCGGTACAAGGCACCGGCGATGCCTTCGCCGAATTCCTGCTGGGTGATATCAACCAAGCCACGGTAGCTATTACGGTTGCCCAAGCGGCATTCCAGCGCAATACGGAAGCTGCCTTCATCGACGATACCTGGAAGGTCACACCCAAACTCACCCTGTCACTAGGCCTGCGATATGAGCTAACGCCACCCTTCACTGACCAGATCTCCAACTTGTTTATCGTCCATGTGCCGCACGAATACCACAGTGCCGGTGCGCCGCAATCGGACTGGCCGTACTTTGTCCGGCAAGGTAACTGCGCTAATGCATATACCGCGAATCCCCCCATCCCTATCCGCTGGGACGCAAACCCAGCGATCGCAACCCCAGCGGTCTGCAGCAACGGGCTGCTGCCCAACCAGCTCATGGATACGCGTCATACGGACTTCGCGCCCCGCTTCGGGATCGCCTTTTCACCCGATTCCAAGACCGTGATTCGCACCGGCTTCGGAATCTTCTTCAGCCAGGACAACGGCAATTCCCCGTACTTCGATCTGGCCCGCAATCTTGCCGTCCGCAACTCGTACAACGCTAACACCCCATGGGATGGGAACTTTTCAAACATCACCGCCCCCGCCAACTATGCCAACGCCTTTCCGAACGCAGGTGGCACAACGGTGCATGTCTCGGCGCCCTACGCCTACTCTGACAACCCTCTCCACCACACGGCTTCTACTATGCAGTACCTGTTCAACATCCAGCGCCAGTTCGGTAACAGCTGGTCCCTGGAAGTCGGGTATCTCGGGTCCCTCAGCCGCCACATGGCCGGTTTCTACAATCAAAACCAGGGAGTTCCAAACGGGGGGGTAGGAAGCGCTGTCTCGCGTACTCCGTTCCTCGACTTTGGATTCATTCAGTCAGTGGAGGATTCCGCTAACGGCGAATATAACGCCTTCTCATTCAAGGCTACTAAGCGTTTCAGCGGGGGCTTCAGCATGACCGCCGCCTATACCCATGCCGTATCGATCGATGACAGCAGTGGCATTCGCGTGCAGGGTTATGACACGCTGTTTCCACAGAACAGCAATTGCCAGCGGTGCGAGCGTGGCCTCTCGTCCTTTGACACCCGCCATCGCCTGGTGGTGGCCCCCCTCTATGAACTGCCCATCGGCAAGGATAAGCTGCTGAATATCCAGAACTCGGTGGCGAACGCGATCATCGGCGGCTGGCAAGCCGGCGGGATCTTAATCCTCCAAAGCGGCGTGCCGGAGACTATCACCATTGGCGGCGTGGACAACTCCATCACCACCACCGGATACGACCGGCCGAATGCGACGGGTACCAGCTCAGCCGCCGCCAACCCGGACCCCGGTAGTGGGTGGTACAACCCCGCTGCCTTCGTCGAAGCACCGAGGGGATTTTTCGGCAATGTCGGACGAGACACCGCGACCGCCCCGGGAATTTACACCATCAACGCCGAAATACACAAGAACTTCCGCATGCCCTACAAGGAGAGTCACCAGCTTCAGTTCCGTGCGGAAGCCTTCAACCTACTGAACCGTCCGAACTGGGGAGGGCCCAATGGGAACATCCTGGCTGGCGCGCAAACTCCCGGCCAACCGGCCACCTATCCCCACCAGGGTTTTGGCACCATCACCGGCTTGGCTTTTGGTATCCCGATGCGCCAGTTGCAACTGGGGCTGAAGTATACGTTCTGAAGTACTCTTTGTGGCTGGGGAAGGAGGGCATTTTGATCCCCCCCATGCCACTTCTATTCCATGTTTGTTCACATGTAACACCGGCCGGCAGGAGAGCGACTGGTGGCATGTGCGTTGACTGGTTCAAGATGAGCATGGCGAAGTTAAACATTCGGCCAGAACCGCTAATGTGTCGTCGTTGCGGAGCGAGTCGCGAGGATCTCGGCAAGCGTTTGCCTCGTGGATGGAAACGCCAATCCGAATTCGTTTACTGCGCGACTTGTTGGAATAGTCTGTATCTTCTTCGGGCGATAAAAGTACCGGTGGCTAGCCCGTTGGACTGCGGGTGGAAAGAGCTTCGGGCCATGCTGCACGAGATGTGGGCCGCGACAACCCAGGCTTCCAATTGGTTGATCACCGAATTGTACGCCAGAGACGTGAGGCGAGGGAATGAGGCCCGGATGCCCGCCATGCCGAATGTGTATCTGTATCCCGAGGCTCGTGAGCGGTTCCCAACATTGCCACCGCGGTCGATTGCCGCGCTTGTGCAAAACGTTCAGCGAACCTACCGTGCTAAGCGTTACAACACGATTTGGACTTGCGCCGCCAGCCTGCCGACGTATCGGTATCCGTCGCCATTTTCGACGCCCAGTCAGGCTTGGAGCATTGACTTGGAAAACACGGCACCGGTCGTCAACGTACGAATTGGCAGCCGAGACCTGCGTTTAAGGTTGAAAAGTGGTGCTCGTTACAGCCGCCAGATGGATTCTGTATCGAAGATTGTTTCCGGTGAGGCCGTTAGGAGTGAGTTAATTATCTATCAGCGCTCGAATGACATCGTGTGTAAGTTTTTGGCGTGGTTGCCGCGCCCAACTCTTCAAGAACATCGCAGTGGTATATTGACAGTCCGCACCGCAGCCCATGCGCTGATCGTAGCCTTTACCGCTACAGATGAGCAGATTTGGACCTACAACGGCGATCAGCTGCGTCGTTGGCAGGCTGAACACCGGGTGCGGCTTCAGCGCTGGGCGGAAGACTCCAAGGCTGAACATCGGCCGGCGCCACCGTTCGCTGAGAGAAGGACTAATGCCGTACGAAAGTACCGCGATCGTATGGCGACCGCTTGTCATACGATCGGGTCGCTAGTCGTGAACTATGCGATTCGCCGGCAATTTGCGGCCGTACGTTATGATGATTCGGATCGAACGTACTGCGAACAATTTCCTTGGTTTGAACTGAAATTGAGGATCGCAGAAAAATGTGATGCGGCCGGGTTGGATTTTGAACATGTGTCTAAGTGTCAGGACTCCAGGGGTTCCAATGTGATTGATCAAGTTTCCGATACTTGCGCTACCGGTTAAGCGCAGCACGCAATACGCTTGGGTACGCTTGCCGGCCCACTGCTCGCGTGAAGGCGGTTAAACATTCGGGATATCTGCAGTCCTACTGCAGCCGCCCCGACTGCGATCATCGAAAGTGATGATCGTTCCGGTGAAATGCGAACCAAGTGCTTATCGTTCGCGACTCAGTTTCGGGGTAAAAACAGTTTCCGTTCACAGATCGCGAATACAGGAAGCGTGACGCTCTGTGGGATCAACGGGAAGCTGGGGGCTTTCCCGGAGCATTGGAGCGTATGCAGAAACGCGTGTAGGCTCCCCCGTGCGCGCCAGTTCTGTGGTTTTAGGCTGATCGAGCTTACGAACAAAGAACTTTCCCTGCGCTAACTACAATCTCGCGCCAGAAGGCAGGCGCGTCCCCGCTCTGTCGAGTCGCAAGAAGCACAGCAGGGCAGAACCACGTCGTATTCCTAACGAACTTCTTCAGCTGCTGAGCTGCGCCCCGCTGGGCAAGTGCTCCAGTTAGACTTTGGAAGCAAACGTTTCGCCGCTACTCGTTTGGGTATGTCGCTGCATCCCGCCTGATAGGTCGGGATCTAGTCTTGTGGCGGTGACCGTGGCTAAAGAAGGTGTCAGGAGCGGTCGATAGTGATAGTCATGTATTG
>Ga0210401_10001505_pt1 | contig 26988 bp, 22 predicted proteins | sample IncBWH32MmetaG_FD_150866 | JGI IMG/M metagenome (GOLD analysis project Ga0210401, IMG submission 150866) | Forest soil microbial communities from Barre Woods Harvard Forest LTER site, Petersham, Massachusetts, United States - Inc-BW-H-32-M | ecosystem: Environmental > Terrestrial > Soil >...
CACCAATGCCATCGAAAGATGCTTTGTGGAGGTGCGGCGGAGAACTCGGCCCATGGTCGTATTCAGCAACTTCGCCAGCGTGGATCGAATCATCTATGCGATTTTCAATCGCTTTAACGGAGACTGGAAAACCCACACCCTCAAACTATTTACACAGGCAGCTTGACGTCACCCTCACTGGTGAGCACTTGTGAGCGCGTGCGGTGCGATGCTAAACTGGTTCGTCCATATCGTTGAGGACTGATCGATGGCCTGAGGGAGATTCCGTTGTCCGATTCCAAACATGACGAAAGTTTCAAGGTTGTAGACCGCCGGCTGTTCACGCCGGAGGGAGAATTCCGCAAAGAAGTCGCCGAGCAGCAGGATCGCGAGCGCGAAACTCCTCCGGCAGCAAATTCGAGCGCTGCGAGCGCGGTAAGTGCGGCCGCAGGCCCGGGCACGACGGGCGGAAAACCCGCGGTTCCCAGTCCGAATCCGGCCGCAGCACCCATGGCAGCAGCCGCGCCGGCAGATGCGCCAAAACGCTCCCCTGTGTTTGAAAATTTGATTCGTTCGCTGGCGCAGAACGCGGCCATGCTGCTCGGCGGATATGCGGACCCACGCACGGGACAACCAGTGCTCGACCTGGAAGGCGCAAGAGAGATGATCGACATGCTGGACGTTCTTCGAGAAAAGACTCGCGGAAATCTGGCGCCGGAGGAAGACACTCTTCTGCTGGACGTGCTTGGCAACTTGAAGCTGGCCTTTATGGAAATGGCGAAAGCCGCCGCGAAGCAAGAAAAGGCCCAGTCCCGGCCTTGATTGAGGATCCGCCCTGCCTGCAACACCTCATTCCGTACTCGAACTTACGGTGCTTGGTTCCGGCACGTCCATGGGCGTGCCGACGCTGACGTGCCACTGCCGTGTGTGCGAGTCCGCCGATCCACACGATAAGCGACTGCGGCCTTCGATCCTGCTGGCGCATAACGGGCAGAAGGCCGTGATCGACACGACTCCCGATTTCCGGTTCCAGGCCTTTCGCGCAGGACTCGAACGGCTGGACGCGATTCTTTTCACGCACGCGCATGCGGATCATATTCTGGGTTTCGACGACATACGGCCGTTTAATTTGCGGCAGAAGTCGGCGCTCCCGGTTTACGCTTCGGCGGAAACGATCGTCACGCTGAAGCGGACGTTCGCGTACGTTTTTGAGGAATCGCCGGCGATCAGCACCATCCCGCAAGTCACGCTGCACACGATCAACGGCCCATTCGAGGTGATCGGAACGAGGATCGTGCCGGTTCCCGCAAGGCACGGGGACATCGGAGTGCTCGGGTTTCGATTCGGCGGCGCGGCGTACCTGACGGATTTCAGCGTGATTCCCGAATCTTCGAAGGCGCTGCTTGCGGACCTGGACGACCTGATCCTCGATGCCCTGCGCGACGAACCGCACCCGATGCACCAAACCGTGGAGCAGGCGCTGGCGCTGGTCCGCGAACTGAAGCCGCGCCGCGCCTGGTTCACGCACATCGCGCACGAATTGCCGCATGCCGAGACGATCGCGCGGCTAGCCGACGCGGGATATCCCAATGTTTCGCTGGCCTACGATGGAATGCAAATTGAGGTTCGCGTCTAATGACGTTCACCGTTTTCAATTCCGTCGAAGAATGGGCGTCGCAGCCCGGTGACGCGCGGCGTCCGGCAATTACGGTTGGGAATTTTGACGGGCTGCACCTGGGCCACCAGAAAATTTTGAATTCGTTGCGGGAGCGCGCTCGCGCCACGGGATTACGCGCCGCGGTTATAACTTTCGACCCGCATCCGATGCGAGTGCTCCGGCCCGATCGCGCGCCGCAGATGATTCAAACGCTCTCGCAACGGCTCGCGGGCTTTGAACAGATGGGGCTGGAAGCGGCGCTGGTGTTGCGGTTCGACCGCGCTCTTTCACTCGTATCGGCCGAAGAGTTCATCGAAAGTATTCTGGCCGGGACCCTGCGCGCGGCCGCTATTTTGGTCGGGGCCAACTTCCGTTTCGGGCACCGCGGCGCGGGGGATGTGCGGCTGCTCAGCGAGGTCGGGAAGCGCGACGGCTTTGACGTCGAGATTGTTCCGCCCGTCGAAGTTGGGGGACAGATTGTTTCGAGCACGGCCATTCGCGCCGCGGTGGCGAGCGGCGATGTCGCCGGAGCGATTCCGCTCCTGGGGCGGGGGTTTTCGCTGACGGGCGAAATTCGCGCCGGGGCGGGGCGCGGGCGGACCATCCTGTTCCCTACTCTCAATATGGCGCCTGAACAGGAACTGCTGCCGAAGCTGGGCGTGTATGCCACGGAATCGGCCGTGAGCGGGAAGACGTATTTGTCGGTGACGAACGTGGGGACGCGACCGACGTTCAATGGAGCGGGAGTTACGGTCGAGAGCCACCTGTTTGGATTCGACGAAATTCTTGCAGGCGGGGCGATGGAAGTCGGCTTCCATGCGCGGCTGCGCGACGAGCAGAAGTTTTCCGGGGCGGACGCGCTGCGCGCGCAGATCGGGCGCGATATCGAGGCGGCGCGCAAGTTTTTTTCGGAACGGACTGCGGGGAAGCATTCCTCTGGCGATTGATGGCCGGTGTTTCGGGGGCGGAACGTGGCGGGGGCGCACTTCGGCAAGGCCGGTGCTGCGATCAGGCCGTTGCGCACGTTCAGGAGCGAGGCATTTAAAATTTCAAATTTGAGATTTGAAATTTAGGACTGGACTTGCGGCGAGATGGAAATTCGACTGGAACGATCTTTGCTTGAAATTTGAGAACTGACATTCGGAATTTTTTATTTTGGATTGAGGATTCGGGTTCAGGTTTGAAATATCGAATTTGAGATTTGAAATTTCGGAGGCTGACAATTGCGCGTTGGAATTTGAAATCCGAAATATTTCAGATGGGGAATGCGAAACTTTACTTTTTTCTGCACTTTTCGCAGTAGCCGCCGACTTCGGTGCGGGCGGTGGTGATCTCGATGCCGCAGTCCGTTTGGATCTGCTTTTTCAGCTTCTCGTACAGGTGCGACTCGAATTCGCGAACCGTTCCGCATTTCAGGCAGGCGACGTGGATGTGATCGCGGGGGCCGTGGCTTTCATAGAAATGCTGGTCGCCGCGCAGGTGCAGCAAATCCAGCTCATCGATCAGGCCGTTGCGCTTGAGCAGGTCGATGGTGCGGTAAACGGTCACGCGATGGACGCGCGGGTCTAGCTTTTGGGCGCGATCGAGGATGGCGCCGGCGTCGAGGTGGCGCTCGGCGTTGTCCATGACCTGCAGCAGAATTTTTCGCTGGCGAGTCAGGCGCACGCCGCGTTTTGTAAGGGCCTCCTGCAGCCGGCCGGGCCGCTCATGGGCGTTAATGCGCTCGCCAGTGGACACTCGATGTGCTGTGGTGGGCATGATTCCGTGCAGGTGACCGCGCAACCTTATGAATTATTTTTTGCTCAGCGCACGAATGATTCCGCAAAGACCCCGGAAACCATCTGACAACTAACCAGCCATCCAAACTTGCCGGGACTTCAGAGGGCAAAGCCCTTGCGCTTGAGCCCGAGAATGTCACGGCTGCACAGGGTGCGGAAAAAGGGTCTCTCTCCTTTTCTCATTCCGAGCGAAGCGCGGAATCTCTCTTTCTTTTCATCGGAATAAATCGAAGAGAGATTCCTCGCTTCGCTCGGAATGACAAAATAAACTACTCTTTCCGCAGCGGCCGAAACCGCGACCCACGAATCCCATTTGGAGAACAGGCTCTCAGTGATGCGGAATCAACCGCAGGACGTCATTGTACATAACCACGGCGAAGACCAGCAACAGGAACACCATGCTGACGGTGACAAAGCGCTCCTTCACTCGCACGCTCAAGTCCCGCCGGATGGTTCCTTCAATGAAGAGCATCAGGATGTGACCGCCATCCAGCGGAGGAATGGGCAGCAAATTCAAAACCGCCAGGTTCACTCCAATCATGGCCATCAGAGAGAATAATTCCGCCATCCCCTCCTTGGCCGCTTCGCCTGATGCCTTGGCGATTCCGAGGGGACCTTCCAGCTGATTGAGCGACACTTGACCGCGGAACAACTCCACGACGACATAGGCGACCTGCCGGGCCATCATGATGTTGGTGCTGACAGAGTCGACGATGGCGGCGCCGAAGGGGAGTCGGCGTTCGACCAAATCACCGCCCCGGATGCCGATGCCGATCTGCCACCGCGAAACTCCGTTCTTGGAGCCGACCTGCTGCGGGCGGACTTCGAATTGCATGGTGCGATCGCCTCGCAGAACTTCCAGATTCAGCGGGCGTCCCTGAGAATCCTGGACCAAGCCGGGAAATTCGACGACGCTAGTCAAATCCTTTCCGTCCACTTTTCGGATTTCGTCGCCTTCTTTTAATCCGCTGCGCTCGGCCGGCATGCCCGGTGAAACAGAATTGATCAAGAGGCGGTCTGACGGGTAGCCATAAATGTCCTCCATGGTCTGGCCCGAAGGAACCGATAACGGTATTTGTTGTCCATTCCGGTCAACCAGCAGAGAAAGTGAATGGCCTGGCAAGACCGACATCAACTCCAGGCGCGCCTCATCCCAGGTGGGATCGCTCTTGGAATTAATTTTGATGACTTTGTCCCCAGCCTGAAGACCCGCCTTTTGGGCGGCGGAATCCGCCAGCACGCCCGCCAGGACCATCGGTTTGTCCAGATAGGCGGGTTGCTTGCTCCCGCGCATGTAAATTCCAGCGACGAGAAGAACCGAAAGAACGATGTTCATCGCCGGACCGGCCAGCGCGATCAGGACTCGCTGCCATCTGGGTTTGGACAAGAATTCATCGGGATCGCCCTTGCGATCTTCCATGGGATTGTCGCCGGCCATTTTCACGTAGCCGCCCAGGGGCAGCGCGCTGATGCGATAATCGGTGTCGCCGCGCTTGTATCCCCAGAGGCGTGTGCCAAAGCCGATGGAAAAAATCTGCACGCGAACGCCAAACATCTTGGCAACGATGAAATGTCCCCACTCATGCACGAGGACCATGATGCCGAGAACGACAGAAACGGAAACAGCCATTACCAGGAAATCCGACACGGTCTTTTCTCCCCGTCTTAATCCTACAAATTAAAATCATGCCACCGCGGTGCGCGCGGCCTTGTGTTCGACTTCTTCGCGAGCCATGCGGCGCGCTTCGGAATCGGCTGCGAGCACATCGTCGATGGAAGCCATTCCGATTTTCGGAGTCCGCGTGAGCACTCGCTCAATGACTTCGGCGATTCCTGAAAACGGAATGCGCCGTTCGAGAAAGGCTTCGACAGCCACTTCATCCGCCGCGTTGAAAGCGCAGGGAAATGCCCCCATTTTGCGCAGAGCCTCGCGCGCCAGAAGCAAACAGGGAAACCTGCGAGTCGAAACTTTTTCGAAATCCAGGCGGCGCAGTTTGCTCCAATCGAGGGCCACTTCATTGGATGCGGCCCGCTCCGGGTAGGTTAGCGCATATTGGATGGGCATGCGCATATCCGTTGGACCAAGTTGCGCCAAGATGGACCCATCCACAAATTCAACCATGGAGTGAATCGTGGATTGCGGGTGGATGACCACGTCAATCTGGTCCGAGCGCATGTCAAAGAGCCAGTGCGCCTCGATGACTTCAAAGCCTTTGTTCACAAGAGTCGCCGAGTCAATTGTGATCCGGCGTCCCATGCGCCAATTCGGATGCGCAAGCGCCTGCTCGGGCGTAGCCACGGCCATTTTTGCAAGCGGAGTTTTTCGAAACGGGCCACCGGAGGCCGTCAGGATGAGTTTCTTGACTGCGTTGAGTTCGCCCGCGCGGAGGCATTGATGGATGGCGTTATGCTCGCTATCCACCGGCAGCAACTCGACACGGGCCTGGCGGGCGGCGGCCATCACGATTTCACCGGCGGCGACGAGAACTTCTTTATTGGAAAGGGCGACGCGCTTCCCCGCCTTTACAGCCGCGTAGGTGGCTTCGAGGCCCACAACGCCGACGGCGGCGGAAACCAGAGTCTCAGCGGCTGGGTGCGCCGCGACAGCGATCATGCCAGCGGAGCCGTGCTGAATCTCCGGCAATTTTGGCATGCCCGCTTGGCGCAGTCGTTGCGCCAGAATGGCCGCCACGGAAGCGCTCGCAACCGAAACCAGTTCCGGGTGATGGCGCAGAATTTGCTGCAGCAATTCCTCGACGTTGTTTCCCGCAGCCAGACTCACAACTCCAAACCGCTCGGGCATCGCTTCCACGACGGCCAGGGTTTGGCGCCCGATGGAGCCGGTCGATCCGAGAATGGCAATTTGTTTCAAATTTGCGTGCTCTGCTTCCGGGCGGGATCCCTTTGCGAATTCTGACGCAACAGTAAGTGCCCAGACCCAAGCATTAGTACTTCTTAATGACAACCCATTCAAAATAGTACCAGACTGCGGGGGCTGCGAGGATGAGAGCGTCAATGCGGTCGAGCATCCCTCCGTGCCCCGGCAGAATCGTGCCGGAATCCTTGACGCCGCCGCTGCGCTTCCATGCGGACTCGAATAGATCACCGATTTGCCCGGCGACGCTGGCGAGGGCGCCCATGGCCAGGATGTGCGCGGGCGGAATTTTTGTCCAGTAGCCAAAAACGGCGGCCACGAGCAAGGCGCCCAGGAAATTCGCGATTGCACCTTCCCAAGTCTTGTTGGGGCTAATTTGCGGGGCCATCTTCCACCGGCCGATGGCCCGCCCTACAAAAAATGCCGCAGAATCGCCCACCCAAACCAGGACCAGGGTGAATAGAAGAAGCCGCGGACCCCAAACGTCAATCCCGTGGATACGCACGACGGCGCTGAACGGGAGCACGACGAATAAGATTCCAGAGGCGGTTACCAAAATGGAAGGCAACACATCGGCGAGCGCGGCCCGACTGCCCAGAGCTATTACGGCGACTCCAAGAACAAAACCGAACAGGACCAAATCCAAGGTGATCCTGGGCGAGCGGTCCAGCAGGTCGCCCAACCGGTTAATGCTGGCCATGCGCGAGGCGTACCATTGTTGTCCGAAGATCGCGGCGGCTGCCAGGCAGGACCATAACCGGTAGGCGCGAAATCCGAGGCGTGCCGCGATGGAAAAGAATTCCAGCATGGCCGCGATGGCCACGAGCGCCGCAACCATTGCGACCAGCCAATTGGGTCCCCACCAGATCACCGCGATCACCAAAGGAATGAGGATCGCCGCGGTCAGCACGCGCAGGCCAGTTCCGGAAGTCATTCGGTCCTTTCGTATACCGAAATTGCCGCCAGGAGATTGCGGTCAACGTCGTGACAGGAAATTGACAATTCTTGCGGGCGTTTGCAGGGTGTGCCGCGCCCACGGGGCTCGCGTGTTTTGATCTGCAAGTTTCACACCGCTTCCGCGGCGGGCTACGGTCTGCCGTCCCTCCGCGACTTACGAAAGCATGGAGCTATGCTACACGACGAAATCTACTTCCTACACTTTCTCGCAAAGCGGGGATGAATTCATGGGGAATGTATTCGGATGTGCCGCGTTGTTAAATAATTGCACCCGGGAAAAATTTCAAAATTGCCGCAGGCTGTTTGCGAAAGCGGCAATCGCTCGGCAAGTTCAAGCCATGACGCGCCGGCGGGCTTCGGCCAAGCCGCCGTAACGCCGCTCGCGCTTTTGAAAATCGAGCAAGGCCTCGTAGAGTTGCGCGCGGCTGAAATCGGGCCACAGGGTTTCGGTTACATAAATTTCGGCATAGGCAATCTGCCAGAGAAGAAAATTGCTTACGCGCATTTCACCACTGGTGCGGATCAGCAGGTCAGGATCAGGCAATCCGGCGGTGTAAAGGTGTTGCGAAATCATTTCCTCATCCACGCGGGCATTGGCGAGGCCGTTATGGCGCACGCGATCGAGGATGCGATTGAAGGCATCCACCAGTTCCGCCCGGCCGCCATAGTTGAGGGCCACCGCCAGCTTCATGCCCGTGTTGCCGGCCGTTTGCTGCATGGCGCGTTCAATATCGGCGCGGACCTCCTGGGGCAAGTGATCGGGCCGCCCGATGACCAGCATGCGGATATTGTTTCGTTGGATGGTGGGAAGTTCCTTACGCAAGTATTCGCGGAGCAGGCGCATCAGAAAATCAATTTCCGCCTTGGGACGGCGCCAGTTCTCCATGGAAAAAGCGTAGAGAGTCAGAGCGGGAATTCCGAGCCTGGCACAGGTTTCAATTACCGTGCGAGCCGACTGAACTCCGGCGCGGTGGCCGGCGACGCGCGGCAGGTGGCGCCGCTGCGCCCAGCGGCCGTTTCCATCCATGATGACAGCAATATGCTGAGGGAAGCGGTCCGCATCCAGATCGTGGAGCAGCCGCTCTTCCATAAGGTCCGATGGTTTGAGCGATTCCGGTTCTTTCACGCGACTATTCCCGCGAATACCGTGAAGTGGCCAGGGGTTGTTTCGCAAGCATGATGGAAAGCTAACATAGGGGATGTCATGGCGCAACACGCTGGGAGTTACTAACGCGGTAAATCGGGAGTGGGCGGCGCTTCTCCAATTAGGATGATATTGACGCGTTGATTCGCGACTGGGCTTTGGGAGTGGGATTCGGGGTTCCAGTGTGGGGCCCTTCGAAATTCAAAAACCGCAGGCTGAAGCCCGCGCCACTGTGGCAGCCGCCACTAATAGAAATTTGGGCCGGCTCACTCTCGGGCCATGAGATCCAGCCGGCCCGACCTTGGCGAATTCAGCTTGTGGCGACTCTGCGTGGTTATTGATCGCCGCCCTGATCGACGACAACTCCTGTCATCGGGTCGAGGATGAGTTTTGAGTCGCGGTCCGAGCCATGGTGTTGTCGGTCGAAGTCGAACATGCCATTCAACGAGCCTGCGAACGCGTCAGTTGAACCGATCCCGATGCGACCCAGACTCCAATTGTCCTCGATGAAACGGAGGATGGAAGACTGGTCGAGAACGCGGTGGTCGACATAGTTCTTCCTGGCGTACGGCGAAATGACCATGAGGGGAATTCGTGGACCGTAGCCGCACCGGCCGTTCTGAATGTCCCCGTGCGCGTCAACCGGCTTCGGAGTGCCGCAATTCTTCGGACCGAGGAGCTGGTCTTCCGGTGCGTTGGATTGAAGGATGATTGGCCCCAACACGTGGTCGTACCAGCCGTCTGAGTCATCCCAGGTGATGAGGATGGCGGTTTCCTTCCATTCATCCGACTTCATCAGAGTATTAATGGTATTGACGAGGAAGAACTGCTCATCGAGGGGATCGGAATATCCTGCGTGACCATCCTCGTAGGCGGGAGCTTTCAGAATACTTACCGCGGGCAATCGATGTTCCTTAAGGGCGGTGAAGAAAAGGCTCAGGTCGTACTCGTGGTTTGACACGCCGTCAGATTTGCCAATCAAATTGTCCGAGGCAGGAGCTGTGTGATTGGGGTTCAGAGTTGAAGCCCAGTACTGGGTGAACGCATGGTGGGGAATGTAATCCGTACTGGCGTGCAATCCTGTTAGTCCGGTGGTCGTCTTCGTGCAGCTATTGAAACCTCCCATGAAGGCGCCCCAACTTATTCCCGCCGCATTCAAAAGGTCCCCGACGCTCGGGTTCACGGTCATCTGGACTTGACCGCGAGTTGCTCCGGAGCACATATCACCAAAGGGGTCGGCGTCGCCGATCACAGTGCCGAAAGTGGCGCCTCCGGAAATGAACCCCGCCGGCGAATTCTTCATGATCGTCCCGCCGTAGGTGCTTCCAGAAAGCAAGTTAAGAAGGCCCGGGGTGGAGGGACCGAAAGAGGTGCCGTAATGATTATCGCTCATGGCAAAGTTCTGCGCGTAGTTCCAGAGGGCCGTTACGGTGTTGCCATCAAAATAGCCCATCACGCTGAACTTGCCGTAGTGAGGATCGTTGCAACTAAAAAGTGTGGCGCTGCCGGGCTTCGTTCCAGTGAATCCATCCATCAATCCACCGTGGAACACAAACTGTTCGTCGCCATACACGTGGTCCTGATCGCAGGTGTTTGGAAACGCGCGGTCCATGCGGAAGGGATTCACAGCGTTTGGATTATTGGTCAGGAGGCCGGCGCTTTCCAGGTTGTTTACGCGGGGCGTGCCGTCCTTCGCTCTCTTGAAATAAATGGAACCATCCGTGTTTGGCTGGGCGTGCGGGTAAGTGCCGAAATAGTGATCGAAGGAAACGTTTTCCTGAAAGATCACGACAACGTGCTTGATGGGAGTCGCCGTGGGGGAATCATCGGAGTCGCCCTGTGCCCGAAGAATTCCCGGCGCGGCGATCAATGAGAGGAAGATGGGCAGAACGGCAGCAAGCACACGAAGACACTTCAAGCGCATAATTTCTCCTTCTTACTTAGAGTTGTAGGATTCGGGACCAAATCTCACGGCTAACCGGGGGCAGCCAGCCGAGGCGGGCGGGCAACTTGCAGAATCAAGTTCCGCCGCGCCGAATGATAGATACGCGGTCCGGATTAAAAGGAGATGAACGGAGAGTAAAATCTGATCCCGATGGGAATTCATCTTTGTCAAAATCTTGAAAAAACGAATGGGATGATCCTTCCAATCTATGGCGAGGACTAACCTTCACTTCATTCGGAAGAATGGTGAAGCCGGTACGATCGAATTCGAGCTGCCGGGAATCTTATCCGGATGTTGCCGGTACGCCGCTGGGGTGGAGAATGGTCACATAGACGAGGACGAGGGTGAGGATGATTACGGCACCGGCAGTAACCCAGCCGACGACGTTTAGCGTATGCGTATTGACGAAGTCCCCCATCAAATCGCGGCGGTTGACGAGCAGCAGCATGAAAATGAGGACGACCGGCAGCCAGACCCCGTTGCCCACTTGCGAAAGAATGAGGATCTTTTCCAGCGGGGCGCGCGGGATCAGAATGACGGCAGCGCCCACGACGATCATTCCCGTGTAGAGGCTGTAAAAAATGGGCGCGTCATTGAATTTGTGGTCGATGCCCGCTTCAAAACCCATGCCTTCGCAGATCACGTGAGCAGTGGAGAGCGGCAGGATGGACGCGGCAAACAGCGAAGCGTTCAACAGGCCAAAAGCAAAGAGCATGGCGGCCCATTTTCCGGCCAGGGGAACGAGGGCCTGGGCGGCGTCACCGGCGTCGTTGATCACGTGATGGCCGGAAACGAATAGCGTTGCGCCCGTGCAGACGATGATGAAGAAGACGATCACCATGCAGCTTACGCTGCCGATGAGCACGTCCATGCGGGCCTGGGGGTACTGGCGCGCCGACACGCGTTTTTCCACGAAACTCGCTTGCATGTAGAAAAATTGCCATGGGGCGATGGTGGTGCCGATCAACGCGGTCAGCATGAGCAGGTAACCGCCTTCCAGATGCAACGTGGGAATCGCCGTGTCGCGCGCCGCCATGAGCCAATCCGGCTTGGCCAGAAACGCGGAGGCGACGTACGAGAGATACAGGACGCAGGCCACCAGAAATATTTTTTCAACCTGGCGGTAGGTCCCGCGGAGCACGAGAATCCAGACGGCCAGCGCGGCAAGCGGAACGGAGATGTACTTGGAAATGCCAAAGAGTTGCATGGAAGCGGCCACGCCCGCAAATTCAGCGCACACGTTGCCCATATCCACGATCAGGCCGGCGAGAATCAGAAAAAAAGTCGGCCGGAAACCGAACTCTTCGCGGATGAGGTCGGAAAGCCCCTTGCCGGTCACCACGCCCATGCGGGCGCACATTTCTTCGGTGACGTAGAGAGCGATGGTCATGGGGATGAGCGACCAAAGCAAAGCGTAGCCGTACATTGCGCCGGCCTGCGAATAAACCGAGATTCCGCCGGCATCGTTGTCGACGTTGGAGGTGATGACCCCCGGACCGATCACGGCGAGAAAAAGGAGCAGGCGGCGTCGCCAGAACCGGGTTCGCTTGCCCCAGTCCGACAGGCGAACGCGCCAAGGCTCAACCCAGCCGGGGACGAGCTTCCAGCGCGTGATCAGCGCCGGAGTTTCCGGGGCTTGTTTTTCGTCTTCCGGTTTTCCGAGTACGGCCATGGGTCAATACCTTTGCCCGTCCGCCGCGGCGAACGGCAGCCACGCAAACCAAATTCAAGTCATCTCACATCAACTGCAAAACGTCAGCGGTTTCGGATGCGCGTAACGACGTCATCCACTTCGATGGCACCGATGGGCCGGCCGAGCACATCGACGACGGCCAGGCTGCGCAGATTGTATTTGTCAAAAATTTCAAACACTTCTTTGTCTTGCGCGTCCGCAGGGACCGAAAGCAAAGGCTCCATTTTCAAATTCTCCATGCGTTCGTCCGGCGCCGCCATCAACAAGCGCCCCAAGGAGACGGCGCCGGAGAATTTCGCTTCGCCGTTGATGAGAAATACGGTGTCAAGGCGCTCGAGATCCACGTCCATACCTTGAATCCAGGCGACCACCTCGTCGCGCGTGGCGGCTTCGCCGACGTAAATGAAATCGGTATTCATCATGCCGCCAGCCGAATTTTCTTCAAATTTCAGCAGTTCGCGGACTTCGCGGGCCTCCTCGCCGGGCATCTCACTCAGGACTTCGCGCGACCTTTCCGCCGTCATGTCCGCGATCACGTCGGCGGCCTGATCGGGATCCATTTCTTCAAGAATGTCGGCGGCTTTCTGGGGGGCCAGAGTCTCGACGATTTGTGTGGTCAGGCGTTTGTCCAGTTCGGCCAGGGCTTCGGCGGCGGTTTCTTCATCGAGGGAGGCGATGATGGATTGGCGCTCGATCGGGGACAGATCTTCCATGATGTCCGCCAGATCGGCTGGATGCATGCGTTCGAGTTTCTGGTGAGTGATGCGCAGTTTTACGCGGCGCAAGGGGTCGGGCTCGATCAAGTTGACGAATTCCCAGGGAATGACGCGAGTCGGCAGCTTAGTCGCCAATCCGCGGACCAAGCCCGGGGAGGCAATGCCGTGCAAGAGGCGCCGCGCGGCGCCGGTGAGGCCCACATCCACCTGCGTGACACGCAGCTCCACCGTGCCGTTGACTCGAAGTTCGGCCAGATCGATGTCGTTGACGCGAACCACTTTGCGGCCGCTGGTATCAATAATTTGTTGGTCCAGCAAATCCTTGCGCATCGCCAGCCACGCTTCATTGGGTTGAAAATGTTCGAGGTCCTTCTCTTCCACGTTCAGGCGGATCACGCCAGGGGCGACGAAGGCGATGTGATCGTACCGCGCGATTAGGGGAAGAAATTTTCCCCTGCCAAGGAGGACGCGGGCCACACGGTTCGGCTGGTCGGCCGGCTCAATAAACAATTCATTGACATGGCCGACGAAGTGGCCGTCGCGATCGTAGGCTTCTCCTCCAAGAAGATCGGTAGCGTGCAGCATTTTGCCTCCTTTCTCAAGCCCTTAAGCCGTGGAGTGCTACAGTTCCGAGGCTTGTCCTAAAAAATGGCTGGCTTCAGCGGGATCTTCGAGACTTGGAACCCGCAACCAGGGTGTGGCCCGGCCGCGGGCGGAGGAAAAATCCGGGACTACCCGAGGCCGTTACGATTCACTTTCAATGTTTGGCGGACTGGCGATTCGGTACCGGCGCGCCGGGCCCTATCGAAACATCGTGCCGCCGATCGATTCCTACTAGGAAAGGGTTCTAGCTTTTCGGATTCGTTCATGGCCACACAAAAAACTCCAACCCTTTGGTAAACGCTCTTCAAAATTTTGTCAAGGACTGAGTGCGAACTAACGCAATTTTTTTGTTGGCGGAAAGAGCATGTCGCCAGGTTTTCGGCCCTGGCGACGACAGGCGGCGGCATATAACGAGCCGTAGGTTTCGTTCAAGTAGTCCTCGCGGCCATATCCGAGAAGGCGGGCGGCGCGGTCAATGGCTGCGACCGGGCCTTCCAATTCGAGGTAGAGGCCGACGGGAGTCTCGTCGAGCTCGATTTTCAGGCTGGGGATGCCTGGAAGGGCGTAGGTGGTCCGAAATTTCTCGTAGCGGAACGCCGGCCGCAGTCCGAGTGCCCGAAGTATGGTGGCCAGCTCGTTTGCTCCTGAGACTGATACTTCCGCTTCGTCTTTGATCTTAAAATGATTCTTAATCTTTGCGGTATTGCGGGATGAAGGAATGGGGCCTTTGTAGGTCAGGATGGCCGCGGCGTTTTCATTTGAGCGTTTCTTCCTGAAGTTCGCTGCCGGGTGCTCGATTCGGATGCGAATGAGCTGTCCGCGCCGCCTCAGATCCTGCCGCGGCGTGTCGTACAACGTGTTGGATTCGTGGGTGCGCGGCGTGACTTCGTGGGCGCGGAGACGTTTTAGGCTGCGGCGAAGCGCGTCGACATCCGGGACGCGAAGTTTGATTTCAATTTCCTGGCGATGGGCTGGGATTGGCATCGTTCAGCAGTATACGTCGGGAGCGTCCCCGCATTCGACTTCGCGCAATTGACCGGCTCGACAGAAGCGAAGGCGGCGCGGTATATACTTTCTGTTGCCGACCGGCGTCCCCATCTCCGCGGGCTCCTGCCAGGGCCCGCAGCCGATTCCGGCGCCCCTCAAACCATGACCGAACCGGGCACACCACTCATGCGGCAGTATCACTCCATCAAGGGGCGCTATCCGCACGCGCTGGTCCTGTTTCGGTTGGGAGATTTCTACGAGTTGTTTTACGAAGACGCCATTGCGGCATCGCGCGAACTCCAGATTACCCTGACTTCCCGGAACCGGGAGCGCGGCGAACCTGTGCCGATGTGCGGGGTCCCCTACCATGCGGCGGAGGGATACATCGCGCGGCTGTTGCGCGCGGGCTACAAAATTGCCGTTTGCGACCAGATGGAGGCGCCAGGACCCGGGAAGAAACTGGTGCGCCGCGAAGTGGTGCGCGTCATTACGCCGGGGACGGCCACCAGCCTCAATGTTCTGGAGCCCAAGGAAAACAGTTATCTGGCAGCGATCTTCCGCCCGGCAGGGGGATCGCCGATCGGTTTTGCCTATGCGGATGTCACTACCGGCGAATTTCGAACGACGTCCTTTTCCGGCAGCGACGCGGATGAACAATTGCGCGATGAATTGCACCGCTTGAAGCCGCGAGAAATTCTCATCCCGCGGCAAGCGAGCCTGTTCGCAGCGGCTGGGGCGGACGGGGATACCAGCGGCCTAAGTCAGGTTGCGCGAACGGAACTTCGCGAAGGGGTTGAGACGCGTATCGACGAATGGGTCTTTCGGTCCGACTACGCCGAACGGATGTTGCGGGAGCAATTCGGCGTGGCCACGCTGGATGGGTTTGGCCTGGCGGGACATCCGCAAGGAGTCGCAGCCGCGGGCGCCGTTGTTCATTACTTGCGGGAAACCTCGGCCATGGACGCCGAGAATGGGAATCATTCCGGCGCGGCTCTGGGGCATCTGGACCGCGTGCGGTATTACGAGCAGGCGGATGCGCTGGTGCTTGACATCGTTACGGTGCGCAACCTGGAACTTGTGGCGCCGATTTTTTTCGAGGATGGAGTGCGTGGCGCCGCCCCGACGCTTCTTTCCGCTCTGGACGAAACGGCCACGGGAATGGGAGCGCGCCTGCTGCGGCAATGGATCCTGCGCCCTCAGGTCAATCGCGAAGAAATACTGGCGCGCCTGGACGCCGTGCAGGAATTGAGAAACCACACGGTGCTGCGCGAAGAAATCCGACACGACCTTGCCGGCGTGCAGGATCTGGAACGCCTGGCCGGGCGCGTCACTCTGGGCGTGGTTTCACCGCGCGACCTGCTGGGGCTGCGGCAGTCTCTGGCGCGCATTCCTCTCCTGCGAAAATATTTGACGAATTGCCCGTCCGAGCGGCTCTGCGCGCTGCACGCGGAAATGGACGAACTGGCGGACGTGCGCGAACGGATTGAATCGGCGCTTGCGGACGATCCCCCGGCGCTAGCCTCCGATCCGGGCGTGATTCGCCGCGGGTACGACAAGGATTTGGATGAGATGCGCGAACTCTCGCAGCGCAGCAAGCAGATTATCGCCGCGATGGAGGAGCGGGAGCGGAAGCGCACGGGAATCGGATCGCTCAAGATCCGCTTCAATCAGGTATTTGGCTACTATATCGAAATATCGAATCCGAATTTGCATCTCGCGCCCGCCGATTTTGAACGCAAGCAGACTCTGGTGAACGCGGAGCGTTTCACGACGCCGGAGCTGAAGGAATACGAGCGCAAGGTCCTGGATGCCGACGAACGCATCGGCGAAATCGAGCGGCGCCTGTTTTCCGAGCTGCGGTTGTGGATTGGGGAGCAGGCCGCGCGGCTGCGGCGAACCGCGGCGGCTATCGCGCAGCTGGATGTGCTTGGAAATTTTGCGCGGCTGGCGGCCTCGCGCAATTACACGCGGCCGGAGTTTTCCGACGACACACAAATCATGATCGTCGCGGGCCGGCACCCGGTGATCGAGCAGCTCCTCCAGCAAAGGGGCGAACGATTTGTTCCCAATGATCTTTTTCTCGACGACACTTCGCAGCAGATCCTCCTGATTACAGGCCCGAACATGGGAGGAAAATCGACATATCTCCGGCAAGCGGCCTTGATTATTCTTATGGCGCAGATGGGTTCGTTTGTTCCGGCGGATCAGGCGCGGCTGCCCATCACCGATCGAATTTTTACACGCATCGGTGCGGCGGATAATCTGGCGCGGGGGCGATCGACGTTTCTCGTGGAAATGACCGAAGTCGCGGCCATCTTGAATACAGCCACGCCGGCGAGCCTGGTGCTGCTGGATGAGGTTGGGCGCGGGACGGCCACATTTGACGGGCTTTCGATCGCCTGGGCGGTGGTGGAACATCTTGCGAGCGAGACGAAAGCGCGCACACTCTTCGCCACGCATTACCACGAATTGACGGAGCTGGCGGATTTGCTGCCGGGAATTAAAAACGTGCACGTGTCCGCGCGCGAAACTTCGACAGGGATCGTCTTTCTGAAGCATGTCGAAACCGGGAGCGCGGACAAGAGTTATGGGATCGAAGTCGCAAGGATGGCGGGCCTGCCTCCCGCCGTGATTGCCCGGGCGCGCGAAATTCTCGAACGGCACGAGCAGGCCGAGCACCAATTGAGCGAGCGGCTGACTCCTGGCGCCACAGCAACCGGGGAGACCCTGCCGGCGCAGCAGGCCCTGTTCACGCCGCTCGACAGGCGTGTGTTGGCAGCGCTGCGGGAAGCGGACATCGACAATCTGAAACCCGTCGAGGCGCTCAATCTTCTTGCCGAATTGAAAAAACAAATCTTATGAAACGATCCCGCGGACGCGGCACATTGGCGCTCGGAATCATGTCGGGAACGTCGGCGGACGGGATTGATGTCGCGCTGGTGCGACTGGCTGGAGGAAAGGCGTCCCTCGAAAACTTTGCGGCGTTTCCGTTTCCGCGGCAGGTGCAGAAAACCATCTTGAGACTCGGCGAAGGCCGAGCGGTGACCACGGGTGAAATCAGCCAGCTGAATTTTCTGCTGGGCGAATTATTTGCGGGAGCTGCCCTCGCAGCGTGTAAAAAATTTCGCGTAGCTCCTGCGTGGATCGATGTGATTGGTTCGCACGGGCAGACTGTGTTTCATCAGGGCGCGCGTTCGATTTTCAACGGACATCGAGTTGCCTCGACGCTGCAAATCGGCGAGCCATCGGTGATTGCGGCGCGCACCGGGATCACCACGGTGGGCGATTTTCGTCCCGCGGACATGGCCGCGGGCGGGCAAGGCGCGCCGCTCGTACCCTTCGTCGACTACTTGCTTTACCGGCACCCGCGAATCGGGCGCGTCGCGCTGAATATCGGCGGGATTGCAAACGTCACGGTAATTCCCGCAGGGGCAAAACTGGAAAAAGTTTTTGCATTCGATACCGGGCCGGGGAATATGGTCATCGATGCGCTGGTGCGGCATTTCACGCGTGGCCGAAAGGAATTCGACGACAATGCAGAGATGGCTGCGAAGGGCAAGCTGCTTCCCGGATTGCTTCAGACGCTCTTGCGGGACAAATATTTTTCCAAACAACCCCCGAAATCGGCCGGACGCGAGCAGTACGGCGAAGGATATCTGCGTGACCTGCTTTCTCACCCCGAGGCGCGGAAAGCAAACCCCGAAGATTTCATTCGCACCGCTACGATTTTGACGGCGCTGTCGATTTTGGATGCATTCCACCATTTTATCGGGCCGATAGCAAAATTCGGTGAGCTCATCGTTTCGGGAGGCGGCGCTCATAATCCACTGCTCATGGCCCAAATCGAGTCCGGCCTTAATGGAGTTCGAGTGCGCAATGCCGGTGAACTTGGCGTGCCGGGAGACGCCAAAGAAGCGTTTGCCTTCGCAGTGCTTGCGTGCGAGACGTTGCGCAAACAGCCTGCCAACGTCCCGGGTGCGACTGGGGCGAAGAAGGCTGTCGTGCTGGGCAAAGTGTGTCATGCAGGGTAGGAAAGGAAGTAGAGGAAGTTTAGGAAGCAAAGGAAGTGGAGGAACGGAGACTCCGCATCAGCTCAGAGTAATGCGCGGGGATTTGCCCTTTACTTCCCTACTGCTCCTCCTGGCACTTTCAATTTCTTCCTGTTCTCGAAGCGTCGCCACGGAACCCGGCGTCGTCAATTTCCTGATCGAATCGATGCCCACCAATTTAGATCCGCGGATTGGGACCGATGGGCCGTCCGAGAGGATTGATAGTCTCATCTTTGACAGTTTGGTTGAGCTGGACACGCGGAGGATTCCGCACGGCGACCTGGCTGAAACATGGGAAATGCCCGACCCCGTCACGTATGTGTTTCACTTGCGGCCGGGCGTGAAGTTTCAAGACGGTCGCCTCCTCACTTCGGCGGACGTGAAGTACACATTCGATTCGATCCTGGACGGAAGCGTGACGACTTCCAAGCGCGGCTCGCTCAGATTCGTCAAGTCCATCGAGGCCCCTGACCCTGCCACTGTCATTTTTCATTTGAGCGAGCCAAACAGCGGGTTTCTGACGGACATTTGCCGGCCGGAGATCAGCATCGTCCCCTCAGGCACGGGAAGCGATGCGGCGGCACATCCGATCGGCACCGGGCCGTTCCGATTCGTGGGCGCGCAGCAGGACGACAATGTCGTGCTGGAACGCAGTACGAATTATTTTCGAACACCGCCCAAAATTGAACGGGTTCAATTCCGCATCGTGCCTGAAGCGGTCGTCCGGGCCCTGGAGTTGCGGAAGGGCACCGCCGATCTGGAAATGAGCTCTCTCGCTCCAGACATGATTCCGGTTCTGCGCCAGCAAGCGAGCCTCGACGTGACCGAGGAGCCCGGAACGAACTATGCGTATATTTCGTTCAACCTCCAGGATCCCGTGCTGGTCAGGCGCGAAGTTCGCCAGGCTCTCGCGCTGGCAACCAACCGGGAGGAAATTATCCGGTATTTGTACCGTGGACAGGCCCGGCTTGCTGACGGGCCGCTTCCACCAAACAGTTGGGCCTACGACCCGGGGATTGCGCATTTCGGATTCGATCCGCAGCAGGCCGAGCAATTGCTGGATTCGGCGGGATTTGCCCGGCTCGCAGAGAACCGTGGAATGCGCCTGAAACTGATACTCAAAACTTCAACCGACGAGTCCACGCGCCTGCTGGGCGCCGTCTTGCAGGAGCAATGGCGCAAGGTTGGCGTGGACCTTGAGCTGCAGTCTATGGAGCCGGCAACCTTGGCTGCGGAAATTGCAGGCGGGAATTTCCAGCTCTACACGTTGCGATGGATCGGGGTCAATAACGACCCTGAATTCTACGAATTTGCCTTCAGTTCAAAAAGGATGCCGCCCATGGGCGGAAACCGCGGCCATTACAGCAATCCGCAAGTGGATGCGCTGCTCGATCAGGCGCGCGTGGAGAGCGATCGCGAAAAACGGCGCGAGCTTTTCAGTAAAGTTGAAAAAATCATCGCCGAAGACTTGCCGTACGTCAGTTTGTGGTTTATGGACAACGTCAGCGTGCACCGCAAGAGAATCAGCGACGTGCAGATTTCTCCGACGGGAGATTATGATTTTTTAAGCAGAGTCGAAGCGCGGTAGGGCGAGCCAGCGGCACAAGCCGCGTACATTTTGAAAATCATTTGCTACGGCTAAACAGGCTGCGGAAAAAGTAATTTATTTTTTCATTCCGAGCGAAGCGAGGAATCTCTCTTCGATTTGGCTCCCCCCTGAAAAGAAAGAGAGATTCCTCGCTTCGCTCGAAATGACAAAATTCTGGTGGGAGTTTTTCTTCAGCCTGTAAAGCCGCATTTATTTTGAGCGTCATTTGTCACGGCTGAAGCCGTGACCCAAAAAGATTCTTCCCAGATTACACTGAGCCGAAACTGATCCAAAGAATTACGCGTCTGTTTCCTCTTCGAGGGCGGCGCGGATTTCCTGCTCGGTGATAACGCCTTCGCGCATCACGGCCCAATCATCGCCGTCAAGTTTCACGATCGTGGAGGCGAGATTTCCGGGCGTTTCTCCCGCGTCGAGAATAAGCGGCAAGCGATCTCCCAGTTGTTCCAGGAGCTCGACAGCGGTTGCGCAAGCCGGCTGGCCGGAAATATTTCCGCTCGTGCCGGTGACCGGCCCACGGGTGAGGTCGATGAGCGCTTTCACGATCGCGGATTTTGGCCAGCGCAGGGCGACGTTGCCCGTGTGAGCCGTCACCTTGAGCGGAACGCCTGTGGAAGCTTCGACCAGCAGCGTCAAAGGACCGGGCCAGAATTTAGCGGCCAGCTTGTGGAAGGTGTACGGGACATCGCGCGAAAGCGACACGGCCTGCGCCGTGGTGTTGACCAGGATGGGAAGCGCGCGGGTTTCAGGGCGGCCTTTGACGCGATAGATCTGATCGACGGCGGCCAGATTAAAGGGGTCCGCCGCGATCCCATAAAAAGTGTCTGTCGGGATGGCCACGAGTTCGCCGCGGCGGATGAATTCCGCCGCGTAACGCATGGCAGCAGGATCGGGATTTTCAGGTGAAATCTTCAGCAACTCAGCGGACAAAATGGCATCCCTCGTTGTTCGAACCAAAAGTGGCAATCGACCGGTAATGGAAACGCAGTCGAGTGAACCTACCATAGACGTGTAGTGCGTTCAAGGCGCTAAACTTTTGAGCGCCGTTGCGGAAGTCACGGCTCACCATTGCTTTACCGCTTGGAGGGGGTTTGCTAGGCTGGTGCGCATGGCTCACCGGGAAGGCATCGTCGCCACGCGAGAAACTAACAGAGGACACATGGCCCTCATCACCAGCCGAGAGAACCGCTGGCTCAAGCGATTCCGTGCCGCGCTTGCTGGCGAACGCGACGACGATGGAATAGCAGGCGTGGAAGGAGTTCGCCTGGTGGAAGCGGCGCTGGGTTCGAGGCTGCCGGTCGAGGCGCTGCTCGTGAGCGAATCGGGCGCGCGCCATCTTTCCCGCTTGGCACCTGTGCTGAACTCCGCCGTGCCGGTGTTGCGAACCTCCGACAAATTATTCTCCGGCGTAGCGGATACGCAGACGCCACAAGGAATCGCCGCATTAGTTCGGCTGCGTCTAGCCACGATCGAGAATCTCCTGTCCGGAACACCGTTGCTGGTCGCGATGGTGAGCGTGCAGGATCCCGGCAACGTGGGGACGATTGTCCGGGCGGCGGAAGCGTTTGGGGCGACCGGTGCGGCAGCGTGTGCGGCTGGCGGCGTCGGGACGGCCGATCCGTTCGGGCCTAAGGCACTGCGCGCGTCGGCGGGATCGGCGCTGCGGCTGCCGATTGTCGCTGGAGTGTCGGCAACGATTCTGCTGGCGCAGTTGCGGATGTTTCAGGTGAGAGTTTACGCTGCGGTTGCTGACGCCGTGGAAGAAGATTCCAAAAATAAATCTTCTGGCGCAACTTCTTCTTTATTGCGTCCTTGGGACATCGATTGGAAAAGCCCCGCGGCCATCTTGATCGGCAACGAAGGATCAGGGCTGCCCGGGGACGTGGTGCGCGCGTCCGACGCACGCGTTTACATTCCGCAAGCCGCGGCAACCACTCCCGTGGGAATTGAATCGTTAAATGCCGCGATGGCCGCCAGTGTGTTGCTGTACGAGGCCATGCGCCAAAGAAATGCCGCGGGGCAACGACCTTGAGCTTATTCGCAAAACTCGAGCCCGAAGAAAACACCGGTGCGGGCCAACCGCTTGCGGAACGCATGCGCCCGCGCACGCTCGACGAATTCACGGGGCAAGAGGCTCTGCTTGGGCCGGGGAAAGCGCTTCGGACGCAGATCGAGCACGACGAAATCGGCTCCATGATTCTGTGGGGACCGCCGGGATGCGGAAAGACGACGCTCGCGCGGCTGATTGCGCGAATGACTCACTCCGAGTTCGCGGCGTTCAGCGCCGTGCTGACCGGGATCAAGGAAATCAAGGACGTGATGGCCGCGGCCGAACACGCGCGGCACGCCGGACGAAGAACCATTGTGTTCATCGACGAAGTGCACCGCTTCAACAAGGCGCAGCAGGATGCGTTCCTGCCGCATGTGGAAGCGGGAAACATTATCTTTATCGGCGCAACCACGGAGAATCCCTCGTTTGAAGTGATCGCGCCGCTACTGTCAAGGACGCGCGTCTATGTGCTTCAAGCTCTGAGCACCGAGCAGATCGAGGCGCTCTTGCGTCGCGCGCTCGCCGACCCGGTGCGCGGCCTGGGAAACGAAAAGATCGTGATTGGTGACGAGGCGATCCAGCATATCGCGGTATTTTCAGGGGGAGATGCGCGCGCCGCGTACAACACTCTCGAGGCGGCAGCGCGCGCGGCGCAACCGGACGCATCGGGAGAGCGGAGGATCACAAAGGAACTACTCGCCGATTTATTGCAACGGAAATTTTTGCTGTACGACAAATCCGGCGAAGAACACTACAACCTGATTTCGGCTCTGCACAAATCCGTGCGCAATTCCGATCCTGACGCGTCACTGTACTGGCTGGTGCGGATGCTTGAATCGGGCGAAGACCCTCTGTACATCGCGCGGCGACTCGTGCGCATGGCCAGTGAGGACATCGGGCTTGCGGAACCGGGCGCACTGGCGGTGACGATTGCGGCTATGCAAGCAGCCGACTTTGTCGGGCCGCCGGAGGGAAATCTCGCTCTGGCGCAAGCCGCCGTCTATCTTTCGCTTGCGCCGAAGTCGAATGCGATCTACACCGGCTACGGCTCGGTGACGAAAGATTTGGAGAGCACACGCACCGAGCCTGTTCCGCTGCACCTGCGCAATGCTCCCACCGGGCTAATGAAAAATATGGGGTACGGGAAAGGGTATCAGTACGCGCACGATGTCGAAGAAAAAGTGGCCGACATGGAATGCCTGCCGGAATCGCTGACGGGAAAAACCTATTATCGGCCGACGGACCAGGGGTTTGAAGCGCGGCTGAGACAGCGCATGGAGGAAATTCGGCGCATTAAGAGCCCGACAAAAACGAAATGATTCTTGTGGGACGGGCTTCAGCCTGTCTTTTGTGGTTTAAAGACATGGACGAAAAGCAGACAGGCTGAAGCCTGTCCTACTTGCGGCGTTTGTAAATTTCCTTGGCGATGCAATTGTCCATGATGACGAAGAGTCCGGCGCGGCGGGCGCGTTCGGCGGATGGCTCGTCTTCCACGCCCTCCTGCATCCAGATGGCGCGCGCGCCGATGCGAATTGCGGCGTCGACGATTTCAGGCACAAATTCCGAGCGGCGAAAAATATCCACGATGTCGATTTTTTCGGGAATGTCTTCCAGGCACGCGTAGCATTTCTCGCCAAGTACCTCTTCTTCTTTGGGATTTACAGGGAAAATGCGATAACCGGAAGATTGCAGCGTTTCGGATACGCCGAAGCTGGCGCGATAGGGCTTGCCTGACAAGCCTACAACGGCAATCGTTTTTGCCGATGCAAGAAGTTCCGTGATTGATTTTTCTTCTGGCGTTCCCATGGAAATGCTTTCAGCCGCGCGATTACCTGGACATGACGCGCCGCGGGCGCCACGCTCGCCTTGGCTTGGCCGCAACCGGAAAACGGTTGTGTTCGGCCAGGGCGCGCTCCACCGCGCGGACCAGTTTCGCAACTTCCGGGGCGGTGAGCTGCCGGTACTGCCCTTCCGGCACGGTGTCGACGTCGAGCGAAGCCAGCTTCATGCGCCTCATCTTTTCGACAGGATGGCCCATCACCAACAGATTCCGCCGCAGCAGGTCGCGGCGAACGCCGGAAAATTGCACTTCGTACCAGGGATTCGGCGGATTTTTGCCGGCCGCGTGAGGAGCGCGCAGTGGAAAGACCTTGCCGCGCAGCGCTTGCCCGAGACTCTTGAGCTGCGTTTCGCTGAGCCGGCCCTTCACTTTGATCCAATACGTCTGGGGCAGGGACGCCGAAGCTTTCAGCATTCGGCTGGCGAGGTCCCCGTCGTTGGTCAGAAAAACTGCGCCACCCGCGGCATAATCCAGACGACCTACGGGAAAGACGCGCTCGGATACTCCCACAAGAAAGTTGCGCAGGGTGCGCCGGCCTTCCGGGTCCGCCAGCGTGGAAACCACTTCCGGCGGCTTGTTCAGCAGCAAATACACTTGTGCCGCTGAAATTTGAGCGACGCGGCCGGCGGCCTCGACGCGATCGCGTTCGGGATCGGCCTTGGCGCCGAGTTCAGTGATAACCACTCCGTTGACACGCACTTGCCCGCTGCGAATCAGGTCTTCCGCGTGGCGGCGCGACGCAATTCCAGCGCGCGCAATTATCTTTTGTAGCCGCTCAAGCATGGATTTACTCAGGAAGCGCTTTCTGCCTTCGGTTGTTCGGAGTGCTCTGGTTCGGCTTCCGTGGCTGCCGTTTTTTCCTGCGAGAATTGAGCCAAGCTAGCCTCGGCCACTGGCTCTGCTGCCTCCGTAGGTTCGCCCGTCGCGGCTGTCCCGTCGTTCACCGGTTCCGATTGCTCCGGTTCCACCGGCGCGATCCCTTCGTCCGCACCGAGAGCCGCGCGCGCGAGCTGTTCAAATTCTTTCAGGCTTGGCAATTCTTCGAGATCCGAGAGGCCAAAGCGGATGAGGAATTCTTTGGAGGAGCGGTACATGATGGGACGGCCCATGACGGGCTTACGGCCCGCAGTCACGATCAGGCGCTTTTCGAGCAGCGTCTTGATCACTCCGGAAACATTCACGCCGCGAATTTCCTGAATCTCCGGGCCCGTGACCGGTTGGCGGTACGCGATGACCGCCAGCGTTTCCAGCGCGGGCATGGTCAGGCGCAGCGGCGGGCGCAGGCTCTTGATAAACCGGCGGACGACTTCGTGGTGCTGCGGCTTGGTGTAAAACTTGTAGCCGCCGGCGACGGCGCGGATTTCCATGCCGCGATCCTCGCTGGCATAAGCGGCAATCATTTCGGTGAGAGCTGCACGCACCGTGGATTTCTCTTGGCCAACGGCATTGGCGATCTGGTCGAGCGTGGCGGGCTCATCGGCGGCGTAGATAATCGCCTCGAGCGCGCCCTTCAGTTCCGTGGGATTCATGGTCATTCTTTCGGCGGGCTCCCCTTCGAGATTCAGGGTAAACGAGTAGAGCCCGCGCCCGGGTATTGTTCGTCAATTCCTCGAAGTGAGTCCGCCAGCGTGTCGGAAATCGATTCGCCGCCGGCGAAGACCACATCGAACATTTTATGCTTTCGCAGCCAGATCTTTGAGAACAATTCCTGCTGCACCAGGACGATCGCTTGCAGGCGCGTGAGTTCGAGGACGGCCAGCAGCGAGACGATCATGGCGTGGCGTGACGGGCAGGACTCGAAGAAGGAAATCAGGTCAATGCCATCCTCGGCGGCAATCAGTTGCTGGCGGAGCAAATCCATCATCTGGGCCACGGTGAATTGTTCGTGGTGCAGTTCAATCTTCACCACTTCTTTGCGGCGCTCGAGCACCTGCTGAAACACTTTTACCAGGTCCACAAGCGAAACGATCAGCTCGCCTTCCGACTCTTCTCCTTCGTACAGCGTAAGGTCCGGCTTGGACCAGACGTGCTCCTCGATTTGCTGGCGCTGGTGGAGGAGCTGCGCGGCGCTTTTGAATTTTTCGTGTTCGACCAAGCGGTGCACGAGGTCGGCGCGCGGATCTTCGAGTTCCTCGGGGCCGGCCAGCGGATCGGGAGGCAGCAGCATTTTGGATTTGATGTAGATGAGCGTCGCGGCCATGTAAATGAAGTCGGATGAGATGTCCATGTCGAGCTGCTCGAGCTTGTGGAGATAGTCGAGGTACTGGCCGGTGATCTTGGCGATCGGGATGTTGTGAATGTCGATTTCCTGCTTCTTGATCAGATCGAGCAGGAGATCGAGCGGGCCGTCGTACATGTCTAAATGAATTTTATAAGGTGACGCCATTTTATTTCCTCGCCAACAATATCGGTCTCCGCCTGCTGGAGCCAGCAATTAAAGCCGCTCTGCTGCCGGCCGTTAATGGCACGGCTTTACAGGCTGCGAAAAAAAACCTTCCAGAATATTGTCATTCCGAGCGAAGCGAGGAATCTCTCTTTCTTTTTATCGGGCCAAATCGAAGAGAGATTCCTCGCTCCGCTCGGAATGACAAAATAAACTACTTTTGCCGCAGCCTGTTCAGCCTTGCCGTTGAGATTCCGCGACAAGAGCGGCTTTAGCCGTGGGCCTGCTAGCGTCAACTCTTTCCCACGACGCGAGGCGCTCGAAGTTCTTCGCGCTTCTCTTTCCAGTTGAACACGGCTTCGCGGACGCGCGCCATCGTTTTTTGTGCGACTTCGTGCGCCTTTATCGAACCTTCATCGAGTATTCGCAATACTCTGTCCGGATGCGCGGCGTATTCTTCGCGACGGGCGCGAACCGGCTCGATCCACTTGATCAGATTGTCGGCCATGGCCATTTTACATTCGATGCAGCCGATGCCCGCGGTGCGGCAACCGGCCGCGGACCATTCGAGGGTTTCCGGCGGAGAAAATAATTTGTGCCAGTCGTACACGGGACAAATGTCGGGATTGCCGGGATCAGTGCGGCGTTTGCGCGCGGGGTCGGTAATCATAGCGCGCGATTTTGTGCGGATGGACTCGTCGGATTCGCTGAGCGAAATGAAATTGC